>JGI24712J26585_10001804_pt1 | contig 17982 bp, 17 predicted proteins | sample BioPla3DNA2_FD_26585 | JGI IMG/M metagenome (IMG submission 26585) | reverse complement strand
TATTTATTAAAATAAAAATTAAAGAAAATTTTTTCTGAATTTAACAAATTGATTTATATCGCTTTAAAATAATAAAATCAAAAGAAAGCAATTTTTATGCGTTTTTTTACCCTTATTTTTGGCATAAAAATAGAAGGAAAATGGAAAAAAGCTACGAGCAAAATAACTTTACAACTACGAACAATAAAAAGATAACTTTGAGTGATGTTTAGTCTACTGCATTTGTCAAAAATGGTGGATTTTCAACAATTCCATCCGCTCCTATTTTTATAGAAGAAGTTTCGTTATTTTTAAAATTTTGAGTTCCCGACTGCATTTGCTTTTTTCTTTCATAGGCAGGGACAGAAACGTATTCATCAATTTCCTCAGACGACAAATTTCTTAATGAATCATTATCAATATGATTATCGGAATGAGTTATCGTAGGATTTATTTCATTATCAGTTTTAAGTTCAGACTGCACAGGAACAATCTGTTCTGCTGCAAATTTTTTCCTGTTAAAATCAGTTGCGTCTGCATGTAAACCTGTAGCTATTACCGTAACTCTTATTTGTTCTCCTAAAGTTTCATCAATTCCATGTCCCCAGATGAGTTTTTCTTTCTCCGAACTTGTTTGATTTTGCAAATGCTCTGTTATAATATTTAATTCCTCTATCGTCGGTTCTGCTTCTTGTCCATAGGAAATAAAGAAAAGAATTTTTTCAGCTCCATGAATAGTGTTCTTATCCAACAAAGGACTATTAATAGCATTTTCAACAGCTTGTCTCGCTCTATCTTCTCCTTGGGCAGAACCGGAACCGATAATTGCCGTTCCGCTATTTTGAAGTACGGCATTGACATCTTTAAAATCTACATTAATAATTCCTTTTACGGTAATAAGTTCAGCGATACTTTTTGCAGCTATTAGCAACACATCGTCTACTTTTGCAAATGCTTCGGAAAGTTTTAAGTCGGGATAAAAACTTTTCAGCGATTCGTTTTTAATGACAATCAATGCATCTACATTTTGTCTTAGTTCATTAATTCCTTCGTCTGCAATTTCGTATTTGCCTTGTTGTTCAAATTTGAAAGGATAAGTAACAATGCCTACCGTAAGTATTCCCATTTCTTTGGCTATACCGGCTACAATAGGTGAAGCTCCCGTACCTGTTCCTCCTCCCATTCCAGCAGTAACAAAAAGCATTTTGGTNCCTTCTAAGGCATTTTTGATTGCCTCTTCACTTTCCAAAGCGGCTACTCGTGCTACTTCGGGATCGGCACCTGCACCTAAACCACTATCTCCTAATTGTATTTTTACCGGAATAGGACTATTGACAAGGGCTTGCTTATCGGTATTGCAAATCATAAAATCAACATCTTTTATCCCCATATTGTACATATGCTTAACAGCATTTCCTCCACCTCCACCGACACCCATTACTTTAATAATGGAAAGCGAAGGTTGTTGCTCAATATCAACAATTGGTGTTATTTGTTCTAATGAATCTTCATCTATTTTAATATCTATCATTGTTATTGTTTTTATATGGTTAAACTATATTTTTAATTATCAAAATCATCATCGTCTTCTTCTACATCTTCGTCTAATAAAGCATCTAAAATACCCTTTAATTTATCCCATGTGGAAAATTTCGGTCGTGAGACAGTTTCCTTTTTTTCAGGTTCTTTTCGGGAAGTTTCTTTTGTCGAAACGGTATCTTTGATGATATTCTCCTGATTTTGCGGCATAACATCATCTTCTTCGTCTTTTTCTATTCCCATCACCATTAATCCCAATGCGGTTGAATAAATAGGGTTGTTTATTTTCATATCTTGTTGATGTTCTACTTTTTCTTCGGGATTACCTATTCGCACCGATAGTCCTGTTTTGTATTCGGTATATTCTTTGATAGCATTTAACAAAGCTCCGCCTCCCGTTAACACTATACCACATCCCAATTTTTTCGCATAATCGGAATGATTTATTTCTAACATTATTCTATCAATAATTTCTCCCATACGGGCTTCTATTACTTCCGATAGTTCTATTTGTTGAATATTTATGGGTCTTCGTCCTTTAATTCCCGGTATGGTAATGATATGTTCGGGTTTACTCTTATCGGGAATACATGAACCATATTTCAACTTAATATTTTCTGCATTTTCTTTTATTAATCCTTTAAAGACATTCTTTATATCGTCCGTAATCACATCGCCTCCTATAGGAATTACTGCCGAATGCCGTAGAATCCCATTATAATAAACAACTATGTCTGTTGTTCCTCCACCGATATCGACTAAAGCTACCCCCGACTCTTTCTCTTTAGGGTCTAAGACCACTTCAGAAGAGGCAATAGGCTCTAAGACTAAGCCTTCCATTTTCAGGTTACACTTTTGTACACAACGAGCTATGTTTTTAATATGCTGTGCATTTCCCGTAATAATATTAAAGACAGAACCTAATTGTGTCCCTAACACTCCTATCGGATTTTTCAAATCCGAATAATCGTCAACAAAAAACTCCTGAGGAATAGCGTCAATAATTTGTACTCCCGGCTTTACCGTTAACTTAAACATGTCTTCTATCAGTATTTTTACGTCTTCTTTTGTAACTTCAGTATCGGCATCTCTTCGCTTTATTTCCCCTTCCATATGGAAGCTACTGATATGCTGTCCTGCTATTCCTACCACTACCGTATCTATTGCAACTCCCGAACTTATTTTAGCCTGCTTAATGGAATGATTGATAGCCTCTACCGTTTGAATAATATTAATAACTTGTCCTCGCTGTACTCCTAAGGAAAGATATTCTCCATAGCCTAATAGTTCTATTTTTCCTTCTTTGTTTCTTCGTCCAACGCATGCAGCAACTTTTGTGGTGCCTATATCCAAGCCCACAGCAATTTTTTGTGTTTTTTCTATAACTACACTTTCTTTTTCTTTCTTGCGTTTAAACATAATATTTTGTTTTTTATTATTTTATTCTCTTTTTTCACAAGGGATTTGATTCCCAAATTTCAAATTAACAACCGAAAACTTATTCCATCCCGTAATTTTAAACCCCTTGATATATAATTGTTTTAAATTATCAAATTTTTCGCTCATATTATCAATCCCACCAAACAGAATGACGTGTTCTCCAACGGTTGGGACTAATTCAATTTCTTTTTGCAAATTTATATAAATTTGTGCTATCTGAGCCTTCCAAAATGCATCATTTTCGATATAGCATGCTAACTCCCAGATATCGTGTAGAATATTATTTTTTTTCTTTTCAACAACAGCCGCTTTTTTATACGATTGATAGATTTCTCCATTAGCTATCAATATTCTATCACAAGATCGAATAGACAATGGAAGTATATGTCCTTTTTCGGAAATGTAAAAAGATTCTTCTTTTGCATTAAATACTCTAACAACTACCTTATGTTGAATCGCTTTAACAATTATTTCTCCTCGCACATTGCCAATTACTTCAACCGATTGTAAGTACGGATAAGTAGAAATCTTTTTTTCTACTTTGCCTAAATCTACTTCTTTGACTAATTTTCCCAACAATACTCCGCAACTGTCCTTTATAAATTTATCCAAATCGCTTTCTTCAAATAACGGCTCCGACGGATATTCTATTTTGTATGTAATTTTATGAAATTTTCTATCTTTCGACAAAACAGCATGAGCAATCAATACACCTACAATAGTAAGTATTAAAACAATAATTATTATAGCACGTCTTGTTTTCATGGTGTGAAAGCTTTTTTAATTTTATCAACTAAACGGTCAATATCTCCTGCTCCAAAAGTAACGATTAATTCCGGATTGATTGACTGTAAATAAGGAATTAAATTTTCTTTTGTTTGCAGTGTCTTTTCATCTTTTTTGATTTTATCAAGCAGCATTTGAGAATTGACTCCTTCTATGGGTTTTTCTCTTGCCGGATAAATGTCTAATAAAACAATGTGGTCTAACATTTCCAAACTCTCGGCAAACTCATCGGCGAAATCGCGAGTGCGACTGTATAGATGCGGCTGAAACACACCACATAACTTGCGCTTGGGGTGCATTATTTTTATGGATTTAATCGCTTCTTTCAACTCATTAGGATGATGTGCATAATCGTCAATATAAACCATGTCTTTTCTCCTGATAACGTATTCAAATCTTCTTTTAACTCCTTTATAAGTTGACAGTTGTTGTTTAATTATTGCATTTGGCACCCCTTGCATTTGTGCTACTGCCGTCGCTGCCACTGCATTCTCAATATTATACAATCCTGCCGTTTGAAAAGAAATGTCTTCTATTTTTCCTTGGGGTGTATAAATAGTGAAAAGACATTGCTCATCGTAAATTTTAATATTAGAAGCATAAAAATCACAATGCACATCTTGTAAACTATAAGAATAAACTTTGCATTTTGCTTGTAAACGATTGATAAATTCAGGTTTTGTAATTAAACAGCCTTCGTGATGAATGTTTTTTACGAAATCCTGAAATCCTTTTTCCAAAGAATTAATTGATTGATAAATATCCAAATGATCGGCATCCATAGAAGAAATAACCGCAATATTGGGATGCAGTTGTAAAAACGAGCGATCGTATTCATCTGCTTCGGCTACCAAAATTTGAGCGTCAGGATGATATACGAAGTTAGAATCAAAGTTGAGAGCGATTCCTCCGATAAAAGAAATAATTTTATTGCTTCCACTTAATAATAAGCTACTCATAGATGTAATAGAAGTTTTCCCATGTGAACCGGCTATTGCTACCGTAAACTTATCTTTCGATATGGCTCCCAACACTTCGGAACGCTTCATTAGCGGGATTTCTTTTTCTTTAATCCATTGGTATTCTTTATGCGAATTCGGTATTGCAGGGGTATAAATCACTACGTCTACTTTTTCGGGAATCAATGCCGGATTTTCATCAAAATGTATATCTATTTGTTCTTCTATCAATTTATTCGTTATAAAAGACGGTGTCTTATCGTAGCCTGAAACATAGCAACCTTTTTCTTTAAAATAACGAGCCAATGCACTCATGCCAATGCCTCCTATTCCAAGGAAATAAATCGTTTTTATATTTTCAGGAAGAGTGTTCATTATTTATAATAATTTTTTAATTTCGTTAACAATCCGTTTACTTGCGTCGGGAATAGCTAATTTTTTTAAATTTTCACTCATGGTTTTTTGTTTGGTTTCATCTTTAAGCACTTCAAAAATAGCACCTTCTAACTTATCCTTAGTGTCTTTATCCGCTACACAGACGGCTGCACCTGCATTGACAAGCACATTGGCATTTTTTGTTTGATGGTCTTCTGCTACATTAGGGGAAGGAACTAAAATACAAGGTTTAGCAACAATACATAATTCTGAAATACTCAAAGCACCTGCTCTGGAAACAATCACGTCCGACACTTGATACAAATAATCCATACGCTGTATAAATGCATGTATTCGAATTCCTTTCATCTGTTTAATTTCATCAGGAATGGTATTGTAATAATATTCGCCTGTTTGCCAAATAAGTTGTACATCTTGATTGACGAAGTTTTCAACTATTTCCAATATACTTTCATTGATTGTTTTAGCTCCTAAACTACCGCCTATCACCGATACTGTTTTTTTGTTCGGTTGTAATTTAAAATATTCATAGGCTTTTTCACTTTCATTCGACATTGTAACAATATCTTGACGTACAGGATTCCCTGTTTTTACTGTTTTTTTAACATCAAAATATTTTTCTAAGTTATCGTAAGCCGTGCATATTATTTTTGCCTTTTTGGCTAAAATTTTATTCGTAATTCCCGGATACGAATTTTGTTCTTGAATAAGAGTCGGAATGTTTTTCTGTGCCGCCACTTTTAAAACAGGACCGCTCACATAGCCTCCAACTCCGATAACTACATGAGGGTTAAATGCTTTTATAATCTTTTTTGCTTTTTGCAAACTTTTCCAAATACGAAAAGGAAGTTTTAAATTAGCTATGATATTTTTTAACGTAAAACTGCGTTGCAACCCATACATATCAATACCTTGAATGGGATAGCCCGCTTCAGGAACACGTTTCATTTCCATTCTATTATTAGCACCAACAAATAAAATATCTATATCGGAAATCTGACTTTTCAATTCGTTGGCTATCGCTATTGCGGGAAAAATATGCCCCCCGGTACCTCCGCCCGCTATAATAACTCTTGTTTTCATACTGATGTTTTTTGTTGAACAATTTTATCTTTTTTTTCTTTTTTCACCTCTCTGCTAACATTTAATATTATTCCAAAACAAAGCGAAGTAATCATAATCGACATTCCTCCCCAACTAAACATGGGCAAAGTTTGTCCGGTGCTTGGAAACATTCCCACATTGACCATAATATGAATTAAAGCCTGAGACACAATTAAAAACCCTAAACCTATTGTCAAGTAAGAACCGAAAGGCGATTTACACTTTCGCATTATCAGAAAAACACGATAAAATAATATTAAATAAAGAATGATTAATAATATTCCTATAATCACCCCATACTCTTCGACTGTAATCGCAAAAATATAATCCGAATAGCATTGCGGTAAATAATTGTTAAATATAGAATTTCCAGGTCCATTAACAGGAATGATTCCCCCTGTCGAAATGGCTCCTTCCGCCAATATTTCCTGACGTATATTATCGGGATTAATGTTTTGAACATAGGTTTCGATATCTACTTCTTTTTGGGTAAAAAAGCGTTCAACACGATTTTTTACCGTTTCAAATCTATTAAATCCGGGGATACCGAATCCGTTGGTATATATAAAAATCCCACCTAAAATTCCTAATAACAATATGCTGGCAAAAAATATTCTTTTCTTTAATTGAGATACAAAAAGCATTACAAAACATGTTGCAAAAAGAATAATGCTGGTCGAAACATTTTGAGTCATCATTAAAACCGTAATCAATAATATGACTCCAAGTAAAGGCAAAAATTTATGCTTGATATCGTTGATAGAATCATTCCATTTTGCAATAATTTGTGCTAAAAACACCAAAACTGTGAATTCAACCAAATAAAATGTCTGTATTCCAAACAGTTCTCTTTTTGCCTCATTGCTTTCTTTTCCAAAAGCTATGGTTGCTATCAACAATATCATTCCGACGGCAATTCCTATTTTCGAAAAGCGAGCAAACCATCTAAAATCAATCAAATGAACGACATAAATTAATATAAATCCTAAAATCAAATTAAATCCATGCGAACGAAAATAAAATAAAAAGTTTTGTTTCGTCAAATCATTCGATAATCCGGAAGCAGCACTATAAATAACTATCATAGAAAAAATACTCAAGCATGCCGCTATAATCCAGATAATACTATCTCCTTCAAATTTTCCAAAAAACTTTTTAATATTCAATTTCTTATAATTTTAAAGTTGTGCAATAGCATTTTTAAACTGTGTTCCTAATTTTTCATAATCTCCATATTTATCTTCACATTCACAGGCAGGCGAATACACTACTGTTCGATTTTGTTCTGCCAAATGAAATGCCGTAAAAACAGCCTCTTCCATTGTTTTTCTTTCATAAATAGCTGAAACAACCGGAAAGAATTGACGGATAATTTTTTTATTATCATTTCCGATACATACAATTGCTTCGACTTTATCAGACACAAAATGAAGCAATTCCTCATAATTAGTTGTATCGTCTTTTCCCCCGGCTATCCAAATTGCTTTTTGTTTCAATGTCCCTAATGTATGATAAGTCGCATTGATAGATGTTGCTTTAGCATCATTAATAAAGGTTACTCCTTGGTACTTTTTTACAAATTCAAGGCGATGTTCTTCTTTATCAAATCGATTTAAAATAGCTTGTAAATTTTTATTTCTTACTTGTACCAATCTGCTTTCGGCTAAATTTCCGACTGTTGTTGGTTGTTGTGATAATAATGATTCTATATTCATGATAATATTTTTTTAAAGTTTAACGTATTTTAAGAGTAACTACAGTGAGAACAGCTAACATAATTCCTATAATAACAAATCGTTGCACAATTTTCGATTCATGATATCCTTTCTTTTGATAATGATGATGGATAGGTGCCATTAAAAACAATCGCTTNCCTTCTCCATATTTTTTCTTGGTATATTTAAAATAAGACACTTGCAACAATACGGATACACTTTGAACTAAATATATTCCGCATAAGACAGGGATTAGTAATTCCTTACGAATAATCACTGCAAATACGGCTACAATGCCTCCCAATGCCAAAGAGCCCGTATCGCCCATAAATACTTGAGCAGGAAAACAGTTCCACCAATAAAAACCCAAACTTGCCCCAATCAATGCACCTGTAAAAATCATCAACTCCCCGGTATTGGGTATATACATTATATTCAAATAATCGGCAAAAATAATGTTACCCGACACATAAGCCAAAATCCCTAAGGTAGCACCTATTATAGCTGTTGTAGCAATTGCCAACCCATCTAAACCATCCGTAAGATTAGCACCATTGCTTACCGCTACTATAATAAAAATAATAATGGGAATATACAGTATCCATGTCCACTTTTCATAGCCGTCGCCCAACCATTTTAATAAAACAGCATAATCGAATTCATTGTTTTTAACAAAGGGAATTGTTGTTTTAGTAGACTTTACGGCATCAACACATTCATAAGCACTACTTCCTTTTGCCGAACTNTTTTCCACTTGAAAAACAGATTCCGTTTGCACAAAAGTAGTCGAATCGCACTTCTCTTTGATGACTACATCGGGATGTAAAAACAACACCAAAGCTACTACCAAACCCAAAATAGATTGTCCTATTAATTTTAATTTCGACGATATTCCTTGCTTATTCTTTTTGAAAACTTTGACGTAATCATCAATGAAACCTAACAAGCCAAGCCATACTGTGGTAAAAATCATCAATAAAATATAAATATTATCCAATCTATTAAACAACAATACGGATATTAAAATACTGGATAATATGATAATTCCTCCCATAGTAGGGGTTCCTTTTTTCTCCATTTGTCCTGCCAATCCCAAATCGCGTATGCTTTCTCCTATTTGTTTCTTTTGCAAAAATCGAATAACATATTTTCCTATAATCATCGATAAAAATAAAGACAACAAAGTGGCTAAAGCCATACGAAAAGAAATATATTGAAACATTCCGGCACCCGGCAAATCAAATGTTTTTTCCAACCAATCAAAAAGATTATACAACATGGCTTTTTATATTTTTAATTAATAGATAAATATTTCTTTACAATTTCAACATCATCAAAATGATGCTTTACGCCTTTAATTTCTTGGTATTTTTCGTGTCCTTTGCCTGCTATCAAAATAATATCTCTTTTATCGGCAAGACGAACAGCTAATTTAATGGCTTGTTCTCTATTTACCAATGTCAATACCTTTTCATGATTTATTATTCCTTTCATCATATCGGCAATAATGGCTTCGGGGTCTTCGTCGCGTGGATTGTCGGAAGTAATAATTAATTGACTGCTTAAATCGTTGGCTATTTTCGCCATTTCCGGTCGTTTGTTTTTATCTCTATTACCTCCGCAACCTACTACCGTAATCAACTTTTGAGTAGGTTTTTGTATTTTACGAATAGTATTTAACACATTTTGAAGTGCATCGGGGGTGTGAGCATAATCAACAATAGCAATAACACCATTATCACTTATAAACACATTAAAACGTCCTTCTGCTGAAGTTAAAGTGCTTATCCCGCATAAGGCATCGGTTTTATTAATACCCAATAATCGTGCTGTAGCGTAAATAGCCAACAAATTATATGCGTTGAAAACTCCCGTCAATGTTACCCAAACATCTTCATTGTCAACTATTAAATGCATACCATGAAAATCAAGTTCATTGATTTTTGCTTTATAATCGGCAGTTGCGTTTAATAGTCCATAATACGTTTTAGGTGCTTTGGTGTTTTGCAACATTACGACTCCGTTGGCATCATCCATATTACTCAAAGCAAAAGCAGTAGATGGAAGATTATCGAAAAACATTTTTTTCGCCTGTATGTATTCTTTGAAAGTTTTATGATAATCTAAATGATCATGTGTTATATTACTAAATATACCGCCTGTAAACAATAATCCGCTGATTCTCTTTTGAACAATAGCATGAGAACTCACTTCCATAAAACAATATTCGCATCCTTCTTCACACATTTTCGCCAACAACTGATTAATAGTTACTGCATCGGGTGTCGTATGTGTAGAAGGAATTATCGTATCGTTAATTTTATTTTCTATAGTGCTTAATAGCCCGACTTTATAGCCTAATTGAATAAACAATCGTTGCAATAAAGTAACGGTAGTTGTTTTTCCGTTGGTTCCTGTTATTCCTACTAATTTTATTTTTTGTGAAGGATTTCCATAAAAAGAAGAAGCCAAATAACCAAGTGCTTCCGATGTATCTTCCACTTGGATATAAGTAACCGATTGATTAATATCTTGCGGCATATCTTCCACAACCACACAAACAGCTCCTTTTTCTATTGCCATTGCAATAAACACATGCCCATCATGCTGTGTTCCTTTTTGTGCTACATACATACTTTGAGGACATACCTTGCGAGAATCGAAATAAATCCCGCTGATTGTTGTAGACAAAGAGCCTATTGTCTTTTTAATTTTCAAATTCCGAATAATATCCTCACACTTTTTCATCTGTCGTTTATTGATTAATTTTTTAATTCCACATAAGCCGTTTTATCAACAAGAGTAATTCTACTTACTTTTCCAACTCCTTTTGGGACAACCCTATATTCTAATTTTTCAAGTAAAAAAACGGCATCTTTAATTGTAGCTCCTATCAATTGAGTTGTAATATTTTCTTTTTTTACATTTCTTTTCTTTGCACTTAAAACTCCCTCGTCTTCCAACAATTTTACTTGTATCCAATCCTTTTTCACCTTATAATCCGTTGTGTATCCTAAGACGGTATAAATATTTTCTACGTCTTCAGCTTTTGCAAAACGCACACTTGGGGCGTTCGACATCAAGCCTTTTTGTGTTCTACTCCAAGCTATTTCATTGTCTCTGTTAACAATTTTTTCCGCTATTTCTCTGCACACAGGTGCCGATATATAACCTCCATCAAAAGTTGTTTGCGATATCAACACCAAACAAGTGTATTTGGGTGCCTCGCTTGGAAAATAACCGATAAAAGATGAATTCTTAATTTCGGAATATTGTCTTGCTTTTTCATCGTAAAGAAATGCAGTTCCTGTTTTCCCCGCTATTAAAGGCTTAACTTTCAATGAGGTATCGCGCAAACTTGCNTTGTAATTTTCATCTCTTGCTCTCTTTCCCGTGCCATGCATAACAACACTTTCAAGGCAGGCTTTTACTTTTTTTATAGTCGATTGAGAACAAATTCGAGGATTGATAACTTTTGCCTTTTTTTCTTCTACTTTATTATTCGGATACCTGATTTTTTTTACCAAAATCGGCTGAATATATTTCCCGTCGTTTGCTATAGCATTGTAATAAGCCAACATATAAATAGGCGGAACTTTAATACTATATCCACACGTAACATTTACATAATCTATTTCTTTTTGAGTAATACTTCTTAAAACAGGTTGTTGAGCTTTTGCTACTTCTATTTCCAAATCTTTTTGCAAAGACATTTTCATCATAGCCGTAAAGAAATCATAAAAATTGGGATAAGCTATTTTAGCCGCATTGTATAAGCCTTTGTTATCAGAAATTTCAAAAGCACGCTGCAATGAAAACAAATTGTTTTTTTCGCATTTTACCATTGTCGACGTATCCACATTTCCCGATTCCAATGCCGCTATTAATGTTATAAGTTTAAAAGTTGAACCCGGTTCGTACGATTCTCTTGTAGCATGATCGACTGTTTCTTCATATACTCCTTCTCTTGTACGTGTTAAATTGGATATGGCTTTTATTTCTCCTGTTTTAACTTCCATAACTATAGCCGTTCCCCAAGCAGCATTTACACTAAGCAGTTGATCCATCAATGCACTTTCAGTAATTCTTTGAATATCAATATTAATAGTGGTTGTAATGTCAGCTCCATTACGAGGATTTATTTTTCTGTTTTCTCTTAAAGGGACCAACACTTTATTGACATACAAACGTTTATAAAATATCCGCTCTTCTGCAAGCAGATGGTCATAATAACCTTCTATCCCTTTGTCGTAAACAATGGAATCGGTGAATTTTTTACTTTGCTGAATATTTAAATAACCGATAGTGGCTGCGGCACTGTTTTTATATACATTGTTATGTATAAGCCTTTTATCTACTTTACATCCCCCATGAGAATTGGTTTTCGATGGAAATAAAGAACAAATATTATCCCAATGTTCTTGAGTAACCCACTCGCTTGCTCTCAGCGGCAGCGATATTTTTATAATTTTAAATTGTTTTTTAAGTTCTTGCATTGCATTTTTAGCGGCTATTTGCACTTCTTTGTCTTCGCTTTTAGTTTGAGACAATAACTTTCGGTATTCTCGTCTATATTCACGATAGGTTTTTTTAATCATATTATCATAAGTTTCGCGAGAAATGCGGGGATTTATTTGCATAAAAATCGAAATTAATGAGTCAACATTTTGCATAAACTTTGCCGAATCGCCAACTTCCGATGGGAACCAATATAAATCGTAAATATAAATGGTAGAAAGCATTAAGTCATTTTCATCGGAATAAATATTGCCGCGAACACCTGTTTTGTAAATATAATTAACACTGAATAACCTATTGTCGACCACCACTTTCGATGTATCAAAATTGCCTCTATAATAATCGGCTTTCGTTACAACCAAAGACACCATGCGTACGGTAGCTATTATTCCAATACTTAGAATAATAAGATAAATCAATAATGCCCTTAGTGTTCTGTTCTTCATTCGTTTTCTTCTTCTTTTGTTACTACAATTTTATATTCTAAACTTTTATTTTTCACGTATCCGCTTTCTTGAAATTTCTCCATTAGTTGTTGTCCCTGCAACTCATCTAAATAGGTTGTGTTTTGTTTTATTTTCATATATTCCGTTGTTATTTTTATCTTCTCATCTTTTAATTTTTCTATTTTATTCCTGCACGATTGTATGTATAAGCTGTTGTATATTATAAGAATTAACATTATAATTATCGTAAGAATAAATAGCCAATTCTTTCTAAAATTAATCAACTTTAAAAATCCTCCGCCAAGAAATCCCGAAAAAAACAATCGCAATCCCTTCACAAAAGGACTTGCAGCAGGTTTTTTATGTACCTTTTCCTTGACAGGACGTCGCTCCTGCCGAATTTCTTGAACATCTTCTTGTTGTTCAGATTGATATAAAGGGTCCATTTTATTTGCCATGTTCTTCTTTTTTTTCAGCTATTCGTAATTTTGCACTTCTACTACGCGAATTACGCCGTATTTCTTCTTCGCTTGGGACAATTGCTTTTTTGGATATTAAAACAAATGGGGTCAATGGATTACCATAAAAATCTTTTTCAATTTTATCTTCCAAATTACCGCTTCGCATAAATTGTTTTACCATTCGGTCTTCCAACGAATGGTAGGAAATAATAACTAAGCGACCTTTTTCTTTTAAAATATCTTTGCTTTGCAGCAATAAACCTTTCAATGCCTCTAATTCTTTGTTTACCTCTATGCGTAAAGCCTGATAAACTTGAGCTAAATATTTATTTTCTTTATGTTTTGGAATGCAAAGAGCAATTATTTCATTCAATTGTTGTGTATGCGTAATTTTATCTTTTCGATTTTCGACAATAAGACGGGCTAATTTATTGGCATTATCAATTTCGCCATAAGTTCGAAATATACGTTTCAAATCCTCTTGTTCATAGTTATTAATAATTATTTCGGCTGTTGTTTCTTTTCGCCTGTCCATTCGCATATCCAAATGAGAATTCCATCGAGTGCTAAAACCTCTATCTTCGCTGTCGAATTGATGAGACGAAACGCCTAAATCAGCCAAAATTCCATCTACCGAATTGACATTGTGTAATCTTAAGAATTTTTTAATGTGTTGAAAATTGGCGTGTATCATTGTAAGTCGTTTGTCTTCCATTTTGTTTGCTATAGCATCTGCATCTTGGTCAAAAGCATACAAACGTCCATCTTTATCAAGGTGTTGCAAAATTGCTTGAGAGTGTCCCCCAGAGCCGAAAGTTGCATCGACATAAATACCCGACGGATTTATGTTCAATCCTTTTATACTTTCATTCAGCAACACAGGATTATGATAAATGTTCGTAAATTTCTCCATCTCCAAAAATTTGATTTGCAACATCATTAATGATTTCCGTATTTTCGATAGCGAATCTGTTCATTTCTTCTTCGTAAAGTTTAGGGTCCCAAATTTCAATGAAAATAGACATCCCAACTATCAGTAATTCTTTATCCAAACAAGCATAGTGCGACAAAGGCTTAGGTATGAGTAAACGATTTTTTGCATCTAATTTTACTTCCGTAGCACTTCCCATAAAATAACGAATAGCTTGTCTATTAGCAGGTTTGAACGAATTTAATTGAAGTAAGCGTTCTTTGTACACCTCCCACGTTTTAATAGGATAAATCGTCAAACACTTTTCAGTACTTCTGTTAATCATAAAACGTCCTTCATTTTCTTGGCTTACTTCATGCAAAATCGCCATAGGCATTTGAAATCTGCCTTTGCTATCTAATGTGCTATTATAAGTCCCCTCCGATGTAAACATTTTCATTATTTTTTATAAATTTCGCATATTTTTCCCATTTTTTCCCACTTTTCCCCATTTATTGTTATAAAAAAAATTGTTTTTTAACAACCTTACTTTCACTTTCTTATATTATTTTTTAAATTATTCCAAATTTTCCTTTAATATTACTTACCAAAGCCTTCCCTATTATTAATACAAATCCCTAAACCTATCATACTGTTTCTCAAACACTTGAAACAATCATCATAGATTTAATATTTCTTACGCTTCTACAATGCAAAAATACATTTATTTATAACATTTCACAAAAAATATTAAAAATATTTATTTTTTTTATGAGCATTCGATAAAAAAATCCTATTCACTACCTACTCTTTCATTATCACATCAAACAATCATCATATTATTCTATTTTTATATCCATTAAAATATTATTTTTGTAAAAAATTTTTAATCAAAAATATTTCTTTTATGAGTGTAGATTATTCACAGCAACCAACGAGCTATTTATTACCGACATTAAACATACTTCCTTCCGAAATGTCGTGTTTGAAAAACGGCATTCCCATTCTTTATTTACATAATGAAAATCAAAGAATTATCCGATTGGATATACGTTTAAAAGCCGGCAGTTTTTTTCAAAATAAAAACGGAATAGCAACAATAGTTGCCAAAGCATTGTTTGAAGGAACGACACAGCATAAGCGTTCCGAAATTTTTGCAATTATGGATTATCAAGGTGCCTATATGGAAAGTTCGTCGGGTAAAGATTTTGCTTCATTTTCTATTTACATGCCAAAACAAGCGATAAAAGAAGTACTAACCGTTGTATCCGAAGTATTTACTTCCGCTATTTTTCCCGAAGAAGAGCTGCTGTTAATCAAAGAACAGCAAAAACAATCTTTGACCGTTAATTTAGAAAAAACTTCCGTAGTCGCTTTCCGTACTTTTACACAACAAATATTTCCTCAACATCCCTATGGAACTTTAATCTACCCTGATGATTATGATGCTATTAACAGAGATGATGTACTTGCTTTTTTCCATAATTTTTACCAAGCAGCTCATTGTCGTATATTTGTAGCCGGCGAAATAAACGACGAAGTTAAAGAGCTTTTAAATAATAGTTTAGGTAATATTCCTGTGAGAAATACGCTTGACATCAAGCAATATTCTCTTCCCGAACCCAAAACGGAAAAAATAAAAATCCCAAAACAAGATGCCATGCAGGCAAGCATTTGCATTGGAAAGAGATTATTTACACGACAACATGCCGATTGGGAAAAATTAAATCTTTTAAACATGGTATTAGGGGGATATTTTGGGTCGCGTTTAATGAGCGAAGTCAGAGAGAAAAAAGGACTTGCCTACGGAATACATTCGCAAATGAAATCCTACCAAGTAAGTGGGGCTTTTTATATATCCGCTGATGTGAATAGCAATAAAACAGAAGAAGCCATTGAGGCAGTTTATCATATTCTTACCGACCTTCAACATACGGCAATTGACAAAAAGGAATTGACTTTAGTAAAAAACTATTACTATGGTGTACTGTTACGGTATTTTGATGGAATTTTCCCATTATTAGACCGCTATATAGAAGTAAATGATTATGATTTACCCATTGATTATTGGTTGGATTTTCTTGAGACAATTAAAAATACGGAAGCCGATGAATTACAAGCTCTTGCTCAAACCTATTTCCAACCCGAATCAATGACGGAAATCATAGTTGGGTAGAATTGTTTAGCAGGTAAAAACTTAAGTGTCCCCCCTATAGTAGGACAGTTTTTTTTATTCTTGTTTTTATTTTTTTAAGTATAAGATGGGACACAACCTATACTGACTTTTATTATTCATTCGGTTTATTCTCATTTTTACCGTCTTCTGATGTTTTGTTTATTCGTTTTTTTTTACGACGATTTGCAAAGAAATCTATTAAATCATCACTACCTCCGCCCCATGTTATCCTTACAGCAAATATTAAAGAGCCGATAATATATAAAGGTGAATAAACTGCTATTTCTTTCCAACTAGAAGGTCCACTTTTAAAATGTCCAACAAATTTTGACAAAATAACACTAAAAACCAAAAAACAAAAAAAATTACATGTGAAAAGAACTGCTTTATTTTTTCTTATTTTCATTGTTATTATTATTTTTTTTATTTTTATTTTCACTTTTATCAGGAAACAAAAAATGGTTACGGATACTAACTGCTAACACAATTATTATAACAATAGGTGAAAATTTTAATAATTCTCCCCATGTCATCATTGTTCCATCTGCGAAACGGTGAAACTTTAATAACAATAACACAGCAACGAATGCTAAAAACTCTACTATGATATTTTTCAATTTTATTTTATTTCTTTTTTTATTCATCACAGATTGTTTTTCAGCAGAATAGTCATTTGTTGTTTTCTTGCTCTTTTAGTAAATTTGAGAAAATTTAAAAGCATAAGGTGGTACACTACNGTTTCATACGCCCTTTCTCCTGCAAATATTCCCCATATTTCACATCTTTTTTCACATATTTCCCTTTAATATAATAGTTCCCTAAATAACGCATACAATTTTTCTCTCCTTTTTCTACTCCTTTTTTTAAATACTCAATTGCCATATTACGAGTTGTTTTATCTAATTTGTCTAATGATATGTTGCCTTCTTCATCCCATCCGCTGTATAATTGCCATAAACATATGAAAACATGAAAATAAGCAGGGGGATAATTATACTTATTTGCCATTATCAAAGCATAAGGAAGAAAATCTTTACAACTATATTTATAACAACTATATCTAATATATAAAGCACCATATGCTAATGTATCTCCTTTATTTATAATTGAATGTTCTAAATCTAAATCCGAACGATTTTGTCTATTAAAAGTAAAAACCTCTTCCTTAATTTTTTCATTTTTATTTTTCTCTTTTTCTTTACTATTATTACAAGAAATTATAAAGAGAGAACTTAAAAGAAAAATAATAATTAATTTTAATTTATTCATTTTTTATTTAATTACGTTTTTATATCTAATAATTTTCGTTTTGCAAAAGTATACTTTTATTTGTTTCAATCAATAAAAAAAGTAAATATTTACCCCACCCTTACCCTCCCCAAATGGGGAGGGTGTGATTATCAATGTGTTGTAAGTTTATTGCGTTATAGATTAAGTGCATTTTTTTATATTTTTTGTTTTGCAAAATACAATTAAATTTATTGGTTTAGAAAAAAATGGTTGTTTTTTGCAACTATCTATCTATCATGCTCCTCCCCATTTGGGGAGGCTGG
>JGI24712J26585_10001799_pt1 | contig 17999 bp, 11 predicted proteins | sample BioPla3DNA2_FD_26585 | JGI IMG/M metagenome (IMG submission 26585) | reverse complement strand
AAATAATTTATTAAAATAAAAATAATTATTAAAAGTAAATTTATAAAAAATTAATAAATAAAATAAAAATAATTATAAAAGTAAATTAATCCAAATAACAAATTATTGAAAATAAAATTAGTACTATTGAAAATAAAATCAATATTGATTTCTTTATTAATAAAATTTATTTTCTTAAGATTTTATTTTGTTTGGGTGGAGTGGTTTGGTTTGAGTAAAGATATTAGTGTTTTAACTTTGTTTTGGTTTAGTATTTTGACTTTTATATTGGTTGTTGGTATTTTTCTTTATTTTTTGATTCCATATTTTGTGATTGGGTTAATAATATACATTGGGTACAAGAAAATAAAAAAAATATTAGAAGAGAGAAGAGACAAAAAAGAAGAAATAAATAAAAAAGGGAATGGGGTTATAAAAAAGAAAAAAAAGAAAAAAACTAAACAAAAAAAGAAATAAAACAAAAAAAGAACAAAAAATAATTCGTTTTTTTTATTTTTTTATTAAAAAGGTTTATTAACTCTAAAATTGTATGTTTTTGTAGTTTTTTGTTTTTAGGGGGTTAAGCGAAATGATTAAAAACTCCGAGAAACAAGATTTTATTAACCGCTTAATTCGGTTAAGTTAAAAAGAGGGTGAATTGATGTATCCAGATGATGGTGGAGCCGATGTTGTAGCACCTATGGGTGGGGCAGTTAGGCGATTTAATTTAGAAGGGCTAGTGCCTTTGATTCTTTTAGTAATCATTGGTATTGCTTCTTTGAATTATTTTGGAGTAATAGATGTTCCTCTTTTACCAAAAGGAAGTTCCCATATGCAAGTGCTTTTTATTGGGAATCCTTCTCCAGGTGAAAGAACAGTTTTAGACAATTTGTCATATATGTTAAATTATAGAATTAGAGACGCTGCAACTTTTGGTAATGCGGCTTCAGAAGAATTACACCAATATGATATAGTAATATTGGATCAAAGTACTACTGATAAAAGTGTAACAGTTGCTTTAGGTCAAGCTATCCAAAACTATGTTAATAAAGGTGGAAAATTAATTGTAGTGTTAAATTCAGGAATTTACCAAAATGTTGGTTTAATGGGTTTAACCGCTACTGATGTTATTGGTTGGAAAGCAACTTTTGGTGACATAATGCCACAAGATTGTGTGCTTGGTCCTGATATGGTTCCTACTTGTCATCCAAGTAGAAATTTAACAATGGTTGGAAGAATATATAGACAAGATTATGACCATCCAATAATGGCAGGAGTAGAATTAACTCCTCCAGCAACAGAACCACCATATTCATTAACTACACTAGCTATCCAAGCTGATGCTGGGTCAAAACAAATTGCGTACATAAAAGCAGAGAATATTCCACAAACATATCCAGCAATAATTGAAAAGAAAAAATTTGGATTGGGTGGAACAGTAGTATATTTCAACTATGATCCTGGTAAAACTCCAGGGGTATTAGTGAATACAATAAAGTATTTGAAATAAATAGATAATTAAAAAGCAAAGGACACCCTCCCTTTGCTTCTCTTTTTTTTAATTTTTTGTTTTTTGTTTTACTATTTGGTTTCTATTTGGTTTTTTGTTTTTTACTTTTCTTGTTTTTTTTGTCCGATTTGTTTTCAATTTTTTTGTTTTAATTATTTTATTCTCTTTTTTTAATTCTATTTTTTTAGTGTTTTTTTTATTCAATTTTTGTTTTTTATTTTTTCAATAATTGGGTTTTTAAAGTTTTTTAAGTTTGTTTTAGTAAATAATTTCGGAGGAATTCAGTATGGCAGAAAAGAAAGAAGCAAAAGAAACCAAAGAGACAAAAGCAACAAAAGGTGAAGCAAAAGCACAAGAAGAGCTTGGTGGAAACTATGTTTTCATTGGGAAAAAAGGAGCAATGGCTTATGTATTAGCAGTTGTTACTCAATTTGGTGCTGGAGCAAAAGAAGTAATAGTTAAAGCAAGAGGAAAATCAATTTCTCACGCTGTTGATGTTGCAGAAATTGTTAAAAACAAGTCTCCTGAAGTTTCTATAAAATCAATAAGTACTTCAACAGAAGAGGTTGTAACAATGGATGGACGACCACTAAAAGTTTCAGCAATAGAAATTGTTTTGAAGAAATAAATTTAGTTGTGAACAAGTTTTTAATTAAAAGCAAGAGAGAAAAAATATTCTCTCTTGACTAATTTTTTTAATAGTGTTTTAATATTTTATTTTAGTATTTTTTTGTTTGTTATTGTTTCATTTTTTTTAATTTCATTTTTTTTATTTTTTCTTTTTTGAAAAGAATTTTATTGCTTCTGCTAGTTCTTTATGGGTTTTTGCATATTTTTCTATTGGTATTTTTTTTGTGTATGCTTCGCAGGCTTGTACAAGTGCGCGTGCTCCTGCGGTTGTTCCTTTTGGGTGTGCGTGGCATCCTGCTCCCATTGTGGTAATAAAATCAGTGTTTTCCATTACATCAATGAATGGTTTTAGTAGGGTTGGGTTTAGTCCTCCTGAAATTATTGGACAACACTTTTTCATTCCTCTCCATTCATCATCTTCAAGTATTGATTGTTGTGAGCGATCAGTGTTTATCATTTTGATTGCGTCCTTATCCATTATTGGTATTTTTGACCAATTTTGTTCAAAGAAGTGTCCTTTTGCTTGTACTCTTGAAATATTTTGTGCGGCAGTAATATCTTCTTCTGGTGTTCCGCTCATTTTTCCTACTCCTGCTGTTCCTGTGTGTACTCCGCTTGCTCCTGCAAGTCTAGCAAATTTTGATAGTACTAGTACTGAGTATCCAATTGGGTTTTCTTTTCTAGTGAACGCTCCGTGTCCTGCTCTGTGAAAGTGAATAAACACATCAGGGTATTTTCTTCGTAGTGTTTGCACTGCCATCCACCCTGCTGTGATTCCATCAATTAAAAACGCGTAACTTCCTTTTTCAAATCCTGCGCTACGAATCATTTCACACCTTTGAATCATTGTATCATAATCCGGTGCGGATACATTGAATGAGTGAATTTTTTTTTGTCCCGTTTCTTTCACTGCTTTATCCATTGCTTTTTTTACGTGCTCTACCATTTTTTCGTATGGACAAAAATCTTGGTTTGCTTGTGGCTCATCATTTTTAACAAAATCTCCTCCTCCAACCCAAAAGTCATAGCACACTTCGGCATACTCCGAGCTTGTTAAACCCATTTTTGGTTTTATTATTGTTCCAAGAATTGGTCGATTGTACACTCCTAAATATTTTCTCATATCATCAATAGTATAACTTGGACCATCGTATTGTTCTAGCATTGCTGGGGGGAACCAAACATCAAGTAATTTTAGTGCAATAATTTCTTTCATGCCGAGAGTGTTTCCCACAATGTAGGTTAAAATATTTTGCACATTTCCTATTCTATCGAACAATCTTGTTGGGTATGCAATCCAAACAAGATTTTTTTTCAAATCAATTTTGTACACGAGTGCGTTTAGTTTTTTAGAAAAAGGGGTTTCTGTTAGTACAGGAAAGTTTGTTCCTGTTGATGATTCCGCACTAACTTCAGCACTTGCTTGTAAAAAGTTTAAATTTTTTCCAGGAATTAAATGAAACACACAAAGCATGTATTCTCCATTTTGTGGATCTTTCAAATCCAAATTAACATATGCTAATTGGTGCGAATTAAGTGTGCGAACAAGTTTATTTGCACTATTCATAGTTTGTTTGTTTGTTTTATTTTTTTTACTAACTGGTTTCTTTTTTTTAATATTTTTTGATTTAATTTTCACGCTTTTTGATTTATTTTTATTCATACTTCCACCACCAACAAAAAAACTTCACTCTAAAAATAATTTATCTCAAAAATATTCTACTCAAAAAATATTTTACTCCAAAAATGCTCCTCTCAAAAAATGCTTAATCCCAAAATGCTTTGTTCCAAAATACTTTATTTCAAAAATATGTTTCTCTAAATTTAGTATCTTTTTTTTCTATATAAATCTATCTTACTCGTAAAAAAATGTTGAGAAAATATTAATAAAGGAGAAATGCTATTTAGTAATGTTAGTGGTTGGTAATAATTAATTTAATGATTAATTTAATGATTAATTTAATGATTAATTTGGTTAATGTTGATTAATTTGAGTAATGGTTTGGGAGTAGTTGATTTATTTAGTGTTAGTTAATTTTGGGAGTGTTATTTTAAATAGGAGTAGTTCGTTTAGTGTTTAATTAGGTTAATTTTGGGTTAAATTTGACATATTTTGGGGATTATAGCGGGTTTGGATTTTTAATTTTTTGAATAAAAGTGGTTTTCTTTTATTAAGTAGAAACCTTTATATATGTCATGATACTATCATGATATTGTATGACTGATCATGATTTATCAAACTACGATTCTCAAAAGTTGTTAAACGATCTTAACGCAGTTAAGCGTATTTCTCCCGAGTTTAACACACTTTCAATGGATATGCAAGAAATCATGAAAGAATCAAGCAACCCAGCATTTTTAGCTGCCTTGCTTTATAGATTAACAAAAGAGAGAGAAGAAACAAACCAAATCCTTAAAAGATTAGAAGAAAAATTTGCTAAAATCCAAGAACTATTACAAAATCAAACTAACACATCCTCTAACCCCAACACAGAGGATAACATTTTGTCAGAACCTGACCAACACATAATGCAACTAGTAAGCACAGTTGGAATGGTTTCTGCACAAGATGTTCAATTAAGGTTATCCTATAAGAACTCAAACGCTGCAAGCCAACGTTTGAACAATTTAGTGAGAAGAGGTCATTTGAAGAGAATACGTTCAGGAAAAAGAGTAATGTTCATGCCCCAACACCCAAACAAAGCATGAGTAATATAACTTCCCTGCAATCTAATTTTTCTAAAAAATGACCTCTCCTCCTTTGCCTGCACTTTTTTTCTTTCTGCGAAAGAAAAAACCTGCACTAAAAAAGAAAGGCTGGAATTGTATTTTTTTGTGAGAGAAATAACTTGCACTAAAAAAGAAAGGCTGGAATTGTATTTTTTTGTGAGAGAAATAACTTGCACTAAAAAAGAAAGGCTGGAATTGTATTTTTTTGTGAGAGAAAAATTTGTGCTGAAAAAGGAATGGTTGAATTTACTTTTTTGTGGAAGAAAAACCCGCAGTAAAAAAAGTATTAATTTTTTGGTTGAGGATTTTTAGTAGAACAAACTTTTTTATATTTGGAGTGAGTAATTTCATTATGAAAATAAATTCAATTACAAGTATTTTTTCCATAACATTATTTTTTTTACTAATTTTAAACACTTCTTTTGCAAACACTGATTGTTACAATTGTTCTTCCTTATCAGGGATAATAAGAGTAACAGATTTTGTTCCAACAGTTAGTGACGAAAACATAATTTTGGATTTTAATATTTCCTGCAAAGTTCCTAGTAATTGGGGTGACAGAAATATTTTTGTTAATTCAGTTGTTGTGAAAAAAAATGATTTAGTAATAAACCCAACTTCTTTTGATCCAATAATAAATTGTATTGATCAAAATTATCAAAGACAAATAAAAATTAATGAATGTAGCGAATCAGTGTATTCAGTTTCTTTTGATTATAATATTAACGAACCTGGTTGTGTTGGAGGAAATTGTAAAGGATTAACAAAATTTGTTGCAATAAAAAGTTGCAACCCAAATAAAACTACTCAAACAATTCCTGACAACAATTTTGTCCCACTAGTATTTGTATTCACTTTTGTTTTGTTTGTTTTACTAAAAAACAAAAAGAAATAAACTCAAATAAAATTTTTGAATAAAAATTAATCAAAATTCAAAACAGCAAATAATATATAGTTGGTTTTTCTAATACTTTTAGTATTTTTTGAATAAAAGTTTTGAATAGATGTGTTTTTATGCAACAAGATTTTTCACAAGAACCAGCAGTTCTGGGAAGGGATTTAAAAGATCTTGAAAAGTATGGTTCTCAAGGAACTGCTTACTTGGGTAAAGTAGTGATGTCAAGTGGAGAAAAACCGGTTCTTGGTAGAAAAGTAATGGTTGATGTTTCTCGCCCTCACTTAATGCTTATTTGTGGAAAACGTGGAGGAGGAAAGTGTGTTGTTGGAGAAACAGAAATATTGCTTGAAGATGGTTCGTTAGTAAAAATAAAAGATTTGAAAAATGATTCAAGAAAAATTATTGCACTAAATGATTCATTTAAATTAAACGCTGAAAACAAAAATGATTTTTTTGAAAGAGAAGTTGATAAAGTAATTAAAATAAAAACCAATACTGGGAGAGAAATCACACTAACTCCGGAACACCCTTTATTTACAATTGATGGGTGGAAACCAGTAATGGAGCTATCAGTTGGTAAGAGAATTGCGGTGCCGAGAAAAATTGGTTTTTTTGGAAACAATTTTTTAACAGAAGCCCAAGTAAAATTATTGGCATATTTAACAACCAAAGGAAACACAGCAAAAGGAAAAACAGCAAAAGGAAACACAACAAAAGGAAACAAAACAAAAGCAAACACAGCAAAAGAGGGCGTATCAAAAAAAGATGTTTGGTTCACTAATTTTGATAAAAAAATACAAGAAGATTTTTTTGCATCAGTAAAAGAATTTGATGAAAGATTGGTTGTAAAAAAAATGAAAAACAATGAAGGAAAATTTAGGGTTGTTAATAAATATTCTGTTAATAAATATTCAAAAGAAATTAAAAAAAATCAAGTTGGAGAAAATAATTATTTTGGCGAAGGAACACAATTTGAACACATGAATTATTTGCGTGATTGGTTAATTGGTTTAGGGGTTTATGGACAATTGGAGTCAGAAAAAGAATTGCCTAAAGAAATTTTTTCTTTAAACGAACAAAAAACAGCATTGTTGTTGAATAGAATGTTTTCTTGTGATGGAACAATTTGGAAAGAAAAAAACAAATACAAAATTGAGTATGCTTCAAGTTCAAAAAAATTAATAAAACAAGTTCAACACTTATTACTAAAATTTGGAGTAATTTCAACACTTAGAGAAAAAAAAATATTTTTGGGTAAAAAAGAATTCAATTCATTTGAATTAATTATTGAAGGGATTTTTTGTAAAGAATTTATTAACAAAATTGGTTTTTTTGGGGAAAAAGAATTAAAACAAAAAGAACTACAATTACTTTTTTCTCAAAAAAAATTTAATCCAAATCTTGATACTGTCCCCTTTGATACTATTCCGAAAGAAATTTGGAATTATTACACTCCTACTAATTGGGTTTCTGTTGGAAAAAAATTAGGGTACAAATACACAAATTCTTTAAGAGAAAATAAATTTTATTCTCCAACACGAGAAAAATTGTTACAAATCGCTATAGCTGATGAGAATGAATTAATTCAAAATTTAGCAAAATCCGATATTTATTGGGATGAAATAAAAGAAATTACTGAAATTAATGAAAAAACTAAAGTCTATGATATCTCTGTTCCACAAAACCATAACTTTGTTGCTAATGATATAATTATTCACAATAGTTACACTCTTGCAGTGTTAATGGAAGAAATGGCTCGTCTTGATTCTTCTATTCGTTCAAGAATATCAACAATCACTATTGATACTGTTGGAATTTTTTGGGGACTAAAATTACCCGCAGCGAATATTGATAATGCTGAATTAAGTGCTTGGGATTTAAAAGCTGATAAAACAAATGTTCAAGTTCTTGTTCCAAGAGGGCAACTAAATTTTTACAAAGAAAAAGGATTACCAATTGATGGGGCTTTCACACTAAAATGTTCAGAGCTTGAAGAAACAGAGTGGATGGCTCTTTTCCACTTAAAATGGTCAGATCCCGAAGGAATACTTATTTCAAGAATTGTTGCAAAAGTTAAAGAAAAAGTAGGAACATATTATGGGATTGATGATTTGATTTCTGCAACAAAAATTGATGAAGAATCAAAGTTAGAAGTAAGACAAGCAGTGATATCAAGATTACAAATGGCTAAAAGTTGGGGGTTAATTGAAAAAGAAGGAACTAAAATAGAACAACTCGCTTTACCAGGAGTGATTACTGTTATTGATGTTTCTTCATATCGACAAACAGTGGGAGCTGAAGGAATAAAAGATATTGTTGTTGCACTAATTGGTAAAAAAATATTTGAACAAAGAATGCTTTATAGAAAAGAAGAAGAAATGAAACTAATCACTGAAAATAAAAGATCAAGCAAAATGCCTTTAGTGTGGTTAATGATTGATGAAGCACACATGTTTATGCCCAGAGATGAAGATAATATCGCATTACCTGTTTTGCTTGAATGGGTAAGAGTAGGAAGACAACCAGGACTAGGATTAATTCTTGCAACTCAAAGACCTGAAAAAATTCACCCTGATGCCGTATCCCAATGTGATCTTTTCATTTCACACAGAATGACATCCCAACCAGATATTGCAGCGGTTGGAGCACTAAGACCATCTTATATGAATACAGATCTTGATAAATTGTATTCAGAAATGCCAAGACAAAAAGGATACGCATTAGTGATTGATGATAATACTGAAAAAGTGTGGATGATAAAAGTAAGACCAAGATTTTCTTGGGATTCAAGTGTAACAGCAAGCGCGTTCTTAATTTAATTTTATTAAAAAAAAAGAATTATCAACAAATTTTTTTTGTTGATACAAAAACATTAAGGGGTGTTTTTGTTTTTTTATTTTTTTAATTTCACTAGTTCTTTGATATTATCATTCTCTGCTTCAACAACAATATCATGACTTGATTTGAAATTTATTTTAGCGCTACCAGCTTCAAGCACAAGATTTCTTAATTGTCTTTTTGCGAGTAAATAAGTTAACACCTCTTCTATTCTTTCTTGTTCAACAATTACTCCGTTTGTTTCCTTTGTTAATTTTAGTTTCACTGAAAGCTCTGTTAAATCAATTGTTCCAATAAACTCCGGCCTCAATAAAACGTGACTGCACTCCATTTCTTCAAGAGCAGTGCTAACAAAAGAAATTGCTTGCACTGAATTGTCAAAAGAAAAATTCTTTTTCAATCTAATAGATTCAACAAAATCCATTAATTCTTGTTTTTCTAGTGTTTGTTTAGCTAGTTTTGTTCGCAACTCTTCAAAACTACTCTCAATACTTGAAAATAATTCTAGGATTTCTTTATTCTTCATTTCGTTAGAAATCATTTGTTTCGTTTCAGGATTAGCAATAGCTCTTTTCCTCAAAACCTTCATTTCTGATAAAACATTTTCAAAATCAGTATTAACACTCTTGACCTTGTCAAGATCATTCTTCACTCTAATAAGTCCAGCTTCTAATCTTGTTAAAGACATGAACCAACACCCCGAATATTAATGGTTTTTCTAATATTTAATGCTATCTCGTAGAGTTATTTTATAATTATAACTAGTTAATTTTGTATTTTTTTGGGGTTAAAATTTTTTTATTAAATTGTTTTAGTTGATTTTTTCTTCTCCCAATATCTTTTTAAAACAACTTTTGGAAATTTATGTATGGTTTCTAAAAACAAATCAACAAAATTTGAATCTTTTTTTAGATCAAGAGAATTTTTTGCGATCTTTGTTTTGTTTATTCTTTTTTGTATAGCAATATTAGTGGTTCCGTTTTGGGGAACTACTAAGATGAATGAATTTTCTTTAGCGAATATATATTTCAATGATTATGATAAAGTAACTGATGATAATAATCAATTTTGTTTTTCTTTTTCAATTGATACTCAAAGCATAAAAGTGCATGAAGACAGAATTAGTGTTTTTGTTAACAATAATGTAATATTTTCTGAACCGATAGTAATTGTTGCGGAAAATGATGATCAAGAATTATTCAATTATTATGGTGGTGTGAAAAAGAATTATTGTTTTGATCCGTTTTATTTGAATGATGGGGACAATGTTGTATCGGTTACTTTAGGTTCTCAAAAATTATTTTATCATATAGAAAAAATTGATTTATTGGATGGACCAATCACAAAGATAGAAATAATTGATATTAATTCCGAAGGGATATTGTTTAATTTAGATTTAAAAAATTATGATTCTTTCAAACCTTTAATAATTTCTATTAATGGCAAAGAGGTTCAAAAAATTTATCCAACACAAGGGACAAAAACTTATTTTGAAAAAATTGATTTTGTTGAAGGTAAAAACAATGTTAATTTGTATTTTAATGGAGTAAATAGTTTTAAAGAATTTTTTTACACCCCTCCAATAAAAATGATTCCCTTTGTAGGATTTGTATTTTTCATTTTCATTATTAGCGTTTTTTCTTTATTTGTTTTTGCTAAAAAAAGTTTTATTGAAAAATCTGCTCTTTCATTAATGAGTACTTTTGCATTAATAGTTTCAACAGGGTTTATTTTGAACTTTTTCAAAATATTGAGTTTATTCTCCTTCTTGTTTTTGAATTTTTTGATAATTATTGTATTACTTTTTGTTTTTAAAAATAATTTTTCTTTCAAACCTTTTTCTTCTGAAGATAAACAAAAAATTCTTAATCCAATTTTTATTGTAATAATATTAGGAGCGATTTTACTTCCTCTTTTCATCAATTTTTTCACAGTTAGTAATTTTTCTTATTGGAACACTTATTATGAAAGACATGCAAAGAGTTTGTCAAACGATTTTGAATTACCCGTATTTGATGAGTTGAGTTATTTTGGAAGAGTGTTGGGTTTCATTCCAGGATACTTTTATTTACAAGCAGGATTTTCTTGGATTTTTGGGCTAGCTGGCCAGGAATTATTTTCTATCACCCTAGTACTATCCAACATATTTTTTATTTTCGCTGTTCTGATGTTCGGAGAAAGTATTGGGTTTTCTAAAAATAAATCAGCAATACTTTATGTCTTACTTTGGATGGAGAATTTTATTAGAACTGGATTAATAATTAGTCCAAGGCATGCATTTTCTTTTGGTTTATTCATTGTTGCACTTGCGTTGGTGCTAAAAAATCATTCAAAGTTACAAGAAAAAATACTTGCATCAATTTCTTTAGCTGTTTGTGGGTTTATTCAATTCCCACTTTTTGTTGCTTTCATTCCTTTATATTTAATTGTCGCGAAAAAAATAGAGTTCAAAAAAGTGTTGAGAGTGTGGTTGATTGCTGGATTGATTTTTTTATTATTTTTTGTCCCAAATTTTTTGAATTTTGGTTTCCCTACCCAAGCAGAATCATCAAATTGGGGTTACTTGATTAACTATGATGCAGTAAATATTTTGCTTGATTTTGGTCCAATGTTTATTTTCTTTTTCTTATTCACAATATTTGATTTGAAGGAAAGAAAATTTTATCTTTCAAACTATGAAAAGAAATTATTGATTGGAGTGATTTTAGGTTTATTATTCCAAATTTTTATTAGTTATAGATGGAATATTTTTAACGCAATAAATTTTGCTGTATTTTTGGTTATATTAATTCCAGAAAAAGCTTTTGAAAGTAAATACTTCATTAGATTAATCGCAATAATAATGCTTTTTGTTGGATTAATTAGTGGATCAACAATTGGGTATTTATCAATAACAAATTATTTAACCGAGCCATATGATTTTTTGTCAGAAAATTCTTCTTCTTCGGAAAGAATTTTATCAGATCCATTGTTTAGTCACAATATTACTTATTTCACAAACAGAGCAGTGATGGCTGATTTGGCAGTTGAGTATGCTCCTGAAAAAATGCTTCAAGAAAACTTTAGATTTTTAGAAGAAAAAGATTATTCAATACTTAATAAATATAATATTGATTGGGTTTTTTCTCAAAAAAACTTTATTAACAGAAAAGCATTTGGTAACAAACCTCTTGATTACGAACTTGAATTCGAGAAAATTGACAAAGTATTTTCAAACGCCTTAATCAATATTCACTGGAACTCAAAAATAATTGATTAATTTAAAAAATAAACCCAAAGCAATATTATTTAAAGGATTCACAAAGAAATTTATTTTAGTAAAAACCATTCTAAAAGAGTGAGTTTGTTTTTGCACGGGTTGGGGAGCGGTCAAACCCGCAGGGTTTAGGACCCTGTCGCTTAGTGCGTTCAACGGTTCAAATCCGTTCCCGTGCATGTCCTGTTTCGCCATGACCAAGTAAAAGCACTTAGCTTTTACGGGTCCCGCAAAATAAAATTTTGCTTGGACTAGACGAAGCAGTATCTTCGCCTTGTGGCTCGATATGGTGAAAAAACCTATGCTAAAAAAGAAAGGCTTGAATTTGTGTGACCTAGTTTTTAATGAACGAATGATTTATATACTTCTTTTTTCCTTATTTCGAAATGAGTTTTGGTTTCAAAAATATTAAAGCATTTTGTTCTAGTGTTGCTTATTCTGAATGGTTCAGCAATTTTATACTTGCTTTAATTATTATAAATGCTATTGTGTTAGGGTTAGAAACTTACCCTCAACTTTCATACTATTCCCCAATATTTTCTCTAATTGGAAATATTGTGTTGTTTTTCTTCGTAGTTGAAGCTGTTATTAAAATTATTTCAGTTGCTCCAAAGTTTTCAAAATATTTTTTGAACCCTTGGGATTTATTCGATTTTTCGGTTACAGTGTTTTCTTTTGTCCCATCAATAGGTCCAATGATTAATGTTGTTAGAATAATACGATTGTTGAGAATAGTTAGACTTGTAAGAAAGTTTGATAATTTAAGAATAATTGTTGAAGCTTTAATAAAATCACTATCCTCAATGTTCATGGTTTTTTTGTTACTATTATTGTTGCTTTATGTTTATGGAATTTTAGGAGTGCAATTTTTTAGAGATGTTGATCCACAATATTGGGGAACTCTAGGTTCATCAATAATAACCCTATTCACTATTTCTACAACATCCAATTGGGACATTAAATTAATGAACACAATTGACACTTATCCATTTGCTTGGATTTACTTTTTTAGTTTCATAATATTAGCAGCACTTGTTTTAGTGAATTTGTTTGTTGGAATAATGCTCCACAATGTTACAGAAGCAAATCATAGAAGTTTAGCAAAAAAAGGAATACTTGACAGAGATGACAAAATTTTACAAGAAATAAAACAAATAAAAAAATCAATACAAAAACTAGAACAAAAGAAAAAATAGTTTTTTTAAAAAACAAACATTTTTGTTTTTCTATTAATTAATAACATTTTTTACTTTGATTAATAACATTTTTATATTCATAATCATTAATACTTACATGAAAAACAAAGCACAAAAACACCAAAATTTTGTTAAACACACTCAACTCTTTCTAACCTTGATTTTTTTACTAATTTTTACAACAAACGCGTTCAGTGAAACTGTAAGATTATATAATCCAAATGATGGTAACTTCGTGAATTATGGATTTGCTAGTGGTTTTTTTTTCCAACCACACATAAGCCCTTTATCAAATGGAACAAAAAAATATTCAGTTTATTTTGAACAAGATTGGAATTATAGTGATTTTAAGAATTATGTGAAAAATGAAATTAGCGGTATGGGTGATTCCAATTCTTTTAAATGTGATAATCAATCAACTCCTTACACAAAATTTAATGTTGATGTGTTGAAAGATGAAACTATTGTTGCTAGTTATAATCAATATTTTACAATGTCTGGAGGGTATGTTGCAGGAGGGTGTAATAGAGAAAATTCAACAATACCAAGCGGAGTAAATTCTACGAATTTTCCACCCTTTCCATTTAAGGAATATGTTAATTCAAAGAATTATGCGTATGCTCAACCAAACAATATTTCAAATGATTATGATTGTGATGTGAATAAATTTTGGATACAATTTTATTTAGATAATGATTATGATTCCGGTAGATTAATGTGTGATGATGATCCAACAAAATTAGATACTTGTGTGAAAAGTTTTCGTGCTACAAAATCAGGGGTTTGGGAGGTAAGGTTTGGTTCAGGAGTTGTTTATGAAGCAATTCATTGTGATTCTTCTGCTAATAAAGATTCTCGTGATTATAATTCTTTTTACTTTGAAAGAAAATGGGGGATAGACAATTGGGATATAAATGTAATTCCTTCTGGACAAACAGAACCTTCTCTTGGAAGAGTTTGGTTGCCCGCGTGGAGTGCAGCAGGTTTTACAGATTTGGATGTTAATTTTTTTGTATTAGCTTCCGCTATTGGAAACGACTCTGCTATGTGTGAATGGGAAAAAGCTTTGTATGGTCAAAAAGATTGGAATAATTGTTATTCAGAGTATTTCAAAATAGTGCTTAATAAATTTAGTCTTTCTTGGTCATCAATTAGAACAAACGAAACTGGAATACACTTTGATAATAACTCAACATTAAAAAGTCTTCCAATGTTTGCGTATGTTCATCCAGATCTAAATGCTATTAAAGGAAAAACTTATAAGAAACTTGCTGAGGAGGCAGGTCGTTCAGATTATAATGGTTGTGGAAATGAGTATTATTGGTTTAATGTTGGATATGAAACACCAACTGGTTTTTTACGACCTTCATTGCGTGCGGAAGGTAGTCAAAGAATGTATATTAATGAACCAGCATTTTCAAAAAAACCCGGGGACTATAACCCTAGTGTTAAAGTTACTGAAAAAATTGATTCATATGTTTTTGATATAAATGTTGGAGAAAATGTTTCAAAATATTATGATATTTATATTGATGTTGATAAAGATAATCAATTTTTTGATGATTCAAATGACTTTGTTGCGTATCGTCAAATAGTTAATGGTAGTTCTTCTTATGTATGGAACTTAATTGGTCCAAATNATCAAAAACTACCTAGTGGGGATTATAATTATTTAATAAGATTTTATTCAAGTTTAACGAATATTCCAGTAATTGGGTCACGCTCAAAATTAAATATACAACTTGAAAGAAAAATAGGTGGGGAAATGAAAAGTGATTTATTGTATTGGGATGATACTGAAATTGGAGGGGAATTAAAAAATTCCGGATCAAAATTACGTTCTTGGGATGGGTATAACTTGGGCCGGGACGCTTGTGATAATTCTGGATCAATATTAAGATATAATTGTTTTTGTATGGATAAAACTCCTAATCTTGAGAAAATTACTGCTTTTTATGATTTGAATCAAAGTGTTGGGTATCATGATGCGATGAATACTTGGGCGTATGGGGATGTCACAGAGTATAGGGGCGGTGTGAGAGTTATTATTATTGATAATCAATTGCTTGATTTTAAGATTAGTGTGGTTGATGAGAACACTATTAAGTTTTATGTGGATTGTGCTTCTAACACTACTTTGGATCCAGANGATTTGAATAATTTTTATGATGAAGAGGGAAACAAAATCCCACTAAAATTTACAAGTGATCTTAACTGTAATGCTGGGGGATCAGAGATTATTGCAACAACCAGCACCCCTCTACAACAAGACGGCGGGTATGTTTTTTCTGGATCAGTAGTTGGGGGATCCGGAACTCAATTTTATCTTAATTATGATAATCCAAATAAACCAAAAGCAAACATTCCTGACAACAACATTTTTGTAGTAGTGTTTTTGTTCAGTTTAGTAGTGTTTTTTATTTCAAAAAAAAGGAAATAAAAAAAAACAAAAACCTATCAAAAAATCAATTAACAAAATCAATTAACAAAATCAATTAACAAAATCAATTAACAAAAGATCAATTAACAAAATCGTATCAAATTAATTAACAAATTATTCATCAAAAATTAATTAACAAAAAATCAAACATCTCTTTTTAACCTTATTTTTTTTGTTAAAATTTTTCTATTTTTCTTTTTCTTGTAATTAGATTTATTAACCTTTTTTTCTTTTCTTTTGCTATTAATTTTTTGGAGGAGTTGATTTAATTGGTTAGTAAAAAGGTGAGCAAAAAAGAAAAACTAGTTTATATGTTTGAAGAAGGAGATAAGTCAATGAAAATGCTTCTTGGGGGTAAAGGAGCGAATTTAGCTGATATGACAAAAATAGGGTTGCCTGTTCCTTATGGTTTCACTATCACTACTGATGTTTGTAAAGCTTATTATGCGAACGGAAAAAAACACTCTCCATTGCTTGATGAACAAATGATGGTTGCAGTAAAAAAACTAGAAAAAAAAACAGGGAAAAAGTTCGGTGATAAAAAAAATCCGTTGCTTGTTTCTGTTAGAAGTGGAGCTCCTGCTTCAATGCCAGGAATGATGGACACTATACTGAATTTAGGAATGAATGATGTGGTTGTTGAAACAATCGCTAAAGCAACTAATAACGAAAGATTCGCTTATGATTCTTACAGAAGATTCATTACAATGTTCGCTGATGTTGTAATGGGAGTGGACAGAATGAAGTTTGAACACATAATGGATGAAATCAAACACGCGAACAAAATAAAACAAGACACAGAAATGACTACTCTAATGTTAAAAGAACTAGTGGCAAAGTACAAGGTTCTTTACAAAAAAGAAACCAAAGAGGATTTCCCACAAGACCCAATTACTCAACTAAAAAGATCAAGGGATGCTGTTTTCAAATCATGGATGAATGATCGAGCAATAGTGTATAGGAGATTAAACAATGTTCCTAATGATTGGGGAACCGCAGTGAATATTCAAGAAATGGTTTTCGGAAACATGGGAGAAACTAGTGGAACAGGAGTTGCTTTCACAAGAAACCCAGCTACAGGAGAAAACAAATTCTACGGAGAATTCTTAATGAATGCACAAGGAGAGGATGTTGTTGCAGGAATAAGAACACCGAACAAAGTAGAAGAACTAGGAAAAGTGTTACCAAAAGTTTACAAAGAACTAGTAGGAATAAGATCAAAGTTAGAAAAACATTACAGAGATATGCAAGATTTTGAATTCACTATTGAACACGAAAAATTGTACATGCTTCAAACAAGAAACGGAAAAAGAACCGCTCACGCTGCAGTAAAAATCGCTGTGGATATGGTTAAAGAAAAACTAATCACAAAAGAAGAAGCAATTTTAAGAGTAGATCCTGCTTCACTAGATCAATTACTTCACAAACAATTTGATCCAAAACACAAATACACTCCAATCACTATTGGATTACCTGCTTCTCCAGGAGCAGCAGTAGGAAAAGTTGTTTTCAACGCAACTGATGCAAAAAAATGGACTGATAGTGGAGAGAAAGTTATTTTGGCTAGACTTGAAACCTCTCCTGAAGATATTGAAGGAATGCACTCTGCTGTTGGAATATTAACTGCAAGAGGAGGAATGACTTCTCACGCAGCTGTTGTTGCAAGAGGAATGGGTAAGTGTTGTGTATCAGGATGTGACGAGATCACAATGGACGAGAAGGGAAAAAAATTCTCTGTGAAAGGAAAAATAGTGAAAGAAGGGGATGTGATTTCTCTAAACGGATCAACAGGACATGTAATAATTGGAGAAGTTCCTGTTGTTGAACCTTCACTATCAGGAGACTTTGGCACTCTAATGAGTTGGGCTGATGGTTTTAGAAAACTAAAAATAAGAACCAACGCTGACACACCACACGACGCAAAAATCGCTAGAGATTTCGGTGCTGAAGGAATAGGGTTAATTAGAACAGAACACATGTTTTTTGAATCAACAAGAATCAAAGCTGTGAGAGAAATGATTTTAGCAAAAAACGTTGAAGGAAGAAAAAAAGCATTAGCAAAAATCGAGCCATTCCAAAGACAAGATTTTGAAGGAATATTCAAAACAATGAACGGATTACCAGTGATTATAAGAATGCTTGACCCACCACTACACGAATTCTTACCAAAACACGACCAATTAAAAGAAATTCAAGAAATTTCTGAAGAAATAGGGGTAAGTGTTGACGAAATCCAAAACACTATCACTTCACTTCACGAATTCAATCCAATGCTAGGATTCAGAGGATGTCGTTTAGCAATAGTGTACCCTGAAATAATGGAAATGCAAGTAAGAGCAATTTTTTCAGCAGCACTAAACGTTTCAAAAAAAGGAATAAAAGCAATTCCCGAAATAGAAATACCACTAGTTGGAAACGTGAAAGAATTCATTCCACTAGCAGAACTAACTCACAAAGTAGCTAAAGAAATGGGAGTAAAAGGCAAAATCAAGTACAGTGTAGGAACAATGGTGGAAGTTCCA
>JGI24712J26585_10001797_pt1 | contig 18008 bp, 13 predicted proteins | sample BioPla3DNA2_FD_26585 | JGI IMG/M metagenome (IMG submission 26585) | reverse complement strand
TCTCTTTTCGACCTCCCGAACTTCATGTATACATTTTTTTAAGTATGTCTCCCAATTAACATTTAAGCATAATATCATTTTGAAAGTTAGCATCATTGCTGCTATTGTATTTTGTGCTTTGTTTATCATTCATTTAGTTTATCACTTAGTCATCTAATTTCCCACTTATACATTTTTTTACTCATTTTCTTCTTAACTGGATTTTTATAAATTCCTATACTTTAAAAAAGCATTAACATATTCCCGTATAATAGTATAGATACATAGAATATAATGTCAAAAATCCTTCTTAGTTTCAATGTTATACTAATATAAATAACTTTATTACTCAAACTACTCCACCTTTATCAATATTTTTTTCTTTCTCACATATTACGTAAGTATTCAGAAAAACCGACTCGCTTATATAATATTTTCTCAATTGTTGTTATTATGCTCGCTACATCCTTCTAGTCGTTACACTTCATTAATTCCATAAATCTCTGTACCCAAATCATAAGTGCTTGAGAAGTCCGGTGGAGTCCCCTCATAAAGCTTTGCCCTCTAAAACATCTGTAGATCTAAATGTTGAGCCCTCAGGGTATCATAAAACGAATAAAAGTTGGTGGTTCCCACAGAAACCACCAACTTTTATTCTTATACTCTAATCAACTGATTTTCCGCAATTTGGACAAAACTTTTGAGGCACTTCTGCACCACAATCCGAACAATGCTTCTTTGCTGGTGCTTCTAAGTTTGTACCACAGCCAGAACAAAACTTCCCGGATGCTTCCATTTTACATACAGGGCAAAGCTTCTTCTCCGGAACCGGTGTTCCGCAGCTAGAACAGAACCTTCCATTAACAGGTTTGCCGCAATTAGTACACATTACACCAGGTGTTTGTGGCTGTGGCGAAGGGCTCGTATTAGCTGTTGGTTGCTGCCCAGCTTGATTTCCTACATTCTGAGGTACATTCCCAAAGACTCCGCCTGATGCCATATTCATCATTCCGAGACCTATAAATCCATTTGCTGCTCCATTTGCATTTCCAGCTGCATTCTCCATTGCTTTTGCATAGGAAGAAGTCATTATACCTTGCTGTGTAAGTGCATCAGAGCCTATTTCATACTGATCAATCTTAGCTTTGGACGCTTCATCAAACTGGGCACTCTCAATAGCAAAGGACACAATATGAATGCCACGTCTACGTATTGGTGCGTCTAAAACTTCCTCATCCATAATACTCCGGATCAACTGATCCTGTGAGGATAGTTGGGTTGCATATACTTTATAGTCATCCGAACCAAGGCGATTAACAACCGACTTAAATGCAGCGTTTATTTCACTTCTCATCTGTTCAACCAAATCTTCCTTTTCATACATTTTTGCAGTACCGCAAACCTCCTGCATAAACACTGCTGGATCTACAATTTTAAATGTATATTTACCATAACATTTTATATTCACATTCATGGGCATCAACCCACCGGGAACTCTCGGATTCGAAATAGGATGTTCCCAATCTCTGTAAGGAATAGGTGTAGCAGTTCCAAATCCATTATCCATAATCTCTTTTATGTTAAAATAGTAAACTTCTTGGGTATTCGGAGTTGCCCCAGCAAATGTGAAACGCTCCCACAAAGTCTTAATGGCATCGCCAAAATCTCCAGCTAAAAAACATGGAGTAGTAGATTGATCGAACAAGTACACCCCCTGTTCAGCAGTAGCATCCACAACACGTCCACTATCTACAATAACTGCCATTTGAGATGGTTGCACAACAATTGCACTTTCTCTAGGAATACGACCGGTCTGAGATGATTTCTTCATCATCAGAATATTATCACCCATATTCTGACATTCAATAATCACCTTAAACTTGTCGGACAATACACTACCCAAACTTCCAGTTCCTGCTTTTAACAGCTGATTAAATTGATCCTTTGTGCTGGCTATAGCCTGTTTTATCAACCCCATATTATATACCTCCTAGGAAATTAGTTTAATATTTATTCGTCATCCTTTGTGTACTTCTATTTAATATCACTTACATCGTAAATAATCCAATCATAGTTAGCAAGATCGAAAGCATTGCCACAAGATTTACATTTTCCATCAACCGTTAAGTTAACATTGCGTCCACATGCTTCACAAGTAATCACCTCAGGATTTAGCTTTACATCTGTCATTGTATCTTTATTTCTATATAAGGTGATATCATATTTGCCGCTTCTTTTCTTGACCTTCTTCTTTTCATTAATGGTAACTTTATTTACATCTAAGTTCACATATGCAAGCTGTTTACCATCTTTTATTTCAAAATCCTTAACTACCAATTTCTTTATATCAAAATCCAACATGTAAAACTCATCATACTTATTCTGCTCCTTCAGTTTTGCATAAAGTGATGGTTCCATAAACGGTTTTACCTTTGAAACATCCAAATCTCTAGCTCTTTCATATGCACGGACCAGATAACCAACCCTCTTCTCAAAACTCTTTTTCGAAAACTCTTTATCATATTCAGCAATCTTCTTTATACCACTCATTAGCTTTGCAATCCATGCACAATAGAAAAGTACAATTCCAAGTACAACTAAATCAATAAAAACAGATAACGCCTTCATTTTCCAAGAAGTAAAATTCGAAATTATCGCCACGCCAAACATAATAATTATTGGCAGCAAAACCATAAATCCTTGAATATTCCCAGTCTTATTGTTATAACAATAGCTATTTGCCACAATCCAATTTGCGGATTCGGTTGTATACTTCGTGCCACAGTTCGGGCATATATAGAAATCCCCTTCAATTTTCATAGGTGAACCACAGTTAGAGCAGAAATTTGCATTTTGGCGTTCAACATGGTCACTGCGAAGCATCTCCAAAACATAATATCCATCTTCTACTACTTTTTCATATAAAACTTTTTCTGTTACGTTGTCTATGTATTTTTCTACATACTTTCCGCTTACCAGTGCTGTAGTCATGTTGTTTTTCCCGTCACTTACAACGATATTCACCGAAGCATTATTTGCCTCTGGAGTATTAGCTTCAATAATCTCAACTTCCTTGCGGATACCAACCCTTTTTAAAACTGCTGTCGTCTGGTCAATATAATAATACATAAATTCAGTAACTGTACCTGCTATTGTTTTTAAATTGAATGTTTTCATGACGCTGGTAATGTTTTTTACATAACGGTCTCTAGTTTCTTTGTCAAGTACATTACCATATCCACCAGAAGGACCTCCTTTAAACTTAACATTCGATAAGGTTACATAAAAAAAAGCTACCAAGGAAATAATAAGTACTCCTAACGCCAAATAAATCATCATATTGCGCTTCCCCCTATTGCAAAATTTTGATAAAACCATGAGCCAAAAGATTCCTTTGCCTAAATTAATATTTCGACTAAAAATTGGTCACTTAGGCTTCTTTGTAATAACATTATGAGAATTTAAAGCAGACAATCACATGCAACCTTTAACTTAAGCTTCGGCTACAGAATGTTAGTAAGTATCCCCCTTTACAACATAAGCTCATCGAGACAATCTCCGTAAAATAGCCTATTGATTATTCATGTGACATGAGTCATTACAAAAATATAATCTTGATTTAGAAAAAACCATCTAACAACTATTTTATCAAATAATACTGTATATGAAAATACCCAAAAATCAGTTTATGGCAATTTCAAAATATCTACGTTAACATTCTTAGCTCACTTTATTTGTTGTCATTTACTTTATCCCAGAAAAAAACTATAATAATGGATAGAAGAATATATAAAACTCGCTAATATAGTTATCAGATAACTATGTTAAAAACATCAGAGGGAAAGGTCGTATTATGGGTAAAGAAAATAATGTCATCGAAAGAATGGTCAACAACATTGAAAAGGTTATTGTTGGAAAGAGAGATACTATTGAATTATTATGTCTTGCACTCATTTGTGATGGTCATGTATTAATTGAAGATGTGCCAGGAACAGGTAAAACCACCTTGGCATTGGCTTTATCCAAAACCATTGGTGGAGAGTTTAAAAGAATCTCCTGTACACCCGACGTTATGCCTTCGGATATTACAGGCTTTTCTATGTTCAATCCAAAGACCAATGAATTTGAATATGTAGAAGGTGCCATTATGGCGAATATTTTCTTAGCCGATGAAATTAATAGGACACCTCCTAAAACCCAGTCAGGTTTATTAGAAGCTATGGAAGAAAAGAAGGTTACTGTTGACAGCAAGTTGTATCATTTGCCAAAACCTTTCATGGTTATAGCCACTCAAAACCCAATAGAACATTTAGGTACTTATCCTCTACCCGAGGCTCAGTTAGATCGATTTATTATGAAGATATCCATAGGTTATCCAAATGAAGAAGAAGAGCTTGGAATTTTAAGTGTTTACGGACAAGAAACTCCCCTTGAGCATTTAGATTCTGTAATTACACTAGAAGAAATTCTTAAGGTACAAGAGGAAATATTAAAAGTCAATATAAATCAAAAGGTTTCTCAATATATTATTAAAATTGCTCAAGAGTCAAGAAAGAGTAACCAAATCGAGCTCGGCATAAGTCCCCGCGGAACTTTAGCAATTGCGAGAGCAGCTAAAGCATGGGCATATTATCAAAATAGAAACTTTGTGACCCCCGACGATGTTAAAAAAGTATTATTACCAGTAATAGGTCATAGAATTACTCCAAGACCAGAAGCTAAGTACGAAAACATCTCAGTAGAAGATATACTATATGAACTTCTAAAAAGGATAACAGTACCAGAATAAAACTCTAGAGTAAGGGATGTGTCTAAATTGCTTAAAAACAGGATCCTATACTTATGTTTCTTAGTTTTTACAATTATTCTAGGAATTTATAAGGACGGCTATTTATCTACAATGCTTTTCTTTGGTGCATTGGTATTCCCCCTTATATCTCTATCATTTGCATTTTTTACATTAACCTCTTTCAGATTATTGGAAAACGTTGATCAACGTATTGTAGTAAAAGGGGATGTCATAACCTACTCTTATAAGATAAGTAATCATACAAAATTACTATTTTGCCCTATGACAATTACTTTTACAGACAGCAAGGTACTCTTTAAAGATACGATATTAGGTGAAGAAGATGAATTCATATTATATCCCGATGAAGTTAAAGAGACAGCTAAAAGGGTTGATTGCCGGTACAGAGGGTGCTATCACATAGGTATCCAAGTAATAAGTATCCGAGACTTTTTCAACTTATTTAAACTAAACTTTAAATCTATAGAAAACCCCAAAATTTTAGTTTATCCGAAAATACGAGAACTAGAAGAAGGTAATAAAAACACTTCTTTGATTGAAACAACAGAAAGTATTGTCAGTAAAACGAATAAAGATCCTAGTATCTTTTCCAATGTAAGAGACTATAGAGCTGCAGATTCATTAAAGACAATTCACTGGAAATTAAGTGCAAAGCAATCAAAGCTTTTAACTAAACAGTATGAGGGCAGTGTTAATTGTCACACTAAAATAATTATTAATTCCGATGGTTTACCTTTTAACTTTGAACAAAATGTTGTGATTCAAGACTATATCATTGAGAGCGTTGTTGCCACTATAAAATATTTACTACAAAACAATACTCCCCTTCGCCTTGCTTATTACAAACATGACAACCAATCTATATCAGGGAACAATAATAATGATTTTGGTCAGTTCTACAATGCTTTAGCAAATATGATGTTTTCAGGAAAAGAGTTTATTAGCATTCTAAAAAAAGAACTGAATGGTTCTAGACAATATATAAACACAATGATTTTTACTCCCTATGTTACTAAAGAATTAAGTGAATACATTATTCTAAACCGTCTTAAATTGACGGATATAAGTGTATATATAATTAATGAAGCAAAATGTGAAGTAGGAAATAGCTTAGCTGTTCAAGACAAACAACCTTTATTAAAGTTAATTTCGAACAATATAAAGATATATAAAATTAGTTACGAGAACGAACTTTGTAGATTGGAAGTGGCATAAATGCTGTCAATATTTATATATGGCTTAGGATGGACTTTTTTACTATCTAGCATATTTGGATATGATGTACCCTTTATATATGTTCTATTTTTGTCCTTTTTAGGCTTCCTTGTTACCATCACTATATTTGGCAATAAGAAAAGAAGTCTAATTTCATTATCAGCATTAGCTTTAATATCTGGCAGTACATTATTTATTATGTACCTGTTAGGAAATAAGAATTTAATTTTTGATAGTATTAGCACCTTCATACTGCCCTATTTTGAATCTATTACCAATGAAGCTACTTCTATAGATATTCCAAGGCAAATAGCCATTATTTTTTTGCTATCGCTTATTATATACATGGTTTTGCTAAAAAATAAGGCGTCAAAATTTAGTGGTCACGCTTATATACTCCTTTCCCTTATTGCTTTATCTTCTGGTTTTGTTGTAAACAGATTAAATTCCATGACTGACCGCTTTGCCTTTATATTTTTTATTTTTTGCAGCATACTTTATTATTTTCATATATATTACTGCAAGAATAAGCAGGAAGAAAAGAAAGGTGCTCTGCCTTTTATTAACATAGCAATTATATATACCCTATGTATTATCGGCATATCCCAAATGCTTTTTCGTTCCATCCCATATCCCTTTCAAGCAAAAGTAAAAACAGTTAATCCAAATAGCGTAATAAAGATTACAGACCCCTATGAAAAATTCGTCTTTGAAGTCGCTAAAAGTGGAAATATTAAAGACGAATTCACCTTTGAAGGTATTGAATTATTTGAGTTAAAAACAAGAAATACAGAATATTTGAAGTCAATAGTGTATGATACATATACCCACAATAAATGGTCACAAAGCGAAACCTTACAAACGACTGAAAATAGAATCTATAATAGTTTTGAAGAAATCGGAGAAATGGAAAACGTTATTATTAACTATACAGGCATTAAATCACCTATTTTGTTTGTAGCTCCATACATAGATAATATTAGTGTAGAAGATTCGGATATAATTATTTCCCATGATGAAACCAGAGGAACTTATCGCATAGAAAATTACACCTCCGAAATCAGTAAGAAAGATATTGTTTTTTCCTTTGACTCCTTAAATATAAACAACACGTCAAGCTTTAAAGAAACTTTAAGAGAAGTCAAGCTACGAAACAGCCTTCCTCAATATGAAGGTTACGATAATGAAAGGCTAAAGCAATTAGCATTAAGTATTACAGAAGGATTAAATAATGATTATGACAAAATAGAAGCAATCATTAAATACTTAAAAGAAAATTATACCTATAATCCTATTCCTAAAGTACCTAAAGACGAATCAGACAAAATCGAACACTTCTTATTTGAAAGTAAAGAGGGCTTTTGTCAACATTATTCATCTGCAGCGGTTTTACTACTTAGGAGTATAAATATTCCGTCCCGCTATGTAACTGGCTTTAAGGTAGATACAACTATTAATTTTAACTCTGGAGCTCCCTACTATAAATCCTTAAACTCAGGCTATAGACCTGTATATGACTCTGATGCCCACGCATGGATCGAAGTTTACTTTAAAGGTTATGGATGGGTTATGTTTGAAAGTACTGGCATTTATGTAATGAGCTCAAATGTGAATGAAAGTTTACAAGAGGATGAAATAGAAGCTATTGATGAACACACGAAGGCAAGCCAAGAGACTATAGCTGTAATAATAAAAATCCTCCTTTATGTTGGGTTGCCTATAGTTTTAGGGCTTCTAATATATATGACTATTAGAATCAGGAAAAGTAAAAATGCTTTCCGAAAAGGGAATGCTTCCTATAAGGTAAAAACAATACATAAAATCGTTTTAGAATACTTGAGTGCAAGTAAACTACCAAAAAAACATTATGAAACACCTCTAGAATATGCAAAGAGGATTGATGCTACTGGGATTGTCAGTGAGTTTAAATATAGCGACTTGATTTTAACCTATAATAAAATTGTCTATGGTGGATATGGAGTGGAGACTAATTTTATAGATATATATTTTGATTACCTGTGCCAAATTAAGCGAGCGGTTAGGAAAGATTGCAAACTCTATAAACGGGTTAAATTGTTTTTTAGCGAATTTATCAATACGTAAATATACCTAGTGAAATAAATTCTTTGCAAGAATAAAGAGGGCTATCCCCCATTCAAACCCATATGGTACACTTTTATATTTCTTTTGTAACCCTTGCATCTTCTACTGTTCAAGAATTTTGTTATTTAATGATTTCAATGCACTTTCTTAAGAAATGAATAAAGGGGGCCATGCCCCCTTAAAGCCCTAGAACAAATTCCATGAAATTAGTGAGTTTACATGTTATTTGTGCTATCACATATAAATCCTGTAGTTTCCGCTAAGTGCTAAAAGTGCAAAGAAGTACAAGCAGTTGTCATAGTATCTCCTATCACCGGTACGAAGCGGTGTCTCCCATAATTTTCTTACACATTCTTCTCTGTAGGGTCCTTTTGCTGCTAGTGAGGCCTGTGCGTTTGTCGCAATGATTGCTACAGGGTGAAGTGCCTTGCCTGGAATGATTCTTCCATCTATCTCATAGATTCCATCTTGACAATGTTTAGCTGTATTACAGAAAAAATACTGCAATTTATCTGCAATCTCACAGTGCCAATCATCTTCACGATTCATATCTTGTGTAAACCAAGCATAGTCCATAGCTATGTTTGCTATGGTACGGTATGAATCTGAATAATAGAGGTCACGCCTGTAATCACCGGGCCATGATTTCACAAGAGGATTTCCATCCATCTCAGAATACTCCGGACTCAATCCTGTAACGGAATTACATGCCCTTTTCAAATATGCCCTGCTTGCTTTTGCCGCTTCCTTCCAGAATTCCCTATCTTCCTCCCTACTCCATAAAGCATAAAGCTCATAAAAATGCGGAATATGATAAGAGGGATCGGTAAATGGTAGCTCAGCCGTAAATTTGATTAGCTTTGTTTTTGGATCCCACATAGGATAACCGGGATTTCCCTTTTCGCCCTTGTGTACGCAATCGTGCAAAATCTGCTGTGCCTGTGCTTCATAATTAAAGATACCTTCACCATTTCCCCATCTCTTTGCTGCAAAGAAAAGTGCCATTACAAAATACTCTTCGCCATCAGGTGCTGCACCTTGAAATCTTTTTTCCCCATTTAGTTCACAAGACCATGCAAAATAGCCCTTCTGATCAGAATGTTCCTCATGATACATGTAGGTCCTTGCCCATTTCCATAGACGGTCAAACTCTTCCTTTTTATCCATTTGGACACACATCATCATACCGTAGGACATTCCCTCGGAACGGACATCGTTATTTCCCGTATCCACTATGTATCCCATATCATCTCCAACCTCATGGTAGATTCTTTCGTCGTCAGAACCAAAAAACATAGTGTTAAATGTTTGCTCTACTTTGTCCTTAATTTCCTTTTCTGGATATCCAAGCTCTAAAAACACATTTCTGTATTCCTTGTTGTAATATGCTCCTGTCATACACACCCTCCTCTTTGTATACCCTTTTTATTATTAACTAAAATTTAATTTAGTCATTCTTCATATAAGTCCATTTCAAAAAGCAGCCTACACAATGACTAGTTCGTAAAATCTGCCAACCAAATAGCCAGAGCGATTAGCTCTGGCTATTTGGTCATTCTTTACTAAAAACCAGATCATCATCTTTACTTTTAATAAGCACCTTGTCACCCGCTCGAACTCTTCCTTCAAGCATCTCCTCCGCTAATTTATCTTCCACCATGCTTTGAATAGCTCTTCTTAAAGGTCTTGCACCATATACCTGGTCAAATCCTTTCTTTGCCAAAAGCATTTTAGCATCTTCGCTAACTTCTAAAGCTATTGCGTTATCTCTAAGCCTTTTTGCCAAGCTCTCAATCATTAGCCCTACAATGCTCTTTAAGTGCTCTTCCTCTAATGGATGGAATACAATTATCTCATCCACTCTGTTTAGAAACTCAGGTCTAAAGGTATTCTTAAGCTCGCCCATAACATTGTTTTTCATTTCATCATAGGTCTTTGCTTTTTCAGTATTGGCTGAAGTAAATCCCAGCCTTTTTGGTTCTGTTATAAGCCTTGCTCCAACATTTGATGTCATAATGATTACTGTATTTCTAAAATCAACTACTCTTCCTTGAGAATCGGTAAGTCGTCCATCTTCGAGAATTTGTAGCAATATATTAAACACATCAGGATGTGCCTTTTCAATTTCGTCAAACAACACTACTGAATAAGGCTTTCTTCTCACTTTCTCAGTAAGTTGCCCACCTTCTTCATACCCTACATATCCAGGTGGTGAACCGACTAGGCGAGATACGCTATGCTTCTCCATATACTCGGACATATCAATTCTTGTAATGGAATTATCATCGCCAAACAAGGCTTCAGCAAGAGCCTTACTAAGCTCAGTCTTTCCAACTCCTGTAGGTCCTAAGAATATAAATGAGCCTACTGGTCTTTTCGGATCTTTAAGACCAACCCTTCCTCTTCTAATTGCTTTTGAAATTGCCTTAACCGCTTCCTCCTGACCTATTACCCTATTATGAAGAGTTTCTTCCATTTTCATGAGTCTTTCTGTTTCTTCTTCTGCAAGACGTTTAACAGGTATACCAGTCCAATCGGCTACAATTCCTGCAACCTCCTCTTCTGTAACAGTATCTGTAGTAGTCTGATTTTTTTGTTGCCAGTCACTTTTGGCCTTGTCCAACTCATTCTTCAATCTCTGTTCTTCATCCCTTATTCGTGCCGCTTTTTCAAACTCCTGACATATTATTGAATCTTCTTTCTCTTTTCTCAGCTTCTCCACTTGCTCTTCAAGTTGTTTTAAATCTGGAGGAGCTGTAAAGGATTTAAGTCTCACTCTTGATGCTGCTTCATCAACTAAATCTATTGCTTTATCCGGTAAATAACGCTCTGTTATATATCTATCTGAAAGCTTTACTGCCGCCTCAACAGCTTCATCGGTAATCTTAACTCTGTGGTGAGCTTCATACTTATCCCTTACACCCTTTAATATCTCAATAGCTTCTTCTATCGTAGGCTCTCCTATTGTTATGGGCTGGAACCTTCTTTCTAATGCAGCATCCTTTTCAACATGCTTTCTATATTCATCGAGAGTTGTTGCACCTATAACCTGTATTTCACCTCTTGCGAGGGACGGTTTTAATATGTTCGAGGCATCAATAGCACCTTCTGCCGCACCAGCTCCTATAATTGTGTGCATCTCATCTATAAACAGTATTACGTTTCCTGCCTTCTTAATCTCTTCAAGGGCTTTTTTAAGCCTTTCTTCAAATTCACCCCTATACTTTGCACCTGCTACCATAGATGATAAATCCAGAGTTACTACCCTTTTATCTTTTAGCATTTCCGGGATATTGCCCTCAACAATCTTTTGTGCCAATCCTTCAGCAATGGCAGTCTTTCCCACACCCGGTTCACCTATTACGCAAGGGTTGTTTTTAGTTCTCCTACTTAATATCTGAATTACTCTTTCAATTTCTTTATCTCTTCCAATAACGGGGTCAAACTTTGCCTCTCTAGCCATATCAGTTAAGTCTCTTCCAAACTGATTAAGAGTCGGGGTATTTGAACTAGCAGCATTATTTTTTGGAACTCCCGTTGCACCAGGTGACTCTTCAGAGAACATTTTTAACACTTCAGAATAAAGTTTTTGCGGCTCTAAACCTAGATCCATCAAAATTCTTACCGCTACGCTTTCACCCTCTTTAAGTATTCCTACTAAAAGGTGTTCTGTTCCGATATAATTGTGCCCCATTCTCCTAGCTTCCCTAAAGCTTAATTCAAGCACCCTTTTAGTCCTAGGTGTAAAGCCTAAAGGTTGCTCGCCAGTGGATTCTCCACGTCCAATTAACTCTTCTATTTCTTTAAGTACCTTATCTTCAGTTATTCCTTGATTTTGCAGCACTTTTGCCGCCACTCCGCTTCCCTCTTTTATTAAACCAAGCAGTAAATGCTCTGTTCCAACATAATTATGACCTAAAGTCATTGCACTTTCTTGTGATAGACTCACTGCTTTTTCTGCCTTTTCAGTAAAACGTCCATACATGTTGAACTCCTCCTTCATATAGAATTATCGCACCAGTACACTACCTTATTTATCGCCATAATGTCCCCTTTATAACACACTATTTTAACTTAGTTTTTCTCGTATCATTTCTGCCCTCTTAATATCCCTGTCATCGGGGCTTAAAATCTTATCAAAATTCTTCTGCAGATTTGCCGGCTGAATATTAAGAAGTATTTCGTTCAACTTTGTTGAATCAATATTCTTAATTATTCCCATATCGACACCGAGTCTAACATCGGAAATTAATTTAAAACTCTCTTCTGAGGAAATAATCCTCGCATTAGATAGTATCCCTAAAGATCGGTAAATCTTATCTTCAAATCTAGAAGGATTTTGCTTATACATCTCTGCCCTAAGCATTCTTTCCTGATTAATTATTTGGTTTCCTATATTAGTAATATTATTAATAATTTCCTCTTCCGATTGCCCTAAAGTAATCTGATTTGATATCTGAAATAAGTTGCCTAGTGCTTCGCTGTTTTCACCATATATGCCTCTTACTGCAATTCCAAGTTTTCCACATATCTCTAACATGCCTCTTATATAGCCAGTCATTGTAAGTGCTGGTAGATGAAGCATAGCTGAAGCTCTAATGCCTGTACCTAAATTTGTAGGACAACAGGTAAGGTAACCAAACTTCTCGCTGAAAGAATAATCAATATTTTCCTCAAGTAGACTATCAACTTTATCACATAGTTCCCATGCTTTATCAAGTTGTAAACCTGAAAACAAACACTGGATTCTAAGATGATCTTCCTCATTTATCATAATACTTACTTTTTCATCTTTACTTATTATAGCCCCACATGCAACTCTTCCTGCCATTAAATTCGGACTAATAAGATGCTTTTCCACTAAAATCTGCTTATCAATGGGCTCCATATTAAGCATATCTATAAATTCATAGTCACAGGTTGCTGTACTGCTATTTAAAACAGCATCCTTAACTCTTTTAATTACTTTTTCTCCCTCTTCCATATTCATCTTAAAGGGAAAAGGGTAATCCTTAAAATTACGTGCTAGACGCACTCTACTACTCATGACCACATCCGATTCTGGACCCTTTTCAATATACCAGCCTTTCACAAGATCACCTCCAAATCCAAAGTATTATTAAACACTATTTTTTTCTAAGGCTCTTATTTTATCTCGAATTTCAGCTGCCTTTTCATATTCCTCACTTTTTATTGCAATATTTAATTGCTCCTTTAAAGCGTCTATTTCTTTAGAAACCTTAACATTTTCCGAAACCCTTTTAGGTAATTTCCCATTATATTGTATATTGCCGTGCAACCGCTTCAAAATAGGCATCAGCTTATCTCCGTACACCTTATAACAGTTTTCGCAGCCAAGCTTTCCCACCTTTTTGAATTCCTCGTAACTCATACCACATTTATCACATATCAGCTGCTGTTCAGTAACTGAAGGTCTTACAGAAAATCCCATCATGCCAGAAAAAAAATCGTTTATACTAAGTGGTGATCCTGATATAAACTTTCCTTCTTCCCTCGCACACTGCTCGCAAAGATACATAACATGTTTATTGTTGTTTACAATTTGCGTATACTGTATATTTGCAACCCTTTTTTGACAATTCTGGCAAAGCATATGCCTCACTCCTTTTCTATACCAGCAGACTGACTAACATATTTTTCAGTATACTTGCCCTAATATTTCCTCTATCTTCAACAGGCACAAGTGACAAGGCCTTATCACTTGTAGCCGCCTTCAGTAGCAATCCATCCCTTTCGGAAACAACATTATAGTCTATAAAATTGTTTATAAATACCAGTGCTGAATGTTGAGAAATATTATCTCCCATAGAATTGATAATGTGCATAAGATAGTTCTTGCCCTTATGCTCTATACTAACTCTACGGATGCTTATATACCCTCCACCACCACGCCTGCTTTCAACATAATAACCTCTTTCGGTAGTAAACCTAGTATCAATGACATAGTTAATCTGAGAAGGTACACAATTAAACTGGTTGGCAAGCTCATTTCTCTGAATTTCCACAGTACCGTCAGTGTCACTGATTAACTGTTTTATAAACGCTTCAATTAGATCGCTAAGTTTTGCCATATCTATCACCTTCTCTCTTGATTTTGACTTTCTTTGACTTTTAATTATATTATAAAATATTTCTAAAATCAGTTCAACATATCGATACGTAAAAATTAATCAAATATACCCAAGGGATTAAAATAAATCCCTTATATTCGAGTATATTTATCCTAACTTCTATTTACTTCTTTTCTTACCAGTTTTATTTTTAAGATCGGGAGATATTTCTTTTGTAACCTCTGCTAAGTGTCTTGCCCGTTCTCTCTGCTTATCCGGTGTCATCCATTGGTCAAAAGATGCTATAAAATCTCCATACATTGTAACATCTTCAGTTCTTTCGTCTTTGATATTTGTCTTATTGTTTTTATTTGCCACAAAAAACCACTCCTTTTAAAAAATATTAATTCTTTAGTTTATCATAGTTTATTTTTTTCAAAGGAGTGGTTTTGTATACTCGAAACTTTTTAAGTTAAGATAGTTCATTAGCGTATAATTCTCATAATAGACTCAAGCAACAATAGTATTACAGGTTGGTGTATGACATATACGTATAACGAATTTCTACCTATAAAATTCACAAACCTGCTTTTAATAGTAAAAGAGAAAATACTTTTTTTCTCCTTATATAATATTCTACTCAACCACATGCCCAGCAAAAAAGCCCACGCATATTCAAGAAGTGGATAATAGTCAAGAGATTGAAATGATGAATTATAAAACCCCAATATAAATAAATAGTTATGAGTAACTTTGATGTTGGGCATTATTATACTAATAATCATAAACACCCCACTCATAGCCATTAACAGAGAGTTTGATAGCTTTTTTAATATCGGTGATATCATCATCCAAACTCCCAAAAAGTGTAAAATCCCAAATACAATAAACACTTCCTTGTCCATAATATACGTGACACAAGTTATACCCATTGCAACGAGAAAAACCATAAATCCTCTTTTGAAACTATTTCGGCTAAAGGCTGTGCTTATCCCAGATACTATAATAAATAACGGTGAAAACAAGACCCTAGATAAGGCAAGAATTCCACCCTCATAGTTTATATTTATATTATACAAATAATAAAGATCATACAGAAGGTGCATAAGTATCATATATAAAATCAGTAAGCCTCTTAAAAAATCTATCTCCCATACACGTTCTTTTTTCTTAATGTCTAGCATTTTTGTTTCTCCTTTAGTAGAACTTTTGAGTCTTTTGTTTGAAAGCAGAACAAAAAAGGGTTACTGATTGAATTGGTATTTAGTAACCCTTTTTATATAATGTCTTAGTTAATTATACAACTTCACTATCTTCTAATCGTTTCTTAGATGCTTCTATCACTTTCTGACTCACATTAGGTGGTGCTTCCTCGTATCTTTCAAACCAAAGCTTGAATCTACCCCTTCCTTGAGTCATAGAAGTCAAATCAGTAGCATACTTAAACATTTCTGCCTGTGGCACTTCAGCTATAACCTGCTGGATTCCTCCTTCCTGTGGATTCATCCCCAAAACTCTTCCCCTTCTTTTATTGAGATCACCTATTATATCACCCATATAACTGTCAGGTACAAAAACCTCAACATGTGCTATTGGTTCAAGTAGTACTGGATTAGCCTGTTCAAGCCCCTTTTTATAAGCTAAGCTAGCTGCAATTTTGAAAGCCATTTCTGAGGAGTCAACTGCATGGTAAGAACCATCAACAAGGGTAGCCTTCAAGTTAACTACTGGATATCCAGCCAACACTCCCTTTTTGATACTGTCCAAAAGTCCCTTCTCAACTGCTGGGAAATACTGCCTTGGTACAGCCCCTCCAAATATCTTTTCTTCAAAAGTCAAGCCCTCATTTTCTCCCGGCTCAAACTCAATCCAGACGTGTCCGTATTGCCCATGCCCGCCCGATTGTTTTTTATGCTTCCCTTCAACTTTAACCTTCTTCTTGATTGCCTCTCTATAAGGAACTATAGGGTCTGTAAGATTTACCGATACACCAAACTTAGATTTTAGTTTGCTCACAATTACATCAAGGTGTATCTCGCCTACTCCAGAAATAATAGTTTGATGCGTTTCTGTATTCAATGAAACCTTAAAGGTAGGATCTTCATCTTGAAGTTTATTGAGTCCGGAGCTTATCTTTTCCTCATCTCCCTTTGCCTTTGGTTCAACTGCCATTGATATAACAGGCTCAGGGTACTCAATTTTGTCCAATACGACTGCATTTGCTTGATTACATAAGGTATCATTTGTATTAACACTTTGAAGCTTTGCAACTGCTCCTATATCTCCAGCCACAAGTGTACTTACCGGTATCTGTTTTTTCCCTCTTAATACAAAGAGCTGGGATATTTTTTCGGTTTTCTCTGTTGTTGTGTTATATACAATAGAATCAGATTTTAACACTCCAGAAAATACTCTCATCATTGAAATTTTACCTACAAAAGGATCCGCTATAGTCTTAAATACTAATGCCGAAAGTGGAGAATCCTGTTGTACCTTTAATTCAACTTGTGTATCACTTCCTGGTTTCGTTGCTTTGATTGATCCACACTCAAGCGGCGATGGCATCAATTTTATTATTGAATCCATGAAAAATTTTACCCCAAGGTTCATTGTCGCCGAACCACAGACCACTGGCACTAAGGTTCCATCTTTAACCCCTTCGTACAGCCCCGTAAAAATTTCTTCCTCAGTAAACTCAATACCATCAAAATACTTAGTCATTAATTCTTCGCTTGTCTCCGCCACTGCCTCTTTTAAGGCAACCCTTATTTCCTCAGCCTTATCTTTTAAGTCTTCAGGAATATCTATATCCACCAATTGAGTCTTGTCAAATTTCTTTGCCTTCATCGATATAAGATTTACATATCCGATATATTTATCATTTTCTTTTATTGGAATTACTATTGCTGTAACGTTTTTCCCAAAAGTATCCACTAACTGATCAAAAACTTTAAAGAAATCTTCATGTTCATCATCCATACCATTTACAAAAAACATTCTAGGGAGGTTTCTTTGATTTGCATATTCCCAGGCCTTTTCAGTTCCAACCGCTACACCGCTTTTGGCCGGTACTACAATAACTGCACTGTCCGCAACTCTGACGCCTTGTTTAACTTCTCCTACAAAATCGAAATACCCAGGGGTGTCAATTACATTGATCTTGTGATCTTTCCATTCGCAAGGACATATTGATGTGCCAATTGAGTTCTTACGTTTTATTTCTTCCGGGTCAAAATCCGATGTAGTAGTCCCATCTTCAACCCGTCCAAACCTTTCTAAAGCACCTGAGTTAAACAGCATTGCTTCAGCAAGAGTTGTCTTCCCGGCCCCTCCATGCGAGATCAGGCAGACATTTCTGATTTTGTCAGAAGTAAAGTCTTTCATACCAATTCCCCCTTTAATAATTAATATATTATTTAAAACCAATTGTAGGTCACGAAGAATTCTGTATAAACTTATAGACTTCCATAAACAAACTCTATTACTCTATTAACAATATTATTCTATTTAAATTGAAAATTTCCTCTTCCCAAAAAAAGTTTTTGCACTAAATATTATTGAGTATATATGATAGAAGACTTTTATTGTATTATCACGATAGAATGTAGCTTTTAATTTATATTGCAGTTTAATATAACATCTTATGCAAGCTCCTTTATCACATTATAATACATATACTAAAATGTGTAAATAATGAATAACATTTCTACCACCTTTATATCTGTTATTCTTTGAGTTTCCCCATTTTTCAATATATTTTAATATAAGACTAAGTATATATAGTCACTTACAATATTGTTGTGCTTGATAGTCCAGTTTGGCTGTGGTCA
>JGI24712J26585_10001795_pt1 | contig 18018 bp, 17 predicted proteins | sample BioPla3DNA2_FD_26585 | JGI IMG/M metagenome (IMG submission 26585) | reverse complement strand
GGATTTTTCTTTGCGGTATTAGGTGATGTGTTTCTTTTGTGGAATATAAATCGCGGAGGAGATTTCTTCTTAGCTGGGAATATAGTGTTTGGAGCCTACTATATTGCTCAATTTAGTATAAATGACATAAGCTTTTGGAAATGGTGTTGGGTTATTCCAGTTACACTTCTTTTAGTAGGAGTTTGGGTTTTTCTAATGTCAAAACGGCCTAATATATTTAGGCTAGGAAAAATGAAATGGCCAATGCTTTTTTATCTAACATCAATCATTTTCCACGGCATTATTGCAATAGCGGCCTTAATTTTTCTTGGACCGATGTATTATTGGGCCGTGTTACTAGGGATAGGATCAATATTATTTATGATTAGCGACCAACTATTAANATTAGATTATTTTGTTATAACTGGGACAAAATATATGGTTAGAATTAGTAGTGCGTTTTATTGGGTTGGAATGTTAATTATGGTGCTAAGTACTGCGTTTTAATTAGAACAGTAATTAGTTTTATGTTTTTAGACAAAAATTTTTAAAAGTAATTTTTTCAAATAATTTAACAAATTTGGAATTATTTAATAAAGGGAATTATATGAAGTCAAACCTTCTATACCTCTTTATTATTTATAATAGTAGCAATCAAATTTAAAAATGATATAATGAACGCTATAGAGTATTGATGAACTTGCATATTAGTTTTTAAATGTATAAAAATACTGTGAATTGTACATAAGAAATCAATAGTAAGACATTCACGATAGTCTTTAATTACAGTAGAAAATATATGAAAGTTTCACAAATATATGGTAAAGAAAAGAAAATTTAGCAAAATAAATGTAATAACCTTAATACTTTCTGTTTTCGCTTCGGTTATCGGCATTGTGCTTAATTTATATTTAGCACGGATGTTAGAAGCCGAGTTATTCGGTAAATTACAGTATCTAATAGCATTAGTAAATACTTGTGCTCAGTTTATGATATTTGGAATTAACTCATTTCTAATTAGAGAGCTTAAAAACGAAAATAGAAGTGAAGGCATAATGAATAAAGCATTTAGTTTATATTTTATAGTAGTTATTTTTATGCTGCCATTTATGTTTTTAGGTATCTATTATTTTTCTGATNATACGAATAATGATTTATTATTAACTTTTATCGTTCTTTTTTCTGCAATAATCATGGGTATAAATGTCTTAGTAGCAGCATATCATCAGGGACAAGGGAAATATTATCTTTNTGTAATTTTTGAAAGTTTAATTCCTCGACTTGTCTTATTTATTTGTGCCATTATATTCATAGCTTTAAACCTCTACAAAGGCTTTGAATTAACATATATGATTGTGTATTTAATTGTATATGCCCTAGTTGCAATTCCATTCACAATCAAACTATTTAAAAAAATTGATTTAAAGATTCAAAAGAGTGATTTTATATCAATTTTGTTCTTATTTGGTGTTACAATTACCTACTCTTTAGGAAACAATTTAACAAAAGTGTTACAAGGCACACTTTTTAAAAATAATGTTGCTATAGGCATTATATCAATTTCTATTAGTATTGTTTCATTAGTTAGAATATTTACAGCTGCATTAGATAATATTGTTAAACCAATATTTGCAAAATTACAACGAGAACAAAATACTAAAGAACTTATTCAAGTTTATCGCTTTGACACAAGAATGAACTCTTATTTAGTAATCCCACTATATCTTTTTTTCATTATTCATAGTACCAATTTCTTGCAAATATTTGGTGAATCTTATACTGTTTACCCTAATATATTGCGAATAATAGCATTAGCTCATATGGTTAGTGAGTTTTTTGGTCCTAACGGCACCATGCTAGTAATGACCGGTAATGAAAAATGGGAATTGTTAAATGGTTTTATATACTTTGCTTTTTATTTTCTCTTTACATTCGTTTTATCTTTTGACAAAATTCACGGTTTATGTTGGGCGCTTCTTTTTGCACAAATAGCTGTAAACATTGCTAAATATGTAGAAGTTTACTTGATTTTTAAGATATCGCCATTAGATTTAAAAACTTTTCTTACTGAAATATTAATAATACTTGTTAACGTTTTGATCATATTCCCATTAAAATTTATTAATACACTTTGGTTATGGTTATTGATTGGAATAGTAGTGGGGGCTTTATTAGTACTACTAAATTGTTTTGTCCTATCGCTTTATAGAAAAAAAGATTTTAAAACCTTCTTAGAAATTCGATTATAAAATTTCTTAATATTTTATTTGCTAAACATAATTGCTTTTTTTGTTTATAAAAATTATATAAATCAATATATGAGTTCCATATAATTATTAAATACAATCAGATTTAATAGTTGTTTTGATAATTGGTTAAATTAGCCTATTCTATTTAAAAGTGCTTAACGTTTTTGTTTATGTTAAACTATTTTTACGGAGTGAATAATAGTTTATAAAACTGTTATTCATTCTACGCATTATTTATTGATATATTTATCAGTAATCAAGTTAATATTGCAATTAAAGATTATAATATTAATTAAAAATGTTTATGAGAATGGAAGGATATTTAAATGAAAACATTAGAGGTGATTAGTTCTCTTTATCCAATGGGTGGAGCTGAAACATTTGCGACCAATCTTTGTGTTGAAATATCAAAAATTGCTAAACTCAAAGTTGTTATTTTATATCAAAAAAACCGTGATTTTTTTATTTCAAAGTTAAAAGAAAACAATATCGATGTTGTTATTTTAGATAGAAAAGGACATATTGATTTAAAAAACGCAAAACAACTNAGAGAAATTATTTTGGATTTCAAACCTGATGTTATCCACACTGAGAATAATGCCTTAATTCAAACTTTTTTAGCTTTACGAAAAACTAAATATAAAAATAAAATTAATATTTTTCACACAATGCATTTAATCCCAGAACAAGAATGTAGTAATCCCTTAGTTAGAATGATGTATAAACACATTTTAAAAAAACGAAATTATATTCCTGTTGCTATTACTAAACAATTAGCAGAAGTATCTGCCAAATTTTATAAAAAAGATAATGTTCCAGTTGTTTATAATGGAACTAACTTAACTAACAACAATAATAATATTCCAATTCATGAAAGAAAATATGATGTTGTCGTTGTTGGAAGATTTTCTCCTGAAAAAAATCACAAATTTCTTATTGATTCATTTGTTGAGTTAAAAAAGAAAATTTCCTCTTTAAAAGTTGCTTTTGTTGGAGGAGGACCTCTACTTGATGAAATGACACAATATTCTAATAAATTAAACGCAAATGATTTTATTGAGTTTACTGGAATTTTATATAAACCTTATGAGGTAGTAAATGATTCTAAAATTATTGCCCTTGGTTCGCTTTTTGAAGCGAATCCTTTATCCTTAATTGAAGGAATGGCTTCAGGCTGCATCGTAGTCGCAAGTAATACTGGAGGTATTCCGGATGTTATTCATGAACCACAAAATGGATTTTTATTTAATGTTAACGATAGTGAAAAATTTATTGAAATATTGAGTAAAATATTAAAAGATATTGAAAGATATAAAAAGATATCTAACTTTAATGCTGATTATTCAAAGCAATTTTCAATGGAAGGTTGTGCGAAAGAATATCATAAATTATTTATTGATTTTAAAGGAGAGACAAATGAATAAATATAAAATTGGTTATACCACAGGTGTATTTGATATGTTCCACATAGGTCACCTAAATATTTTAAAGAAAGCCAAAGAGCAATGTGAATTTCTTATTGTCGGCGTTTCAACTGATGAGGTTGTACAAAATTACAAGGGAAAAACTCCAGTAATTGATTTTGAAAGCAGAAAAGCAATTGTTGAAGCAATAAAATATGTAGATTTAGTCGTTCCTCAAACTAGTTTAGATAAGATTGAAGCTTATAAAAAATATAAATTCAATGCTCTGTTCCATGGTGATGATTGGAAGGGAACTGGAATGTATAAAGAAATAGAAAGAAGATTAGCAGAATTTGGAGTGAAAGTTGTTTTTATTGAACATACAAAAGGTATTTCTTCTTCAATGTTGAGAGAAAAAGTGAACAAATAATTATGAAAAAAGAAGATATTAGAAATTATCAACTTAAGCAACTTGTTTTACTTGATGAAATAGATCAAGTTTGTAAAAAACTTAATCTTACTTATTATCTAATTGCAGGAACCCTTCTAGGAGCAGTAAGGCATGGAGGATTTATCCCTTGGGATGTTGATTTAGATATCGCAATGCCGCGATATGATTATCAAAAGTTAAAAGAATATTATCTAACTAATCCATCAAAAGACTTTTTTACGAAGATTATGATACAGAGAAATATCATAATTCAACACATGCACTACTCAGATTAAAGGGAACGCAAGTTATTAGAAAAAGATTATCTCATATTGATAAAAAAATAAAATATAATGGATTTTTTCTTGACATATTTCCACTGGATAAAGCACCTAATGATGAAAAGTTACAAGAAAAGCAAATTAAAGATTTAAAACGAATAAAGAAGATTTTTTATTATAAAGAAGGTCAATTTTTTGAAAATACATCTAAATTCAAAAACGCTTTTAGAAAATTCGTTTCATTTTGTTTGAAAATTATCTCTTATAAGTATTTAGGAAAAAAACTAGAAAAAATCCAAATTAAATATAATAATTTTGAATCTGATTTTTTAGTAAGTATGTCAAGTCGGTATTCTTATAAAAAACAAAAAATGTCTAGAGAAATATATGGTATTCCTGGAAGAATTATGTTTGAAAATAAAGAATATAATAGCCCACAAGAAGTAGAAAAATATTTATCAAAACTCTACGGAGATTATATGAAACTACCTCCGATTGAAGGTAGGTATGATGGCATTGAAGATATTAGTTTTGTTGATAATCGATAACTTTAAAACTAGGTTCAATCAATAATTATTGAATTGTATAAATTAAATAAGATGAAAAATACGATTAAAGAAATCAAAAACTGTACTGGTTGCGGATTATGCGCTTTTATTTGTCCAACTGGAGCTATTTCAATTGTCTCAGATGAAAATAGAGAACACTTTTTATATCCGCATATAGATGAGCAAAAGTGTATTAATTGCGGGCTTTGTAAACAAAAATGTCCAGCCCAAGCGAAGGGAAATAAGGTAGACCGTGAAAGCAATGTATATTTATACTCAAAAAACGAATGGTCAAAACTGAAGTTGTCATCATCCGGCGGAGCGTTTCAAACTATTGCAGAACACTTCTTGATGAAAGGTAAGACATCTATTTATGGAGCCTGTTGGGATGGTTTAAAAGTAATTCATAAAAGAATTACAAATATAGATGAATTAAAAAACATGCTTGGCTCAAAATACATACAATCATATGTTTCTAAAGATGTTTATGCACAAATTAAGGAAGACTTACGAAATAACTATAATGTTGTATTTTCTGGCACACCATGTCAAGTTGCTGCTGTTAGAACCTTTATTAATAAAAATGAACAAGAAAGATTACTTTTAATAGAATTACTTTGTCATGGAGTCCCAAGTCAATGGGCTTTTGATAAATGTATCGAACATGAGAATAAAATTATAAAAGGTAATATTGAATCATTTGCATTTAGACATAAAATTGCATTTGAAAAAGATAATCGCAATTTCTTATACACATTTAGCAAGAATAAAAACATGTATAAAACATGCGGAACATTTATATTTAATCCATTTTACGTTGCTTTTNATTCCTATTCTATTTATCGAAAATCCTGTTATGATTGCAACTTTAGAAATAATAGATTTAGTGACATCATAATTGGTGATTTTTGGGGGCTTTCCAAATTGCTTAATAATGTAAATTCTAATTTTGATAAATCTTTAATGATTCCACTTACAAAAAAAGGAAAAGAAGTAGTTGAATCTATGTGCACTGATTCCAACATTAGTGTTGGTCAGGTAGATCAATTCAATGAATCATTATTTAGAAATAGTACTAAAAATGATAAATTTACTGATTTTAATGTTTGCATAAATGATTTCTCTTATTATAAAAAACTAAGACCTAATATTCGTTTATTTATAACGAAAATTTCAATAAAAAACTTTGTAAAAACATTAATTAATCTCGTATTGCCAAAGAACAAAAAAATGAGACNTACAGAGCTAATTTATAAAGTAAAAAAAATCAAATAAAAAGAGTTTAGTGTATAAAATCAATATGTAATCATCTGTCTTTTGGTTTTTTATTATAAGTTTGATAAAATTATATAACAGTAANAAATTACTGTTTAGATTATGAAAAATAAACGTGTTTTTATAGGATTAATGTTTGTTGTTAACTCGCTACTAAGTATTTTAGGAATTTCTTTTTCATATTTATACGGCGCTTCAAAAAGCTCTACTATCGCATACGCAGCTCTAATGTCATTAGATGCTAAAGTAAAATCACAAGAAAACACAAATTTTTTACATGGTTCTTTATCTTATAATCCCCCCTTAGGGTCAGTAGCAGAATCAGAATATAACCAATTCTTAAATTTACAAAGAAAGACTAAAAGCAATTATAGTTATTATAATTCTTTTTTAGTTAGTTCTAATGAAGAAGGATACATAAATTATAATGTTGATTATGGAGCAACAAACGATGTTTATGGTGAAGCTCATTTGTTACAAGTAAGTACATTTTATGACTTTAACTTTATGGAGAGTTTAGGTCTCCCACTTTTTAGATTTGATGATGGTCCAATGANAATTAATGCTAAGAATGGCGCAAACTTTGGAGCATATATTTCTGCCTCTAAGGCAGAGGAGATTGCTAATAATGATAGTCGTTTTGCTGAATGTGAATCTTTAGAAGAAGCTTTTAGGAAATTATTAACCGATAATACATTTACATTTTCGGCTTCAAGTTATGAATATCAAAATAATGAGAGCATTACTTTTTCTGTTAATGGAATATATTTGGATAATGATCATTCCTATATGTTTAACGATTTTCAAAAAAAAGTTCAAACTAGAATGTACGGAGATTATTCTCAATCTTTCGAGTTTTGGTTCAAGGATCCTATTATAACCTTTGCATATGNCATTTTTAGTAAAGGAAGCACATATGTTTTTGATATTAGGAAAAATTATGGAAATCTTGATCGCTTCTTTAACTATGTTATTGGGTATGATTATGCAAGCAATGATCTTAATATCTCTCTTTTTGATGAAGCAGGATTATTATATGAGGAGACCGATATTTTAAATACAATGTCAAGAGAATATGACGATGACGGTAAGATAGTATTTCTAGTTTTATCAGTTATATCGTTTTTAGCTTTACTACTATCTTTTCAATTTTTTAATAAAAAAATGACTTCGGTAATTAAAATTAGCTATATTCTTACACCTTTTGCAATATTTTGTTTGGGTCAAATTATTTTCAACTTATTAATTGTTTTTAAAATTGAGCGCTATATTTTGTATCAAATTTTTAATTCAATCGGGAATTTGATTTTTTTGATTGTGTTCTTCGCTTCTATTTTTAATGCAGATGTATGGAGTAACTATGTTAAAAAAATTAAAAATTAAAATAAAAACAAGTTTTTCTTCATTAGAAAGCTCGCTCAAGAGTATAATTTTTGCATTAGTACCTTTAATGACCTTTTTCTTAATTTTGTCAGATAGACAACCGTATAATTATTTTGCTTTTGTTTTGTATGGTATTGAAACACTTTTAATTTTATTTTTTATAATTAAATATCATAAATTTGTATTCGATATTTTTTCTTTTTTAATAAGTCTTTTTGTACTAACTATTTTAATTTCTCAAGTAATGAATTTTAATTTATTAGGGTTTCCCAGGACAATTCTTTTACTATCTACTTTTGGAATTATTTTTTATCAATTCCTTTTGACATTAAATGCTGAAGAGAAACTACTTATTTTTAGATTTATCTTCATTGGCGGATGTCTCATGGCGGCTTTTTTCCTAATCTATTATTTCCCTGATTCATTTAAATTTAAATTTGAGCATAGACTTGGAAGAGATCTTTCAGACCAAAATGATCTAGCTAAACATTTTGCTTTATTTACCATTCTTAGTGAATATTTTTCATTTAAGAGTAGAGGCAAGAAAAAAATCCCTTANATTATATGTGGATTAGTTTTTGTCTATATTCTCCTTCTTACTGGATCTATTTCAAATTTACTTGTGTTGTCATTACTTACAATTGGCTTGATTGTTTATATGGCAAAAGGAAGAAGAAAATTATTTGCAATTATAGGCATAGTAGCAACAATTATTGTCTTTATAATTCTTTTACAATTGCCTTTTATGGCTTACTTCAAAACTAGAATTGAAAATATGGTTAATACAATTACTACCGGAAGTGGATCTGTTGACCACTCGTTTATTGATAGATTCAACTTAGCTATTTACGGACTAAGACTTTTTACTTCTAAACCTTTATTCGGATATGGATACGATCAAGTCCAATTCTACACTTGGGGAAAAGATGCGTTTTCTCATAATAACTTTGTAGAAGTTTTGGCATCTTTTGGAATTTTAGGTTTTCTTGCTTTTGAAGCCCTACTTTTATATCCGCTATTTAAAAATTGGAAAAAGCAAAAGAAAGAATTAGCAGTTTTTAGTTTATTATATATTTTTATGTTCCAATTTTTTCTAATTGTTTTTAGGAAAAAAATTGAATATTTTTTAATTCCACTTGCATTTTCTTTTATTGATTATCCGGTTTATAAGTGTTATATGGTTGGTCTTGAAAATAAAAAACTATACCTTTCCAAACAAACAATTTATAGTGAGCCTTTATTAGATGAGTATTACTGTATTACTATTTAATGAGTTAGTTAAATGTTATACTATTTTATATACAATATAAAAAGAAAAGGATGAAATTATGAAAGTTATAATACTAGCAGGCGGCTTTGGAACTCGTATTTCTGAAGAGTCACAATTTAAACCAAAACCAATGATTGAAATTGGAGAAATGCCAATTTTGTGGCACATTATGAAATTATATTCTTCTTATGGTTTTAATGATTTTATAATCTGTGCGGGGTATAAACAAGACTTCATTAAAAAATGGTTTGAAAGTTATTCATTAACCACATCGAATGTTACATTTGATTTTTCTAAAAACAAAGTAATCATTCATGAAAAACACACCGAACCTTGGAAAGTAACAATTGTAGATACTGGTTTAAACACTCAGACTGGTGGAAGAGTTAAAAGAGTAAGGGATTATGTTGGTGATGAAACATTTATGGTTACTTATGGTGATGCGGTAGGAGATATTAATATTAAAGAACTACTTGATTATCACAAGTCGCATGGAAAAACAGGGACTGTTTCAGTTTATAACTTTGGACAAAATAAAGGTGTTCTTGAAATCACAAAAGGAGAAGTTGTTGCCTTTAGAGAAAAATCAGATCTTGATGGAGACTTAATTAATATTGGTTTTATGGTTTTCGAACCAGCTTTCTTTGATTGCATCGATGATGACACAACAGTTCTTGAGAAAAAACCCATGACAACATTAATAAATAATAAACAATTAATGGCATATACACATAAAGGGTTCTGGCAATGTATGGATACATTAAGAGAAAAGGAGAAATTGGAAAGACTTTGGAATTCTGGAAATGCTCCTTGGAAAAAATGGGAGGACTAAAATGGACTTATCATTTTATAAAAACAAAACAGTATTAATAACTGGTCATACCGGCTTTAAAGGTTCTTGGCTATCAGAGATTCTTATTTTAGCTGGAGCAAAAGTTATTGGCTATTCTTTAGAACCTCCAACAACACCGAATCTTTTCACCTATTTAAAGTTAAAAGATAAAATGGTTTCAATTATTGCAGATATTCGTGATTTAGATAAATTAAATAAAGTATTTGAAGAACANCAACCAGAAATTGTCTTTCACTTAGCGGCTCAACCTATTGTTAGAATTTCATATTCTGAACCGGTTTATACATACGATGTTAATGTAATGGGGACTGTGAACATTTGTGAATGTGTTAGAAAATATCCTTTCGTTAAATCATTTTTAAACGTTACGACTGATAAAGTATATGAAAATGATGATATCCCCGACCATCCATTTAAAGAAGATGAAAAATTAAATGGATATGATCCCTATAGTAACTCAAAAAGCTGTAGTGAACTTGTTACTGATTCCTATAATAAATCTTTTTTTAAAAATCTAAATATTCCTGTTAGTACTGCTAGATCTGGCAATGTAATTGGTGGAGGCGATTTTTCAAAAGATAGAATAATTCCAGATGCTGCTAGAGCATTAAATGAAAAAAAAGCTCTAGTTATCAGAAACCCACATTCAACTAGACCATATCAACATGTACTTGAACCGTTGGCTTGCTACTTGTTAATCGCAAAAGAACAATATTTTAATCATGCTCTTTGTGGTGCCTATAACATAGGTCCAGATAGTTGCGACTTTTCTTCAACAATCAAATTAATTGAATTATTTTCAAAATACTTTGATGGAGATTTTAAATATATGATAAAAAGTGATAATGGTCCTCATGAGGCTGCCTTTTTATCATTAGATAATAACAAAATCAAAAAGACATTTAGATGGACTCCAAAAATTAATATCAAAAAAGCAGTTGAAATGACTGCTGAATGGTATGATGTTTGGAGAAAAAATGGGGATTTAGTTAGTTTAACCAAAAAACAAATTATGGAGTTCTTTAATGAATAAGGTAATTATTACAGGTGCAGCTGGATTTGTTGGAGCTGCTGTTGTAAAAGAGTGCCTTAGTAAGGGAATATTTGTTTATGCTGTTGATATAGTTGAAAATCCTTCTAGTAGATTAGAGCTATCAAACAAAAATCTAGTTTATAGAAAATTAGATATATTTAATAAATCTGACTTCCTTAATTATTTTAAAGATAAAAAAATTGACACGATTTTTCATTTCGCGTGGATCGGTTCTGCTGGTCCATTAAGAACTGATATTAATTGCCAAATTAACAATGCGAAAATGTCAGTTGAATTATTAAAGTCTGCTAAGGATATTGGTTGTAAAAAATTCGTTTGTGCTGGTTCGATAATGGAATTTGAAGCATTAGAAGTTGTATATGCACAAAACAGCAAACCACAAGAATCATTTATTTATGGTATTGGAAAACAATTAGCGCATTCTCTTTGTAAAATTATTTCAAATAAAATTGATATTGAATTAGTTTGGGCCTACATTACTAACACATTTGGCGTTGGAGAGGCTTCACCGAGATTAATAAATACTACAATTAAAAAATGTATTTATAAAGAACCACTTCAATTCACTTCTGGGGTTCAAAATTATGATTTTATTTATATAGATGATGTAGCACATGCTTTTTACCTACTAGGATTACATGGAATTAATAATAAGGCATATGTAATTGGAAGTGGAAACGCTGGACCATTAAGAAGATTTTTAGAAGAACTGGTTTATATATGTTATAAAGAGGCTAAACCTATTTTTGGGGACATTCCTTTTACTGGTGTAAATTTAGATATAAGTGTCTTTTCAACTCATGAAATTGAAAAAGATTGTGGTTTTAAACCTAAAGTCTCCTTTAAAGAGGGAATTAAAAAAACACATAAATGGATTTTGGAGCAGGAGCAAAAACAATGATAAAAAAATTTAGTTTTGAGGAATTACCATTAAAAGGTGCTTATTTGATTAATCCTTTTTTTGCTGAAGATAATAGAGGTGGTTTTCTTAAAGACTACTCAAGAGAACTATTTCTTAAAAACGGTATCATATTTAATTTAGATGAAGTCTTTTATACAATTTCACATAAAGGAGTTATTAGAGCTATTCATTTTCAGGAGGTAAACCATCAACCAAAATTAGTAAGATGTGTTTCTGGCAAAATTTTTGATGTCATCGTGGACTTAAGGCCAGAATCACCTACATTTAAAAAATGGATGGGTTTTTATTTAACGGGTGAAAATATGCAGGAATTGTTAATACCAGCCCGTTTTGGTCATGGTTATTTAGTAATAGAAGACTCAACTGTTTCTTATAAATGTGCTGCTCCCTTTGATGGTTCAAACGATAGCGGAATTATGTTTGATGACCCTGATATTGGTATTGATTGGCCTTTTCATGAAATTGGTGGCGTAAAAAACTTAATAATTTCTGAAAAAGATAAAAATTTACAATCGTTTAAAGATTACTTTGTAAAAGGATGCAAATAATGTTTAACTTTATAGGAATGAATAAAAAAACAAGGAAAAAATAAAGAAAAATACTGTAATGAAGATTAAATTCTTTTATGTGGTTGCTGATGTGCTAACAATATCAATCATATAGGTTTAATTGCTAAATTTATGTATAATATTAATGTATTATGAAACCACAAAATGTCGAAGTAAGTATTATTACGCCTGCTTATAAATGCAAAAGTACTATTCAAGAAACTTATGAAAGTATTAAGCAACAAACATTTTCTAATTGGGAATGGATAATAATAGAAGACAACTCGCCTGATGATTCTTTTGAATTCATTCAAAACATGGTAAAAGAAGATTCGCGTGTTGTTGTTTTAAGAACTGAAAAAAATAGCGGTGCAGCTGTTGCAAGAAATGTCGGAATCAATTACGCTAGAGGACGTTTTATTGCATTTTTGGACTCTGATGACTTATGGTTAAAAGATAAACTATCTAATCAAATCAAATTTATGAAAGATAATGATTATGCAATAACTTATACAAATTATTTAGTAATGAATGATAAAGGAAAGTACAAAGAATTAAGGCTTAAAAAAGACAAAGCTACATATAAATCACTTTTAAGAAGAAATGTAATGGGATGTTTAACTGTCATATATGATACAAAACATCTTGGAAAAGTCCTAATGCCTTTAGATTGTGAAAAAAGAGAAGACTATGGAGCATGGCTTGATGCAACAAGAGATGGAACGATCGCTTATAGATTAGATGAGTTTCTTGCCATTTATCGAGTGGGAAACGTTTCAGTTTCTTCTAATAAATTTAAGATGGTTAAATACCAATATAGAGTCTTCCGCGTCCATGAAGGATTTGGAGTAATTAAATCTCTTTGGTTTTTATTCGTTATGTCATTTAAAAAAATATTTAATATTTATTAATTATATTCATAGTTTATATTTATTCTTTTTAAAATTATTATCTAATATACACCATAACACTTAAATAAAACTTAAGTGTTTTTAAAATCGATAATTTTAAGTAATAAAAAGATGTGTAAATCTTTTATTAACAATTTGTGTCTATTTGTAAAATCATCATATTATAATTTTTAAAAACACAAGCATAATGTTTGTTTTCTTTGCAAAAACGACTTATTTTTATTAAAAAATAATTAGTCAGGTAATTAATCATAATTTTATTTAATAATGCGTGTGTCTAAAGTTAAAAATCAAATTTATATTGTTATAATTCAACTAGCAGTTTTAAAAAAAACTTAGACTATATATGAATTGCTTGGAGGTATAAAAATGACTTCAAACCGGAAGAAAAATGTTAAACAATTAACGTTAATATCTGTATTAAGTGTTCTAGTTTTTGGCACATTTGTAGGTATTACAAGAAGTAATATGAACAAACTTGAAGTACCAAAAATTAGTAAGGCTCTGACGATGCAAACTCACCGTCGAGTATATGCGTATTTAGAAGGTGATTGGACTCTTGATCAAATGTACATTTATTATTGGGGAGGATCTTCAGTAGGTGCTCCCACATTTGAAAATCCTAGACTTATGACTCAGGTGTTAGATAACTATTATGAGGGATTATTTTATTATGATGTTCCAGTCGATCATACCCATTGTTTGTTTAGAAAATCAAGTGGAGCATAGGACGGCAATCATAATCAATCGCAAGATGCCTTAATTGCACATACTTACGTTGGTAATAACTACAAAGCAATTAAAGTAGGTCCCTGGACTGCAGACGGGACTAAACGAACAATTACATATGTTGATACAGTTCCAATTAACGGAAACGAACTTGCTCAAGTCTTATCACATATTCAATCATGTTCATCTAGTTATGCAAGTGGATATAACGCATGGCCGCAACTTAATGATCTTTTTGTTACTCCTTCTACATTTACAGGTAACGAAACCGTAAATGATAATGTCCCTCCAACGACAATTAATAATAAAGTTGCTATGTTAGAACAGGAGTATCAAAAAGAACATGGAACTGGTCCTTTTGCATGTTATTATTCTGGATATTCTAATAGTACTTTAGCTACTTATGTAAAAATGTCCCCCAACAAAACAAGTCCTAGACCAAATACTTTAACAAGAATTACCCCAATTGTAACTGGAGAAACCTTTACTGCCTATGCATTAGGCGAAACATTCTATTCTGGTGGTGGTTCTGGTAACTACGGCATTGGTACGGATGGAACAATCGGTTTATATGTTAATGAACAAGATCGTGCTTGGAGTACTGGTGGAGGCGGAATTAATGATAATCGTGCTGTAACAGTATTTTGTTCAAGTGATACAAATGCAGAAATATATGCAGATACATATAATAGTATGGTTGAATTAGCTGCCGATATTTTAGTTAGATATTGTAAAGATACTCTTATTTGGTTTGGTGATAAAGATGCTACTCTAGCATATGAGGCTACAATAGCAGACAATGAAATGTTATTAACTTATTCAGAATGGTTTAGAAATTAAGTAGCAAGTCCTTGGCTTCTTAGTAGAATGGGCTACTTAGCAACCCAAGCATCAACAATTGCAAAACAAGCCTTAATTAATCAAGGTTGCTACGGCGAAATAGTAACTGAAGAACCAAGTTCGGAACCAGATGTTTGTACATATACAGGTTTTAGTAATAGTAATTTGACTGATGGTAATTATCCAAATACTAATTTCACAGCAAAAGCACACAAAGTATAACCGAAGTAACTAGGATTACTCCGATGATTGCAGGTGATCAATACGATATTAATACAATGGCTTCTGTTTATGGAACTGCTTCAGGAGTATCTGTTAACTATATCATCGATGGAAATGGTTAAATCGGTAAAATGGTTGATGAAGAAAACCGTGCCTGGAGTACAGGCTCTCCAGAAAACGATCATCGAGCAGTTACTGTTGCAATTGCAAGTGATAAAACTGATCCATATGCAATTCATGCAACGCCGTATAATCGTTTCATTGATTTTGCGGTTGATTTAATGCAAAGGTATTGTAAAGATACTCTTGTATATTTAGGAAATAAGGATGCAACGCTTAATCATCCTCTTGCTCCAAATGAAATGATTTTAACAGTTTACCCGTGGTTTTCTTCTAGTGCTCCATCAAGTACATGGTTAATTAATAATTTAAGCAATATCGCTACGGAAGTTACAAATCGCTTACAAAATCCAACCCCAGTGAGCGCGCCTAAATACCCTTTTAGTAATAGCTCCTTAACATCAGTTACACATTATAGTCCAAACAATTCTGGAAGAAGAACATATGCGATTCAACGAATTACACCGCATTGTGTTGAAGGGCAATTAATTGCTGAAGGATTAGGTAATTGGTTTGATTCAGCAACTGGTGGAACAAGTCAAGCATCTTCTAATTACGGCATTGGTCGCAACGGAGAAGTTGGTCTTTATGTAGATGAAAGAAATCGTTCGTGGTGTAGTTCAAATGAAAATAATGATCAACGTGGTATAACAATAGAATGTGCAAGTGATACAACGCACCCATATGCGATGTATGATGCTGTTTATAATACTTTGTTAGATCTATGTGAAGATATTTGTCGCCGATATGGAAAAACAAAACTTGTTTTCTTTGATGATAAGGATTACTCTCTTGCTTATGTTGTAAAAGAGGATGAAATGTTAATTACAGTTCATCGCTGGTTTAGTTCTAAATCATGTCCGGGCGACTGGCTTTATAGCCGTTTACCTAATGTTGCTAGTACAGTAACTGCTAGATTAGCAGCATAAATAAATAATCAAAAAAACTAATAAATGCAAGCCGCGACTTAGTCGCGGCTTTTAATTACTTTTACATTTTTAATCATATGGATTAAAATATAAGCGTTAAGGAGGATTAGTATGAAATCCAAAATATTATTTATTGTCGATTCATCAATTGATCTATCACCAGAATTATACAAGGCTTATGATTTTTTAATTNTTCCATTAAATGTTACGATCGATGGAAAAACTTATCGTGATGTTCCAGAAGAGTTATCAAATCGAAAACTATTCGATATTATGGATGAAAAAGAAGTACTACCAAAGACAAGTGCAGCTGCTCCTGCCTCATTTTTAGAAGCTTTTAAAAAGGCGGAAAAAGATGGCTATGAGGGTATTGTAATCATTGGTATTGGTTCAACATTAAGTGGAACAATTCAAAGTGCAATTGTTGCAATTGAAATGTATGAAGGNCCTTTAGATATTAGAATTGTCGATTCTCGAAACTTATCAACTGGATCAGGGTTAATTGCTCTTTATGGAGCAGACTACGCTAAAAAAGGTTATTCTTTAGATGAAGTAGTTACATACATGGAATCTCTTGTTCCGCGTGTTAGAGCCCAATTTATCGTTGACTCACTAAGAGTTATTTATATGGGTGGTCGTATTAGTAGTGCTAAATACTTATTTGGCAAAATATTACGAGCACATCCATTTATTCAAGTAATTGATGGAAAACTTGAAGTTACTGCAACACCTAAAGGAAAACTTATTAGAGGACTTGATCATCAATTCAGTGTATTCGAACAAGATAAAGCCAGGGGTATTTTAGAAGATCATGTTTTTATTACTCATGCTGATGGAGAAGAATCTGCCAAGTATTACTATGGTAAGATGAAAGATATGTTTCCTAAAGGCGTACTTAAAGTAACGGAAGCAGGATGTGTTATTAGTGCTCACTCTGGTAGAGGGACAATTGGGATTCTCTATGTTATGAAATAATTAGAGCACTTAAAATTATTATAATTTAAATCGCCAGAAACGGCGATTTTTTTATTAAATTGTTCTGAAATTAGTTTTATATATTCGTATTTTTATAAAATAAACAAACATTGACACTATTTGTTAATGAAAGATATTTATAATTAAAAAAATATGATAGAATTATGGANAAATTGATAGAGCGAGTTAAGAATACTTATTATCAAATGTTCAAAAAACTTATCTAGTGGGAGAACTAAAATAAAATCTAAAATTCAATTTATCGTCGACTCAACTGTCGACCTTACAGAAGAGTTATATGAAACTTATAATTTTGTAAAATTACCTCTATATGTAACGATTGATGGAAAAACATATCGAGATACCCCAGAAGAACTATCAAATAAAAAGTTATTTGAAATTATGGAAGAAACAAAGACTTTGCCAAAGACGAGCGCTGCAACTCNGGCAGACTTTTTAGAAGAGTTTAAAAAAGCTGAAAAAAATGGTTATGAAGCTATTATAATAACTGGAATTTCTTCGACACTTAGCGGAACAATTCAAAGCGCTACCATTGCAATAGAGATGTATAAAGGACCATTAGATATTAGGATTGTTGACTCACTTAATTTATCAACTGGATCTGGTTTAATAGCCATTTTTGGCTCAGATTATGCAAAAACGGATCATAATCTAGATGAAGTAGTCGCGTATATGGAGTCACTTGTACCACGTGTTAGAACTCAGTTTATTGTCGAATCACTAGATATTATTTATCGTGGTGGCCGCATAAGCAGTGCTAAGTATTTGCTTGGTAAAATATTTAATGCTCACCCATTTATTCAAGTAATCAATGGAAAACTTGAAGTTACTGCTACGCCAAAAGGTAAACTTATGAGGGCGCTTAATCATCAATATAGTGTTTTTAAAAAAGATTTTAAAAAGGGTATATTAAATGATCATGTTTTTATTACTCATGCAGTTGCAGAAGAATCTGTTCGATATTATTGTAAAAAAATGAAAGATAAACTTCCACACGGCGCATTAAAAGTTACTGAAACTGGTAGTGTTATTAGTGCACATTGTGGTCCTGGTACAATTGGAATTACCTATATTGT
>JGI24712J26585_10001791_pt1 | contig 18028 bp, 8 predicted proteins | sample BioPla3DNA2_FD_26585 | JGI IMG/M metagenome (IMG submission 26585) | reverse complement strand
GTATAAATGTTTGATTTTTTTGCAGGTATGGTAGTATTTCTTTCTATCAAAACATGCGCCAATCATCATTCAACTTCTACAGCAAGTGATAGAGGAGTCACATCCAAAAGAAGAATGTCAGTCACATCTCCTTGGATAATTCCTCATTGAATAGCAGCTCCTTGAGCTACAGATTCATCTGGATTGATAGTAGATTTTGCTTCTTTATCAAATATATCTTTTACGATTTTTTTAATTGAAGGCATTCTAGTAGATCCTCCAACTAAAATAATTTCGTTGATATCAGACTTATCTAGTTTACTATCTTTTAGTGCTTGAATTACAGGTTGCTTACATCTATCCAATAGATCTTTTGATAAGTTTTCGAATTGGGCTCTAGTAAGAGATTCTGCTAAGTTTTTAGGTTGTCATTTATCATCAGTACAGATAAATGGAATCATAATATCTACTCTTTCTACTTGGGAAAGTTGCATTTTAGCTTTTTCTGCTTCATCTTTTAACCTTTGCATGGCCATGGCATCTCATCTTAAGTCAATTCCTTCTTTGGTTTTGAAAGCATCTATCAAATAATTGATTATTTTTTGATCAAAATCCTTTCCTCCAAGTTGAGTATCTCCGGATGTAGATAAAACTTGGAAAGTACCTTCTGATCCAATTTCCAAAATCGTCACATCAAAAGTTCACCCTCAAAGATCAAAAACCACAATTTTTTCGTTTTTATTTTTTCATTCTCCATAAGCTAATGATGCTGCAGTTGGCTCGTTGATGATTCTTTCAACTTTTAGACCAGCGATTTCTCCAGCAGCTTTGGTAGCATTTCTCTGAGAATCATTAAAATATGCAGGGACAGTGATAACAGCTTGAGTTACAGGTTCTCACAAAAATTTTTCTGCATCTTCTTTGATTTTTTTCAATATAAAACCAGCTAGTTGTTCTGGTTTGTAATCTTTTTTATCAACGGTGATAATTATTCCACCGTCAGATCATTCTCTCATATCATAGGGCATGTCTTTTACCTCATCTTTTACTTCCTTAAATTTTCTACCAATAAATCTTTTGGTCTCAAAAATTACATTTTTTGGCTCCAATATAGCCTTTCTTTTTGCTAGGTCTCCAACCAACAATTCATCTCCCTTGATGTAAACAATAGAGGATGTAGTTCTAGCTCATTCGCTATTTGCTATTACTTCTGACTTATCTCCAAGCATATAGGCAACACAAGAGTTGGTTGTTCCTAGATCGATTCAAATTACTTTTCCCATTTTTTATAAAATTAATAATTAAAATTTTTCGCTTATATTTGTGATATAAAAGTAAACTCAGTTATTGTCTGCTTTTGAAAATATCACTCAAACGACTTCAGTGCTATTATAATAAAAAAAAATCAAAATGCAAGAAAATGTAGCACCTTTTTTGTTTGAGTGCTATGCTTTTTTAAAAAATGGGATATAGTTATAGTTTTTAAAATGTTCATTCATACAAAAACAAAAAAGTCAAACTAAAGCTAAAATTAAAGTCATCAAAATTTGATAAATTATAGGGTCAAGAGTATAATCATTTTAAATATTTTTATTAGAATAGTCTTTTAATAAATGGGAAATATAAATGATAGCAATATAGTAGATGATAAAAATGAATTGGGAAAATTGGAAAGCACATTGGATGATTGATCTTTTAACAATAAAGAAAATATTTTACAGGTTGAACAAAATGCACAAAAAAGTATTGCTTGAGTATTAGCAAACTCTTTTACTAGGGCTCAACTTGAAAATTCAAAAGATTTTTTTGAAAGAATTGAACAAACAAAAGAAATGTTAAAGGAATATGGTGCAACAAAAGATATTCAAAATCTTGATATAATAGCGTATGAATTGCAGTGATTGGAAAAAATGTTTAACTTAAAATTTTATATGTGAGATTTAGATTTTTTTTCACAACAGTTGACTTTAGAAGGAATAAAAAATTTAAAAGAAACCTTTCCTAAATTGCAAAAAATATTATGAGAAGTTACAAACAATAGCTTACCAAGATTATCTGTACTAACTAAGAATGATATTGACTTCATATTTGAAAATAAGAGCCTAATTGAACAAAATCTTTTTGAAATAAATATTTGAAATATTACTCAATTAAAGTGAGTAACAAAAGTTGAGCTTATAAAAATATGAGAAATTAAAAGTGATTTGATGAAGTTAGTAGATATTGATGTAGCAGAAACTGAATTCAATATTTCAGAATTAGCCCAGAAAGCAGACGCAATAAAGAAAGTAGCAGAAATAGAGGCTGATCTTAAAAAGCTAGATGTAAATGTAACATTAGACAATATTTCAGAATTAGCCCAGAAAGCAGATGCAATAAAGAAAGTAGCAGAAATAAGTGATACAGTTGCTTTCTTTAAAATTAAACCTACGCTAGAGAATGTCTTAGAAATAGCAGAAAAAGCAAAGGGCTTATTGAAGTTTAGAAAGGCTATTACAGGTATAGATAGTACTATAAAAGCTATGCCATTAGAAGGGGTGCTTACCTTGAATTTTGTTAAACTTTCTGATATAATAGCAGATAATCCTCATTTTTTAAAACTCATGCCAACTTTCGCCTCTGACAAAAGAGCAGAGATTTATAAAAAAATTACAGACATATATGATTATATCAAAGAATTTTGATTTCAAATTGATACTAATTGGATGATGCAACTATTATCTAGACTTACTCTTGATGAATTAAAAAAAGTTAAAAGTATGAGATCTGATATTGAGAGTTTATGAATTAATATTACAATTTTTAATATTAAAGAACTTGCACAGGGGTCGCCAGTATGATTTAAAAAACTTCTACCCTACAAAGAAATTAGTCGAAAATATTGTTATGAGGATGCTGTTTTAGCATCACAACTAATATGAAATTCAGATATTAAAGTTATAAAAGATTTGTTGGAAAGAAAAAAAAGATATCTAGAAAATAATAGGGTACTCTCTGATGAAGCATTTGATGCTCTATTTAAACCTTGACATGAGTTTGAAACCTGAAAATATGGTTATGGGGAAATCCAACAAAAAAACTTAGGTTATTGTTATGCTTATTCTGGTTTTAATCTTCTTAAAAACTCAAATTTTTTTGATGTACTGGTAAAAACATCCCTAAAAGAAACTGGATGAGGTCGAGAAGTTAAGGTCCCTTTAGGAAGTAAAAATGGAACAACTATTAAGATTTCTAATACAGAAATTAATGATTCTTATTTTGTGCTTAATATGGATACATGAGAATACAAGAGTTATGAGGCAAGGACAACCAGCGAAACGACTATTTGAATGAGAGTTTTAGAAATAGCTTTTATTAAAAAATATATATTAGAACACCAATATTTGAATGATAAAAGAGCAAAAAATGAAGAGGCTAAAAATAGATATAGTCAGGCTATTCAAGATGCAAAAAAATCTTTTGAACAAACTGGAGATTTTCAACTAAATAGTGAACTTCTTTGAGCCTTGGAGTGAGGATTTACTTCGGATTGGTTTAGATATATGTTAGGAGAAAAAGTTGTTATGAACGAAAAGATTTATGAAGCTGAAGCAAAGGATCGTTTATTTACATTTATTAATAATTGACTTCTTAATGTAAATATTATTGTTTCTGAGAAAACATGACGAAAAAATGAGATTTATATTAATGAAAAATGATGAGCAAGAATAAATGTTCTAACATTAAAAGGTGAGAAGGAGCCAATAGCACTTAGTCATGCTTACTCTTTAGAAAGAACATATACAGATTCAGAAAGTGGGGAAAAAGTAGCAGTTATTGCTAATCCTTGGAATACTCATAAAAAAATACTACTAAAGCGAGATGATGCTATGACATTGTTTGATAATCGAGAATTGGCATATATTAATCCAAATGAACTTTTTAGAGAATAATATTTTAATTTTAATAATTTTTTTAATTTCCAATCATAAAAGATCAAATCAATAAGGTTTAAAAAGAAGTTTTTTGAAGACACTCAAGACTTTTTTATATTATAAGCCTCAAAAGCTTGATTGCTAACATAATCTACTTATGGAAGTTCTGTAGAAAATAATGGAGCACCTTTTGATGCTATTTTTTGAGTCAGGAATTTTTACAAACACGCCATCTATTAAATAATAAAAAAGTCAAATTAAATTCAGATAAAACCCATCGAAATTTTGTGAAATTTTATCTTAGGAATATAATCATATTGTTAGATATTTTTATTATTTAATTTCTAATATGGAAAGAAAAAAAGAGTTTCTGATAAAAGTGTTAAATAAAATTAAAACATATCGGCCTCTCGCAGAGGGTTTTTTATCTTTATTGGAAAGTGAATATGCTACAGAAGAAATTATGGATAAATTAATATTAGCTTTAAAGGAGTCTTTAGACGAAATAAAGGAAGAAAATGAAAAAACAAAAATAGAAAAAAGTTTAGAATTGATTCAAAAAATAAAGGAAGAAGAAATGGAAGAAAAAATAGCAGATGGAGATTTGGATGACCTTTTAGATAATATTTAATATATTATGGTAAATATATCACTAAAAGAAATCGCAAAATTTGATGATAATGCCCAAGATATTTCTTTAAAAGATTTAGAGACATCTTTTGATAATTTGATTAAAAAAGAAAAAGATATCAATAAATTTGTATCAAAAACATTAGTGCCAAAACTAGAGAAAAATTTAGAGCAATATAATTTCAACTCTGAAAATATACAGACAGAAATTTTAGAAAAGCTAAAAAATGAGAAATTTTCAGATATTTCGAAAAATATAAATACAATTAAAGTATACCAGTTATGTCAGGCATTACAAAACAAGAATGCAAATATAACAATAGATGGAATATTGTGAGAAAGTATGGTGAATGATTTAGTTAATAATAGACTACAATTTTATCAAGAAGGGTGATTATGATTGTTGGATTGAGAAAGTATATCTTATGAAAGAAATAAGTTACTTATAAATACATGGTTTTGAGATGTTGAAGTTTCTTATGATAGTAATAAAGATACTTTATTTGAGATTTTGGAAACAAAAGAAAATTTAGTAAAATTTATTAATGAAAAAAAAGAGGAATTATTTCAGCCTTTTTTCAAAGAAGAATGTACGGAATTTACGATTTCTATAAATAAAGATAGTAATAATGCTAAGGTAGATAGTAATAATGCTAAGGTAGATAGTGATAATGCTACGATAGATAGTGATAATGCTACGATAGATGGTGATAATGCTACGATAGATAGTGATAATGCTACAGTAGATGGTAATAATGCTACAGTAGATGATGACAATACTATTGTAAATGTTAATGATTATATAGCAAATACTAAAGAGTCTATTAAATATGTGGACTGAAAAATTTATATAGATTTTATAAATGAAAATAATTGATTATTAAATAAGTCATATTTTTATGAAATAACACCTGATATTTTAAAAAGTGATTTATCAGAATATATATGAAAAACTAGAGAAGAATATAGAGAATTTTTGTCAGAAGAAGCAGAATATCAGAGTTTTTTATTAGAGTCAGAATTAAAATTATGGATATTAGAAAAATTTAAAGATCCGTACAAAAATATAGAAGAGATTTTATGAAAGGATCAATTTGAGGAATTTAAAGATCAGCTTGAAGAATTTCAAAAAGCAAAATTTTTTCTAAATTCTATAACATGAGATAATATTCAATATTTAGAAATAAATGATGAATGAAAGCTAGTAATAGGAGATACACAAATATTATGATATACATTTGAAAATTTGGATGCTGATAAAAGGTATTTTTTAGCCACTAATATTAAAATTATTCTTGAGGAATTTATCAAATATTTTCCAAATTCTACAGATAGACTTAATAAGGGAAACATTAGTGACATAAAAAAGAATATTGATTATGAAAAAAATGTACATGTTATATTATCTGAACTACAAACTAAAGAAAATGTAGATAAATTGAAAAAGGGAGAATTGGATCTATGAGATTGGGAAAAAAAGAAAGGTGCCGTATACCTAAAAAAAGCATTTAATTATTGGATATCGGAGTTAAATGACCAATGAATAAGTGTTAAAGAGATAACTGAATGACGAGATATAAAGAAATCTAAAACATTTCTTTTTATGAACAGTAAAATAAATTCAAATGATAGGCGAGAAATGCTATATGAATCGCTATATTATGAATGCATAAAAAATAAATTATGATGACTTTTGGTGGTAAATGAAGCAGATGGTAATCGATCGTTGGATGGAAGTAAACTAAACTTTTCTCCTAATAAAAACTATAAGCGATTGATATATGAAGAAGAAGCTTCTAAGACTGACGATGGAATGAAAGAAATTATAAACAATAATGCTCTTCTTAAAAATTTAACACCAGTACAAAAAGAAGTATTATATGATACTCAAATTTGATTTAATTTATTAAAGACGACTGTAGTTAATCTTGAGATAGCGAAATATGAATCATTAACAAAAGATTTTGCCAATGCAGAAAAACAATATAGAAATAGAACTGCCTACATATATTCAAATGTACATCAAGCACAATTAGCACTAACTCATCCTATCATTTATCCAGCTGGTTCTGATCCTACAGCAATAAGGTATAAGTTAATACAGAAACTTACTAGTGATCAAAAGAAATATGCAGACTATAACTATCATACACAAGAGTATTCCATGAAAGAGTCACTCATTAAGGAAGAAATAGCACAAGAACAGAAACGAATTAATGAACTTTGGGTAACTCATGCTTTAGAACTTCATAAGTTTTGACTAACTAAATATACAGAATGGGAGACATGAACTTGAACAGCTAATCTTTATGAAGCAATAGAGGGTAGAAAACAAGTTATGTCACCATTTTATGATGGATATTGTCATATGAAATTAGATTTTTCTTATATAGACTCTAAAGATATGGTAAGAGACACTACTTGGGAAAAACTTAAAGATCGAACAGATGAAAAAATCAAAGCTTTTAAAGAAGATAAGATAGGTTTCGTAGCAAAATGATTAATTGATATTACCTGAATAATTGTATGATGAGTTGTTGCAGCCATAGTTACCCCAATTGCATGACCAGTAGCATGATGATGAGCTTTTTTTCTTGTTGATAATGCATGGAAGGCCAAATTTTATGGTGAATTAGAGGTGATTAATTATCTGAGATGAAAAGGTGCTGGTGATTATGATAATATTCTAGAGGCAAGGTATTATGGAAGTCTAATGTGATTATGAGTGGTAGAAATAGACACTAATGTATGGCTAGAGTCTAATTATAAAAAAGATGAACAAGGGAAGTTAGTAATTAAAAAAGGTTGAACAATTTTGACAGAAAAAATTTTGGAACTATGAGCTGCAATGATATTGTTTGGACCTGTAGGGAAAGCAGGACACATGGTTGAAAGAGGCGTTTATAATAATTTTGTTCGTAAGTATAGTGTAGAGACATTTTGAAAAAATACAGTAACAAAGCTATTTTGAAAAGAAGTAACAAATTTATGAGCTAAAACAGCATCTAAAAGTTTGTGATTTTTTGCTGAAGTTTGTGCTTTCACTTGATTTAATACAGTTTATTCACCTTTTAGTAGTTGAGTAGTAACGCTGGTTGAAACATGAAAATTCGATGAGGCGCGAGCACAGGCCTCGGCTGCTCGAGAACAATCAATTTCTAGTGTGTGATTAATTACAAATTTTGTACATAATGTGTGATTTATAGGATTATTGAAATGAGCTTGATTTCTTGCAAATCCTATTACAAGTAGAATAACAACTACAGCAGAAATGGCTAGATATAATAACATAAAGGATAAAACTTTTAAATTAGAAAATGAACTCAATATAGAAATGGGGAAAAAGAATTTAAAAGTTTTATCTAATGAAAAAATAGCAGAGTTTGAAAAAAGTGGTGTAGAAATAATAGGTAAGGATAATATACCAGAGGGTGAGTGATGATGAGTTTTTAGAGAAACAACAAATTGAACAAAAAAATCATTTGAGTTTGTACCAAAAAGTGAAGCAAAAACAGTATATGATATTAATAACCAGATTACAAAATTAAGAGGTGAATTTATCTTACTTACACAAGCATTATCTACAAAACTTGAAGAGACCAATAAAATAGATGCGATACGTGAATATAATGAATTTATAGAGGCAAATAATTTGAAATGAATGGAGGTTCCACCAGAAGTTATGTTGGAACAACAGATAAAATACTGTTAAAGAAGAATACAAAAAACGGAAGGAGCTAAGAAAGCTAAATACGAAAAACATTTAGAAACTTTAAAGATGAATAAAGAGAAGCTTGCCACATTAAGAGAACCATATAGTGATGCTTTGGATTGCTTGGTGATTAATAAGGGTAAGGTTGATGTAGAAGAAACAAAAATAAGAATACAAGAAAAATCAGGCAATAAAAATACAGAGAATAAAGCAGTAGAGAAAGAGAATAAAGTAGTAGAGAAAGAGAATAAAGTAGTAGAGACATCTAAAAAAGAAGCAGATGAGTTAAGTCCGCAAGATAAGCAGTTTATAGATGCTAAAGATGCATATAAAAAAATAAAAAATGCAAACAAGGATGTAGAAAATGCTAAAAAAGCTATAAAAAAAGCAGAAAAGGAGCTCGAAAAAGCAGAAGCAGAAGCTATAAGACTAAAAAATCAGGCTGAAGCCGATGCAATAAGAGAAAAAGCAAGACAGAGTTTGGACAAGGCAGAAAAAGATGTTAAAGTGGCTCAAGATAATCTTGAAAAAACACAAAAAGATAATCAACCCACAATAGATAAATTTAGACAAACATTTCGTGAATCACATGAAAGGTTTGTAAGAAAGCATGAAAAAACTTTTGAAGAGATAGATAAAGTAATTGCAGACAAAAATTATGGAAGGCAATATGAATTAGAGCAAAAAATATTAGATGATTATTATGCTCTTCTGGATAAGGTAGCATCTGAATTAGGGGTTTTTATTGGTGATGCAATGAAAGCTGAGTTAAAGGATGGTGGTATTAGAGAACTATATTGTGATTTTAAAACCTTAAGAGAATTGAAATGAGATTTAAAGAAAGCGAATGCTGTTAAGGATCAATGAGCTATTTCTGTAATCAATGAAAAGATCAATGTAGTTTTGGAACGTATAAATAAAAAATTTAAACCGGAGTTATTACAAAAATTTATAAATGAGCCATGAAAGTCACCTGAATTAAGAGAGTTAAATAAAAATAATTGGGAAAGAGCTGCTGATAATTTTGAGAATTCAGAAGTAATAAAAGAATATGATAATGCGTTTAAAACTGTATTTGAACCAAGGGTGGAACGTATATTATCTGAACATAATTGTTTTTGAGAGAAATATGCTGCTGTAAAGCAGAAGATTGATGTCTATAAAGAGACTCTCATTAAAGAAACAAAAAATCAAAACTGAACTGCTAAAGAGTCTGTTAATGTGGAAAAGGTAAATGAGTCGATAAATAATATGATATCTGAGATTTTGAATTCTTGAAAAGAACAGATTAAGTGAATAGAAAATTTACAACAAAGTGAACAATTAACACAAGAGGAGATTGCTCTTGCAGAAAAAGTATTAGAGACTCTGAAAAACAATCTTAATGAGTGAGGATATTCTTTAGAAGCACAATTTGATATTCTTAAAGAATCCGCAATATCTATTATGCATCAAACTATTGAAGCTAACAAAAGACAGCTTTGAGATCACGGTATTAGACATATTGCTTGAAATATAGATCTTGTACATCGTGCGACATCTATAGATGCAGAATTTAATACTCTTACAAAGGTTGAACAAGCTAATATCCTTGCAGAAACTGCTTTGGGAATGGTGTTTCATGATAGTTGATATACAGCTAAAATTGCTACAGAAACTGGGCAGTATGATGGGACAAATATACACCGAAAGACAAGTCAGATGTACTTTAATTATCTTGTAACAGAGTGACCATTGAAAGGTCATATTTCTTCTAAGACAATTAGCTCTATTGAAACATATATTTTAACACATGATGGTCTAACAATAGATCTTAGTACTTTAGGCTCAAGAATCCGTTCATATATGCATTTAGCAGACAATCATGCTTTGGCTGCATATGATAAAGTTCCTGCCTTTGCACGTGTTCCTGGAGTTCTTGAATATATTGTAAGATTATGAAAAACTAAGACAAGCTTCGGTGTAAAAATTACAGAAAAAGATTTAAATGAAATTAGAAACATTATAGATAAAAATGTTAAAAATCCAAATCTCCGTGAAAGCTATAAAAACGCTGTCAATGAATTTAATGCAAAATTTACGATGGTACTATTGGATATGTATAGTTTAAGTATAAAGCCAGAAAATATTAATTACAAAAGTGGAGAAACTTTCCCTACAATAACATATGAGAGAACACCTTGGACGGATCTTAATGATCCTAATTGGGGGAAACAGTCTACCAAGGCAATAGAAGATTATTCTAAACAACATATTATGAAAGATAAAAATGGGAATATTCTAAAAACAGAGAAAGAGGCAAAATCAACATTTGAACGGAGGTTTGAAGTTTCACTTGCTATGGAACAAGGATGAATAACCTTCTATGATCCAATAACGGGGAAAAAAGTACTTAGAATTGAATCTAAGCAAGGTAGCACTTTATTAAAACCAGAAAATGTAACTACTGATCTCTTGAAAAAGAATCCTGAATTATTAAAAATTCCGATAGAGCAGATGACTTCAAAACAACTTGAACTAGTATTCAATGATATGGCTACTAAACTAAGAGAAACAAATGCCAATACAGTAGAATGAAATAAAATACGAGAAACAGTAAGATCTACATATGAAATAATGACATGACTGGAATCTCTGGAGGCATTCGGGGTCTTTATTGATATAAAAGATGTTAAGAATTTACTTAACTCAGTAAATGCATTAAATAATGCATTAAAGTTAGAGCAGTATACAGGATTTTGAGAAAAAACTATAAACGAAATATCTGATGTAGTAAAAAAGATTAAATCCTGAAATAAAACTGTAGAAGCAATTGAATCTAAAGGGGAATATGTGGAAGTATTTGAATTAGTTTCTGAAGTTAAGAACAATTTACATGCCATTTTTAAATATAAAGAACTCAATATAGAAATAGATGTTAATCCTATCAAACTAAAGGATTTTGAAACCTTTGCTAGCGATATATACTGAAGTTGAATAAAAAAATTAACAGATTATTTTACAACAACTTATTAAACCCTATTTATATTTTAACCCATAAATCAGATGAGTGATATCAATAAAATTCGTAATTACACACCATTCCGTGAAGAAATAGAACTCTTAGAATCTATTAAAATGGAAGACTTTACTAAAGGGACTAAACGGCACGAAAAATTGGATCAATACTATAGAGTCAAAAGTCGGTATATTTTTGCACTTAAAACTGAATATCCCGATGATCGACAGGATAGAGTAAAAGTTTTTGATGAAGAAATCAGGAGCCGTTTAGATAATGTTGATGAAGCTTTGTCTTACTTTTATCTTACTACTGCGAAACATCAGCTCTATTGCTTTGAAAACAACATTCTAGATGAATATGATCTAATGGCAAGAGAAAATGGAATTACAATGATAAAGGACTTAATAGAATCTCGCGAAATTTTATATAATTTGGGAAGGAAAGAGGGGAGAACCATTAATATACCTACAAGCATGTTACCTAAGCTCTTCTATGTGCGACTTGATAAGCATGGAGGTGCTGAACTTTTGTGATACAAGCGCAATATTGATAAAAATACTGCAGAAGACCTCTTAAATAATTTGAAAAGAAATCGTCCAGATCAAGAAAATAACTAAAGACTCTATAGAATTTAGATTCAATTGATATGCTATAATTATAAAAAGCAGTTATTTTTTTCATAGTCATACTTTTTTATTGTTTCAAGAAATGAAGCATAAAATTACTATAATTCTAAAAATAAAAATAATTTGCTTTTTGTTTATGGATAAATACAATGCGAATATATTTATTTATATAAAATAAATAGGTTCTATGAAAAAAAATATCAAATTATGATAGAAAGGGATGAAAATAATTACTTTATTTGAGAGGTGGTTTGATTGCCTGCTTGTTATACACAGGCAAAAACAGTTCCAGACTTGCTTTCTAGATTACTTGAAGTGACAGAATGAAGTATTGATCTTGTTAGAGATATTCAGTGAAAAGATAGTTTGCAAAAATTTAATCTTTCTATGAAAATTGAATATGCCTAAAATCAGTTCTATTTCTCCGAAATTACTTGAAAAAATAATTATCAACTTATGATTTGTCCATATTAGGACAAAATGAAGTCATAAGTTTTTTTTTAATTCAACTATAAAACAAACAACTGTTATACCATTTCATTGAAGTTAAGATATTAGTATATGATTATTAAAAAAAATTCTTAGAGATATTGGTTTAAGTGACGAAGATTTTAATAATATGAGATAATTAAAAAACAGTAGATAAGGCAATTTTATTCTACTGTTTTACTTTTATATTAAATTTCTTATTTTCCTTTTTTCTTTGCTAGTTCTCATATCCCTTTGATAGCATCCAATATTTCCACTGGTACCATCCAAATAGTTGTATTTGATTGGTCAGAACTAATGTCATTTATAGATTGTAAAGTTCTCAAGTGTAAAGCTCCAGGAGCTTCAGCAAGCATTTTCGCTGCTTTATTTAGATTTTCAGCACTTGCTAACTCTCATTCAGAAGTAATAATTTTAGCTCTTTTTTCTCTTTCTGCTTCAGCTTGTTTTCCTATTGTTCTTTTAAGATCGTCTGGAAGATTGATATCTTTCAATTCTACTGACAAAACATCTACTCCCCAAGCATCAGACTTTTCATCAACTATTTTTTTGATTTTATGAGCAGCTTCTTCTCTTTTTGCAAGCAACTCATCTAGTTCAAATTGTCCAACGATATTTCTCATTGTAGTAAGTGCAAACTGAGTCATCGCATAATCCAAAGCTTTTACATTCAAAACAGATCTTTCTACTTGGTCTTCTTTTATTCTATAGTAAATTACAGCATTGATAGTACATGAAATATTGTCTCTAGTCATCGCCTCTTGACTAGGAACATCTACAGCTTTTTCTCTAATATCTACTTTTTGTGAAGTTTGGATGATTGGGAACACAAATCTAAGTCAAGGCTTAAGTGTACTAGTGTACTTTCCAAGTGTGAAAACTATGCGTCTGTCGTATTGTTTTACAACTTTGATACCTGCTAAAAAATAGACTAAAATAATAAATAACAAAACAGAAATATTCATATTTTTTTATTTTAAGAAATAAAAATTTTCATTCAAAAAAAATATAATAAAAAATCACAACAATTCAAATAAAAATATGAAAGTTTTTAAAGACATACCACCCGGGTGTTGTTCCGCAGAGCTAGCCAACTACACCCGGGTGGTATTAAAGTGGTATCATGCTTTCTTTAATCAATCTTAATTTCCATCTTTGATAGTGGTTGTTTGATCTTTATGTTGTTTTTGGATCTAACAAACAATCACAATGATATGATTTTTCTAACTAATTCTATTTCTGATAATAATTTTTTATCAATATATATTTGAGAAGATACTGGGAAGTGCTTTAGATGCACAGATTCTCCTTCTACTCTTCATTTATTAGTAAATTCTTGTAGCTGTAAATAAATCCTCTCACTTATGAATGGTGCAAATGGAGCGGCTATTTTTACAAAAGTACTTAAAACTTCAAAAAAGGTATTGTAACCAGATATTTTATCTTGTCCCATTCCAGATGCCCAAAATCTTCTTCTAGATCTTCTGATATACCAGTTTGTTAGCTTATCTACAAATCCAAGTACCAATTTTGTTGCAGAATCTAAATAGTATTTATTCATTTCTTCTTCTACTTCCAAACCTAGCTCGTGTAAACTAGCCAAAATCCATTTATCCAAGTCGTTAGTGATTTGGCAGTTTGGTAATTTAACAATTTCGTACTTACTTAAAGATACTTTTTCTCCATAAAGACTTTGTCGCAAAGGTTCAAAATTTACTTCGTGAGATACAATCAAAACATTGTTTCAATCTTCTTTTTTCAAAATTTCTTGGTATGTTGTTTCAATCTTATCTTTATTGTCCTGTCGTAAATTTTCTTCTTTTATGATTTCAATATCTTTGTCCAATCTGTCTTTGTAAATTTTTTGTATGATTTCAGCAGTTTGTGTTGCTCTTTTTCAAGTAGAGGAGTAGATTTTATCTAATTCCAATCTAAGTATTTTTGTAGCAAAATCTTCTGTAGTAAGTTTTTCTATTCATTCATCTGTCAAAGGATCATTGAATTCAAATCCACTAGCACTACCATGCCTCATAAAATACAAATTAGTACTATTAGCCTTAAATTTATCTACTTTTGCATAAGTTTCAAAAAANTTATAAGCATTGCTTAATGCTGTTGTAAAGTCTTTGAATATCTGATCTACTCATTTTTCTGAAAACTTCATTGGTTCAGCTCTNACTGAAGGGGAGGATAGCATATAAAGTCTATAAGCATCAGTTCCATATCTAAAAAACAAGTATTCAGGATCTGGATAGTTTTTTAGACTTTTGGACATTTTTAGACCATCCTCAGCCAAGATAAGTCAGTTTATTACTACATTATCAAAAGAATTTTTTCACATCATAGCATTTCCTAAGACATGCATTACTCTAAATCGTCATCTTGTTTGATCTAGTCATTCCATAATCCAATCTGCAGGATATATCAAAGGTCTATGTGATCTAGTAGTTCCATCTTTTCTTCTAATGTATCACACCTGTCCAAACGGCATAGATCCAGACTCAAACCAACAATCCATCACTTCCGGAATTCTTTTGTAGGTTTTCCCATCTCTCATTCCTCGATAATTATCTACATAAGGTTTGTGTAGATCAACCTCAGTTTGTGTATCATTATCTCGATAGTGAACTTGAATTCCTCAGTTTTTTGTTAAAAAAGCTTTTCTTTTACTCGCATAGTCAAAGTTACGGAAAGCTTTTCTTGCCATTGCAATTGTATCGTTGTGAGATACATATATCAAAACCTGGTTTACAAACTTATTATTTCGGTATTGAACAGAATTTTTAACTCTTTTGCAACCTTCATTTACACTTTCTCCATCTTTTGAAATTGGTTTATCATAATCAGATCGGTTGTTGTAGTCGCAAGGCTCATATTCCCCTTGAGCTGCTTTCCCATAGTGTTCTGTAAATCTCCAATCAATAAACACTTGTTCATCCAATTGGAAAATATTCTGTTCATCACTTCCTTGTAAATACTCTTGCAGAGAGCCATCTTCAAAAAGAACTATATATTTTTTATGTAATTCAAAATATTTTTTTTCCATCTCCTCAGTTTTTTCTTTTCAGAAAAAATCTAAGAAAGTGGGTCTGATGCTTTGCCAAGCTCTTTGAAGCGGAGAAATTATAAAAACAATATCAGACTTTTCCTCTTTTAGATATTGAAGCTGATTTGCAATTTCTTGTGCTTGTTTNTGTCATTCTTCAGTTAATACAGAATCTCAGCGTCAGTCATATCTTCTCTGTTCGTTAAAATCCGTTATTCCATGCCTAATAAAAATATTTTTGGTCAGATTTTTAGATCCAGTTCTAGTCAGATAATACAACTCATCAAGCGTTCATATAGAAAAATGATCTTCAGGATCTTCAATATTTTGCCATACAGGGATCGGAGACCCCCAATATCTTTTTCTGCTCAAGTTCCAATCAGGAGCAGATTCTAGCGTATCAATAAATCTCTTTTTCACAGATTCTGGCACAAATCAAATATTTTCAGCATTTTTTGTTGTTTCTTTTTTCAATTCAGGCTCTTTGATAAACCAAGAATCCATAGCTTTTGAAATCAGTGGAGCATGACATCTCCAACAATGCGGATATGAGTGAGTATAAGACTGTTGGAATATTAGCTTTCTCTCATTCTTTAATCTTTGGACAATATCTTTATTTGCATCATACACTACTATTCATTCATAATCACCAACCTCATCTGTAAACTCTCCATAGTCATCAACTGGTAAAAACAACCAATCTTTTGCATTTTCTCTAGGAAAAATATTTGCCACTACCTCAAAATCCTCTTGTCCAAACGATGGAGCAATATGAACAATCCCAGTTCCGTCCTCAGTACTTACGAAATCTCATAAAATTATTTGGAAATATTGTTCCTTATACTCATCAGAAATATCGCTTTGATTGATGTATTCAAATAATGGTTTGTAAAAAATTCATTTCATATCTTCTCATGAAAATTTGTTTATCAAAAGATATTCATCCTTATTTTTATAATATTTGCTCAACATATTTTCAGCTACCACATAATATTCTTGGCTAGATTTATCAAATACTAAAACATATTTAATACCTGGTCATACAGCCAAAAAACTGTTTGAAGGCAAGGTCCAAGGGGTAGTCGTCCAAGCCAAAACATTTATGTCTTTGTCTGGTGTTATTTGTCCAGCAAAATTGTTTTTGTAGGTATACAAATCATAAAACTGATTTATTATTTCTTCTGCATCATCTATTATTGTATTTTCTATTTTTATAGCCATCCCCAACTCGTTTTCAGAATCTATGATTTCTGCTCGTTGGAAATGAGTAGTTTTGTCAGGTTCCATATTTTGTGGCTCTCATTCAATTTCAGTTTCTACATAAATCAAATTCCAGATATTTCATTTTAATATTTCTTTGAATTCTCAGATCGTTTTTTGAGATTTCACCTCTACTCAAGTTTCTTCTTTAACCTCTCTGATTACAGTTTCTTCGATACTATCTCATTTTTCTATTTTCCCACCAGGGAACACATATTTTTGTCATTTTTTGTGATATCATATCAAAAATTTATCATCTCTTTTGATTACACAACAAACTACATTTGTAGCTCCATCTGATGAATGTTCATATTTATCCAATTGTTCTTGATTTTTGTTGTATATAGGAAATTTTATAGTAATAGCAGGATCTTGTCTATCCTCATATCATTCATTTACCTCAGAATTGGACAAAGCAGTAGCACAAGAAGGACAGTACCATTGGATGTTGAATCATTGGTATACTAGATTTTTTGAATATAGATTATCAAAAACATTTATTACAGACTCCATAAAATCTAGATTCATGGTCATATAAGCATTGTCCATATCGGCCCATCTTCAGGTCTGGTCTACAAATTTATTCCATTCATCGCTAACATTGCTAACATAAGCTCTACATTCTTGAGTAAACTTTTCAATCCCCAATTTTTCTTCTATATCTTTTTTTCCATCCAATCATAATTTTTGTTCTACAGCTTTTTCTACTGGTAAACCATGACAATCTCGTCCTCGATCTCTGATTACTTTGTATCACTTCATGGTCTTGTATCTTCATACAAGATCTTTCATCACTCCTACTAAACCATGTCAAAAGTGTGGCTCTCCACTAGCAAAAGGTGGTCAATCGTAAGTGATCGCTTCCAAAGTGTCAGATCTTTGATCAATAGATTTTTGAAAAATTTTATGTTCTTTCCAATATCTGGTTAAATTATCGATTAATTCTTTCTGACTCATTTTTTGTGAAATGAATATTAATATAAAAAATAACAACAAAAAAAACTTATCAACTCAATGTGTATTAATCTTTCTTAGTTTTTCAATTGAAAATTAGTTTTTTTGTTGGTTTATGTTGGTAAATAAAGCATAAATTATCATTTCAAGAGAAACTTGTCATTTCAATTAAGTGAACGAAGTGAGCATACAGAGAAATCCTTTTATTGAAAAATATCATAAGTAGTTTCAAAAACCGCAAAATAATAGATATTAAATTATTATTAAATATTTTTATGTAAAAATTTTAACAGTATTTTACCTTAAATCAGATAAAATCCTAAATTAAAATTTGAAAGTTTCCACTTGTATAGTTATAATAGTTCTTACCTTTATAAACTTACAAGAGAAATTAATGCACTTAACAATTGAAGAAAG
>JGI24712J26585_10001790_pt1 | contig 18036 bp, 19 predicted proteins | sample BioPla3DNA2_FD_26585 | JGI IMG/M metagenome (IMG submission 26585) | reverse complement strand
TGCCTGCAACCCTTGATTTTATGCGGTTTTCTCGGTCTCTAAATTCCTAATCGTTCCACTCCGTTCCTAAAGGTTCTTTTTGACTGATAGAACTCAAAATCTGCCGATGGCAACATCGTGGGGGTTCGACTCCCTTCATCCGCATTCATAAATTAAGAAGCATGGATTATTCCATGTTTTTTTGTTTGCACGAAAATATAAATGTCAATGCTTTGTCCGTTGTAAGCAAGAGAAGCTTTCTTTTATCACAAAAAAATCCAGCCAATTGGCTGAACTTTAATATAAATCATTTTTTGCTTTAGAGTGTTTAATCCATTGTTTATTTTTTCTAAGCTCTATATAGGCATAATAGGCTTTTTTCATGATTTGTCGCTCATCATTGAATTTTAACAGATGATATGCTTCATGAAATTTATAGTATCCTGCATCTACAAAATGTTCTTCTCTTTGCGGTTTGCAGTAAAAACTATTCGCTCTCATTAAATACCAATGAACTGTCTTGTTAACAATATCATCTCTTCCCTGAAATGTATATTGACTATGTCCAATGTATTTTACGATTTTTGCAGAAACAGAAGACTCCTCTTCAACTTCTCTTAATGCCGTATCTCGATGCATCTCGCCCGGTTCTACCGTTCCTTTTGGAAGAACCCAACCGACATATTTATGTTTATAATTTTTATACAATAATAGAATTTTACCTCTATGAATCACAACACCTCCACAGCTTATGGCTTCTATCATTCCTATTCCTCCTGACACAATGTTCAAATTTTACGCAAGAAAAGAGAGTACATGTCATTTTATGTACAAATATGAAATGAGTATACATCTTTTTTCTAGATTTTTCAACCTGCAGTATTCGAATTGTAAAAAAAGAAGATACTTTCGCATCTTCTTACCTATTCCTGTGGCTTGAAAGGTGAGCTTTGTACATGGACTTTGATCTTTCTCATTCCTTGTACCCATAAATATAGAACAAATGGAACAAATAAGAGCATAAGCATTGGAATTTTCGCAAGAAGAATAAAGTCATATATGCCATGAAGAAACCATGGTATTAAATAGCTTTTTATAAGCATCGTTTTCCTCTCACTTGATTCAAATTTTGCTATTGCATAATAGTATCCCATCGTTACGCCAAATAATGCATGGCCGGGGACCGAAAAAACAGCTCTGGCCAAACCTGTTTGGTATCCTCCTAATAAAGGGTTAAATACATATAAAATATTTTCAATCCCTGAAAATCCTAAGGAAATAAAAGTCGAATATACTATTCCGTCAATAGGCTCGTTAAAATTTCTATTTCTCCATACTAAGAAATATAAAACGATAAATTTAAAAAATTCCTCAGTACCGGCAGCAACAATAAAAGCTGTATATAGTGCCTCTTTAAACACTGCCTCAGTAGGGGTAAATGTTGATAAAAACATCTCAACGCCCATAATTGGAGCGGCTATAATCAATCCAAAAAGCAGTCCCAAAAACAAAAGTCTAATAGGCTCCTTCTCATACTTGTCTCTTATATAAATATATGTAGAAGCAATGAAAACGGGAGCCAAAGCCACTTGTAACAAAGCTGCCACACTGAAGCACCTGCCTTTATTGATTTAATACTTTTTGAAACAGTTGACGGGCAATCGGTCCTGCCACCTGACCTCCTGATCCTCCATTTTCGATGATTACTGCTACAACGGCTTTTGGCTTCTCCGTAGGAGCAAAACCAACAAACCATGCATGATCTTTTCCTGAAGCGTTTTGCGCAGTCCCTGTCTTACCGCTCACTGAAACATTGGATATTTTCGCCTGAGTACCTGTTCCTTTATTAACTACATCTGTCATCATCTTTGAAAGTTGACTGGCGATTTCTGGTTCAAACAATATGCCATAGCTTTGAGGTATTTTTTTATCCTTTATACTTCCATAGTTTGTTTCCACATGGTCAATAATATACGGCTGCATTAAAATTCCACCATTGGCAATTGCAGAAGTGATCATTGCCATATGCAAAGGAGAAACTAAGGTTTTTCCTTGACCAATAGCTGTTTCAACGATTTCTCTGTCTTTTGAATCCTTTGTAATGCGGAATTGACTTTTTGAGTATTCCAACTCATAGGGTAAATTTCGGTTAAAAAGGAGTCTTTCGGATATTCTCCCTAACTGTTCTCCTCCAACATCAATTCCTAAAGTGGCAAAGCCCGTATTGCATGAAAGATAAAAAGCACTTTCTAAATCAACCTCTCCATGGGCTTTGGAATTAAAACAGCGAATTAAATTTTCGTCGAAAATTTCTTCCCCTGTACAATTATAATGAAAGTCCTTCCAATCCTCATTCTTTTCCAAAACGGCTGCACTTGTAATCATTTTAAATATTGAGCCTGGTGGATAAAGTCCTTGAGCTGCTCTATTGATCAGCGGACTATTTTCTTCGTCTTTATTTAATTGTTCCCAATTCTGATTCAATTGATTAGGGTCAAAATCAGGATAAGAGACCATGGCAAGAATCTTACCTGTGGAGGGCTCCATGACAACAATTGCACCTTTTCTTCCGTTAAGGAGCTCCCTGGCCGTATGTTGAAGCTCGGCATCCATCGTTAATATAACATGATTCCCCTGAAAATTATCCCCGGAAAACATCCGATCAACAGTCTGCATCATTTTATTGCTTACTTCTAATAGTTTAAAATTACTATATGCCTCTATTCCAGTTTTTCCTTTCTGAACAAAACCTACGACATGAGCAAAATCTCTTCCTTTTGGATATTCTCTAATCCATGTGTCTCCATTTTTCTTCGTTCTTGCCAATACTATACCCTTACTGTCTCTTATTTCACCTCTTACGATATTTTTTTCCAAGGCACCTAATCTAGGATTATAAGCGTTGATAATCACAGATGGACTGTCGAACACTAAAAATTTAATCAAATATATAATAAGAGACAAAAACATAGCTGCATATAGCCAAAATATCTTTTTTATATCTTTTCTTAATTGATTCAAATTATCCCTCCGCTTCTTCTTTCATTTCATAAAAGCTCTGTATCCATTGGAGAATTCCGATGATTAAAATACTGGCAACAACTGAACTTCCTCCATAACTTATGAAAGGTAGAGTTACACCCGTTAAAGGTATGAATTTAATAACCCCTCCAATAATTAAAAATGTTTGGATGGCAATTAAATTGGTTGCTCCAGCTGCAAGAAGGGAATAAAACACTCGATTGCATCTAAGGGCAATCATAATTCCACGGAGTACGATCAGTAAAAATATCAGAATGATTCCTATTCCGAATAAATTTCCAAATTCTTCACAGATCGCAGAAAAAATAAAATCAGTTGTTACTACCGGTATATGTTTAGAATATCCTCTGGTTAATCCACTGCCCATCCATCCCCATGTTCCGATTCCAAACAGGGACTGAGTGATTTGATATCCTTTTGTATCAATTTCCTTCCAAGGATTTAGCCATACTTCTACGCGAACTCTAACATGGCTGAATAATTTATAGGCAATCATAGAGGCAACAGACGCACCGCCTAAGCCTCCAAAGAAAAATAAATAACTGGAAGTGCTAAGATAAAGCAGTATTAAAAACGTAAGAAAATAGATTAAAGCCCCTCCTAAATCTCTTTGGAGAACAAGGACAAGAATATATCCTCCGCTCATAACCGATGGCAATACAATATCTTTTATGGAATGATATTTCCTAAGGGAGCAGGCTAAGTAAAATATAAATAAAAATTTCACAATTTCTGAAGGCTGAAAGCTAAAACCTCCAATATTAATCCAGTTTCTAGCTCCAAATTGTTCTTTCCCAAATAAAAATGGAGATAATAATAAAACCCATCCGCTTACCAAATATACAATTTCAAATTTCTCAAATCTAGGTATAATCTTAAAGATCAATGGGATAAAAAGCATGACAATCATACCCAAAATATACCTGATAATTTGGCTCTGTGCTGTTTCCGGTTCTAATCTTTGTAAAATGATTAGTCCGATATCCATTAAAAAAATCATAGAGTTCCAAAGTACTGGATCGGATTTCTTATAAACAAGGAAAGTCAATATCATACAGCCTACAATAAATATAAGGCCTACACTGCCAAGCTTCGCTATTTGCTGCAGTTCTGCCATATCTTTAGAATTGAGCATTAAAATAATAAAGCCCAATATATGAAGCAGTATAATAAATCCTCTCTGCATAAAAACTTTATGCGTATATGCCTCAATATCTTTTCTTCGCTCAAAAAGAACAGCCTTATATCCTGACCACACAAACATGAAAATAATGAATAGAAATACATACCTAGAAATCAATATACAAATTTCAACAATTGATTCTTTTAGCATATTTTCACCTACTCTACGCCCCTAAAAAAGTGTCCTTTCGTATATTCTTGCCCTTTTATTTGCGGAAATGCTGCCTTTTTACAATTCCCATAGCTTTCTATGATCTTTTTCATATCTTCTGTTGATTCAAATACAAAAGCCAATCTTATAGAATCTACGGGAAGCGATGATAATTTATCAAATTCGTTTAAAAGCAGAATAGGCTTACCGTTATAAATAACAGCGATACAGGAAGAACAGTCCTGAATAATAGGAAATTCTTCTCCCTTGCGATCAATGAGCTTGTATGGTTTATGATCGTTCCTGTTTTTACAAAAGCCTTGAGGAAATTTATCTCCTACGGTATTGCCTATAATACATTGCTGGGTTGTCATTAAAGGCAAATAGCCATATCCAATAACTTCTATCCCATCTCCCCTGAAAACCTTCAATTCTTCGTAGTTTAATTCAGGAGAAAGAGTAACTCCTTCCACATCGGATCTCATCCAAAATTGAGCGGTTAGTGGATTAAATATATTAAAAGTGTAATCCATGATTCTTTTTTTGCAAGTATTCTTAAGTGTATAAGCTTGTCCATAGGTTCTGATTAAATATCCGTCTATTAATGTATTTTCTAAATTGTACCATATTTTTTTCTTTTTGTAATTCACATCTATGCGCGGTAATGCTACAAAAAATTCTATATTTCTATCATAACAAGCTTTAGCTGCCTTTTCTATCTCTTCGATTGGATTTGAATTGAATTCAAAATAAATTCTTTTAACTTTTGGATGGAAAGCAGCCTCAAGCTGATGAATGTCTCTTATTAGTATTGAAAGACTTTTATCTTTTACTCCCTTTGGAGCTTCCTCTGCCTCTTCAAAAGACTCCTCGACAGTTCTAATATTGACAGAACTTCGTCTAGTATTTTTTATAATGCATTTTTCTAATTCTTCTATCCCTTTTCTTCTAAGGGCATTTAATTCTCCTATAGGCAAATACCCGTCTTCATCCATCTCTACTGTTAAGGATTCTATATTAAAAGGAGTATTTCCTGTTTTGGATATCTGTAATTNCAATCTTTCTTCTGTTAANGCCTGATTTTGTGCTTCNTCAACTAATTCTCCNTCTGCTTCAATAAAATTACCTTGATTATCCCAAAGCTGAAGAATAATNGGCATATGTTTCTTAAATTTAATATGTCCAAANATTGAACTCTTTCGTACATCTTTCTCATAAGTTTTTTGAAGCCCGTCAAGAAGAGGTTTATCCTTCGTTTTATATACCAAATCTCCCTTTTGAACAGGATCTTTTATAAAAATAGTAATTTGCTCGCCTGCCTTACTTGATTTAGAAATGGCAACTCCTGTGTTTTCCTTTCCTTTTCTCCATATCTCTATACCATCTCCAGGCTCTAAAGGTTCTATTGTATCAATAACACATTTCTTTGTTGAAGGATTATATTGAACCACTTTTCCTGCATAGATCCCCCAGTGTTTAGGACTTTCAAAACTCATCATATCTCTGCCGCCATGCTGATACAGATATCCCTTTGAAAAGCCTCCTCTATTGAAAACTTGAGCAAGATTCTTGATATCGCGAGGATCTACAGAATAGTCCTTTTGTTCAGAAAGGTATTGATCAATGTATTTTCTGTAAGTGCTCACCACTGAAGCAATATATTCCGGCCTCTTCATTCTGCCTTCTATTTTAAATGAAGTTACGCCACTCTCTATCAATTGAGGAACATATTCCAGGGTCTGTATGTCCTTAGGACTTAAAAGATATCCGGAAGCAACTTTCTTATTATCTTTATCCACCAAGTGATAGGGCAGCCTGCAGGGTTGTGCACATCGACCTCTATTTCCGCTTCTTCCTCCAATCATACTGCTCATCAAACACTGACCGGAATAACTAAAACACAGTGCACCATGGACAAATACTTCTATTGCCATATTTGTGTTTTTTGTAATATAAGAAATTTCTTCAAGGGACATTTCTCTGCTTAAAACAACTCTATCGAACCCTAGCTCCTCTAAAAATTTAACTCCGTTTAAATCATGGATGGTCATTTGGGTGCTCCCGTGAAGTTCAATATCAGGAAAGAGCTTTCTAATCTTTACAGCCGTACCCAGATCCTGAACAATAAAAGCATCTACCCCTAAAATATATAATTGATTTAAAAACTCAAATAGATTTCCCAATTCTTCCTGTTTATACAAGGTATTCACTGTTACATATACTTTTACATTCCTTAGATGGCAATAATCAAGAACTTCTTCCATTTCCTCTAAGGAGAAATTTCCTGCATATTGTCTTGCACTAAATGCTTTTCCTCCTAAATATACTGCATCACAGCCGTTGTTTACAGCAGCAAACAGGCTTTCTTTGTTGCCAACAGGAGCAAGAAGCTCGATATTTTTTTTATTCATATAGTGTATCCTTTCTAAATAATAATCGGAATATAGAAAAGGGGATGTAATAAACATACTATTACTCCCCTCTAAATTCAATCCTATTTACTTCATCATTCATTTAATGATCGTCTGAAAGACTCTTATTCTTTAAATTTGCATCGAATATATTAATATATTCCTCTAACTCCATTTTGCTTCGCATAATTTCCAGTTGAATTTCATCTATTTTATCCTTTAAAGCAAGGTTTTCCTGCTGCATATTGCCCAATTCATTTTGATAAACTTCTATTTGCTTGTCCTTTTCATCCAGCTGCTTCTGTAAGGATTCAATTTCAGCAGCAGCATCCTTTAATGCTTCTTTCATCTTAAACAAATCATCGGCCACATTTATTGAAGTCAAAATGGCAATCATACTGGTACTTAATTTTCTAGAAGAGTCAGCCTTTCGCACTTCACTCATTTTTCTGTCAATATATAAAGCAACTCTTTGGATATATTCTTGACTTTCTTCTCCAACTAATGTATAGACTCTTCCACCAATAATGACTTCAATTTTATTTTTTTCTCCCATATGACCGCCCCTTAGTTCATTAAAGAGTATTAGCTTTATTATATCATATTGTAATAATTAAACAACAACTATTTATTCTTCTACGTTGGTTAAATACTTCTCTGATATTAAATGGATTAGTTTTTTGATTGCTATTGTTTCAGCCATTAATGTCAAGACAAGCATAAAAGCAGAAACAACATCCTTTTCCTCATTCGAAACGCGATCCTTTTGTAATAATTGGTTCACTTCTTCAAGGGTTTTGGGAAGATAATTTTCCCAATTTCTTAAAGCATTTTTATGCAATAAAATATAATCTTCATATAAATTAGATACCTTAATGATATCATCGTCAAAGGTTTCAGGATTCTTTAATATAGGAGCAAGCACAAGCTTTATTTCATCCAGTGAATATATGGCTTTCAAGTTGTCAATCAATGAAAGGAGGATCAAATGATTTTTTGTATAGTATCTTCGATCAAGGGGAGGAGGCAACACTCCTACTCTTACATAATTCTGAATCATTGTTTTTGTGAAATTTTTGCCTTGTTTATTAAAAAAACGAACTACCTGCGAAATAGTCATCTCATCATTAAACGTGTTAAGCTCTATAAACTGACATTCATCAGATACTGTCTTAGCTAAATCCAGTAGTTCCTGCGTGGTAAAATTTATTTTCTCTCCCATACAAATCTCCTTCCTCCTAAATTGCCGAAATCCTTTATTCTTAAGTCTGTATACATCATCTACATTGAGTAGAGTTTTACTCTATTATAATTGTAGCATATTTATCATTTTTGTCAATCTAAATTCATTTTCAAAAGTGAAGCTGTTCGATCCCAAAATGTTTATAGCCTAAAGCAGTAACAACTCTGCCTCTGGGCGTTCTGTTAATAAATCCAAGTTGAATTAAAAAAGGTTCGTAAACATCTTCAATGGTATCATTTTCTTCCCCTATGGCAGCTGCCAGAGTATCTATTCCTACCGGCCCTCCTCCAAATTTTTCAATCATTGCAAGGAGCATTTTCCTATCAATTCTATCCAGTCCCATTTGATCTATTTCTAAGGATTCCAAAGCAGCCGAAGCCACTTCTTCATCTATATATCCTTCAAACTTTACTTCCGCAAAATCTCTTACTCTTTTTAAAAGCCTATTGGCAATTCTCGGGGTTCCTCTTGATCTTCTCGCAATTTCTTCTGCTCCGGCAGTATTTATTTTTATTCCTAAAACCTGCGCTGAGCGGGTTACAATTTTCGTAAGCTCATCGGTTTTATAATATTCCAGCCGTTGAATCACACCAAATCTGTCCCTTAAGGGAGCCGTTAATAATCCTGCCCTGGTTGTTGCACCAATGAGCGTAAACTTAGGAAGATCCAGGCGTATGGACCTGGCACCGGGACCTTTCCCAATAACGATATCAATTGTAAAGTCTTCCATAGCTGGATATAAAATCTCTTCCACATGACGGTTTAAGCGATGGACTTCATCTATGAATAAAAGATCCCCTTCATTTAGATTATTGAGTATTGCTGCCATATCCCCAGGTTTTTCAATAGCAGGTCCCGAGGTTACTTTTATATTCACCTGCATTTCATTGGCAATAATATTTGCCAAAGTTGTTTTTCCTAAGCCTGGAGGGCCATAGAGCAGTACATGATCTAAGGCTTCTTTTCTATTTTTGGCTGCTTGAATAAACACTTTTAAGTTTTCTTTTGCCTTTTTTTGTCCAATATAATCCTCTAGTGTTTTAGGGCGTATACTTGCTTCTATTTCCAAATCTTCATTTCTTAATTCAGCAGTTATGATACGTTCTTTCATTGTCTTCACCCATTTCATCTAAAATAATGCCAACTTTTTAAGGGCTGCTTTAATAATGTCTTCAACAGACATATCTTCTTTAAAAACATCGTTAACAGCTTTTGCTGCTTCCACCCTGCTATATCCCAAAGCAGCCAATGCAACGATCGCTTCTTCAGCCGTACCGTTTTGCTGTAATTCTAAAACCGGTTCTCCACCCATTCCTATGGCTTCTAATGTGTTAATTTTATCTTTTAATTCCAAAATCATTCTTTGGGCAGTTTTCTTCCCGATTCCCGGGGCACTGCTTAAGGTTTTTATATCTTCTGTGATCACAGCCATACATAAATCAGCAGGAGATAAGGTTGATAATATACCAAGGGCTCCTTTAGGTCCAATGCCGCTTACCGATATCAATCGTTCAAACATATTAAGCTCGTCTTGGGATAGAAACCCGTATAAAGCCATTTCATCCTCTTTCACTTGAAGATGGGTAAATATCTTAACTTCCTTTCCAATAGAAGGGAGTTTACTCACAGCAGAGGAAGGTATGCCTATTTTATACCCTATACCATTCACATCTACTATAATCCACTCCTCAGTCATATATTCTAAAATCCCTTTAACAAACGAAATCAAGCCGTTCATCCTTTCTGGGCAAATATTCTATGAAAGCCTGTCTAAATTTAGAAGAACATTCGTTCTTTATTCATTCATTATACTGTAACCATAAAAAAATAACAAGCTTCAACAGCCATCAAGCAGATTTCTCCCCTGCATTATGGAAGATTTAAATTTTCCTTAAATTCCCCATAAGAAGACATGCAAAAACCGCTGATATAAATAATCTAAACCAGCGGTTAAATAAATTTCTTAGTTACTGACGGATCTGTCCGTTTCCGTAAATAATATATTTTGTTGTAGTGAGTTCCTTTAAGCCCATAGGCCCTCTGGCATGAAGCTTTTGTGTACTAATTCCAATTTCAGCTCCAAAGCCGAATTCAAAACCGTCTGTAAAACGGGTGGATGCATTCACATACACTGCTGCTGCATCAATTTCTTCCAAGAAACGCTGAGCATTTGAATAATCTTCTGTAATAATAGCTTCCGAATGTTTTGTACCATACTTACTGATATGCTCAATGGCTTCATCGATAGAATCTACCACTTTAACAGCTATAACGTAGTCCAGGTATTCTCTTCCCCAATCCTCTTCTGTTGCAGCATTAACATCTGGAAGGATTCCTCGTACCTTTTCGTCTCCTCTAATTTCTACATTATATCTTTTCAGTTCATCATACACTTTAGGTAAAAAGATTTCTGCAACATCCTTATGAACCAGTAAGCTTTCGGCTGCATTGCAGACACCTGGTCTCTGAACCTTTGCATTGACAGTAATGGATACTGCATCGTCTATCTTCGCTTTATCATCAACATAGATATGACAATTACCTACTCCAGTTTCTATAACCGGTACCGTACTGTTTTGAACAACAGTTTGAATTAGTCCTGCACCACCCCTGGGAATTAATACATCTAAATACTCATTTAACCGCATCATTTCTTTAGCGGTTTCTCTGCTGGTGTCCTCTACCAGTTGTACAGCTTCCTTAGGAAGCCCTACTATTTCTAAGGCATTTTGCAGTATTTTAACAATTTGGATATTAGAATGTATGGCCTCTTTTCCGCCTCTTAAAATAACCGCATTTCCTGTTTTTAAACATAGACCAAAAGCATCTGCTGTTACATTCGGTCTGGCCTCATAAATAATACCTATAACGCCCATAGGTACTCTCTTTTGTCCAATCACTAAACCGTTAGGACGTTTTTTCATAGACAATACTTCTCCTACTGGATCCTCCAGCATAGCAATTTCTCTAAGCCCTTCTGCCATAGCTTCAATTCTTTTTTCATTTAAGGTGAGTCGATCTATTAATGAACCCTTAATGCCATTTTCTTTTGCGAACTGTAAGTCAATTTCATTAGCTTTTATGATTTCTTCTTTATATTGTAATAAAAAGTCAGCAGCTTTAATAAGCCCCTTATTTTTTTCTTCTGAAGACTTTTTAGCAAGTATTACGGATGCCTTTTTTGCTAACGCTCCCTTTTGCTGCAACTCTCCCATTCCATCACCTCATTGTTTGTAATGTTTCGATTATTTTATCATGAGCATATTTTTAATGCAACTTTATTTTATCCAGTCTTTGTCTGTAACTATGGCATCTAAAGGGACATCATAAGGATCTGAAGGAATCTGATCAATAAGTTGAAAATCATATCCGATCCCTATAATCTTTAATGCCCCTTTTATAGAAGAAAGATATCGGTCATAATAGCCTCCTCCATAGCCAATTCTGTGTTTATTTTTATCAAATACTGCTCCCGGAACAAGGATCAGTGTATCCTGATTGCTCTCTAAAAGACGTATCGATTCCTCTTTAGGCTCAAGGACATTAAAATGGCCTATTTCTAATTCATCTATGGCTTCTATTTGAGAAAAAATCATTTCTTTCTTTTTGGGATATACTTTAGGCACCCCGATGATTTTTCCGTCTATTAATCCCCTATGAATAATTTGCTTAGTATCCACTTCATTCCCCATACTGACATATGTAAAAACAGCTTTACATTGATGATATAAGGAGGAATGAATAATAGTTTCATAAATAAGTTGACTTTTATGATATAGATCCTCTTTTATCATTCGAGCCCTCTTATCAAGAAATAATTTTCTAAGCCTTTGTTTTTCAGTCATATCTAGCATCTCCCTAGTTACTGTAGATAAATTTTTATCTGTAGTAAGTTTTATCTATATTGTGCTAATAAATGATGATTCATCCATGACAATCCACTCATAATCATTGCAGAAATAATAAATGCAATGAAATAAAGGAGTTTTATATAAGAGGAAAAAAATAAATTTTTTATTAGGATAAAAATCATTTGTACATAGACATACATCAGCGTTCCTACTGTGATTCCTGAAATCATCCACCATATAAGAACGGATTGTACTGAAAGTATCCCTGTAAAAGGAATCAATATACAAATCATAAAAATTAAATCCTGATAATCTTTAATGATATCCAAAGAGTTTTTCTTTGTGACTTGATAATTTTTAAGCAGTAAAATAAAAACAGGCCAAAAAACTCCAAATAAAAATCCAGTAATAAGCCTTATCATGTTATTAGATTCCCTTAGCCCGATATAAGATGTTACTCCGTCTATTATAATAGGAATCCAGCAAAATATAATACTCAATAAAATTTTTAGAGAAGGAGGTTTGTTTCCCTTCCAACGTTTTCTTAAAAATAAATATAAAAAACCTAAAAATACCCCCATATAAATTCCCGTACATCTCGCACATAGAGGGAGCTGTTTATTTAGAATAAAAAAAGAACGTTCAGGAATTTGATGACATACTGAACGGCCCATAAAATATATCAATTTCATCATTGTATTTTCACCCAGGAATTTTACTAAAATTGTATGCTATCTGATGCACCAATAAAAAATATCATACAGCAACTACATAAGAGTACAAGAAAGATAACACTATAAGTAAGGAGTGCATAACCGAAGGTTTTTCTATCCTCATCTTCCTTAGTCATAAAAATAATAGCAGCAATAACACCGATTAAAGCACCTAATCCCGGCAATGCAGGAATTAAAACAGAAAGTGTAACTTTTATCCAATTGCTAAGAGGTGGTGTATTGAATTCAACTGGATTATGGACAGTGTTGTATTTATTTTCTCTTAAATAAGGTGTTTCATAAGATGCTTCATAAGGTGCTTCATCAAAGGATTCTCTCTGAAAAACTGGTTCTTCTTCGTCCACTGATTTTATCTCAGCATATATATCCGTATTTATCTCCGCATTTTGATTTTCTATATCAATAGTGTCATTGACCTCTGTTCCACAATATGGGCATTGTTGTTGATCATTTTCTATAAACTTACCGCACTCTCTGCAATAGTTCACTCTTAATCTCTCCTATCCAGATTTTCTATTTAGACTTTAAAGGTGTTACTGTTCCATCTTCATGTTGTATTCTTACGTTCCCCATGGTCTGCCTGAAATTTCTTTTTACCAGTTCAATATATTCTCTTCTCAGTTGCTCTTGCTCTACCTTTTCTTCTTCTGTAAGGCCAACTGATTTTTGTTTTTTATACAGTTCATTGATTCTTTTTATTTTTTTATCTTCCATTTTGTCCTCCGTAAAGTCTAATATTTTATTACATTATAATATATTTTCCATGAAATATCAAAGAATGTAAAAGTAAATTTGTATGTTGTCAGAAGTTCTAGCAAATACTATTTCTATTACTAAAGTTATTTTATATTGCAATGGAAGGAGGAAAAAGATGAAAAAACATTATCTGTTCAATATAGTATTACTTCTTTTATTATCTTTAATGCTGCTTGTTGGTTGTCAAAAAAAGCAAGAAAAATCCAACACAGATTCTTCTGAAAGCAATTCTCCTCCATCTGCATTAGAAGATTTACAAAAATTATCTGAAGAACTTATAGCTACAGTAAGTAAAAAAGATTGGGCAGGCGGAGCAGAACAAATAAAATCTATGCATTCAAAATGGAACGCCTTCTTTGCCGATGCACAAAAAAAAGGTATGCCTACTGAAAAAGCAGATGAATTCAATAAGGATCTAAATACCCTAACCACCTTAATCATTTCAAAGGCAATGGAAGACAGCAAAGATAAAGCCGCTTTGGAATATAAAAAGACAGCCTTGGAATTGGAACGGACTATGTCTAAAAAAAGTGAAAGTTCACAAGGACAATCTGGAGGAGAATCCAGTGGGGGCAGCGATGGTTCGGGCGGACAATCCGGCGGTTCGGGAGGACAATCTGGTAATTCCGGTCAATCCAGTCAATCCGGACACGGCGGAGGCTCCGAATCCTCTGAGAAAGAACTGAAATTGCCTGAAGAAGCTCTTCCTGATTCATATCCTTTAATGACCGCAACTCCTGATGAATTAGAGATTGCTCATGCGGCCGTAAAGCTTACAAAACACATACCTTATATGACAGAATTATTTAAGACTAAGCTGCCATCGGAAATATTAATCTTAAAATATCACATCAGAAATATCAAAATATCTTCAAAACAAGGTAAGTGGGATGAAATTAAAAAAGACTTAGAAGAAATTGACGAAGTATGGCCAAGACTTCAACCGAAAGTAATGGAAAAAAAGGATACTCTCGCAATACAATTTAATCAAAGTGTAGTGGAATTAAAAGATGTAGTCGCGCAAAAAGATTCTACTTTAACGACCATCAAATGCGATATAGCTCTGGAAAACATCAAAAAAATATCCGAAACATTAGAATGAACGCTGGAACCAGCGTTCATTTTTATACTTCAGTATTTCTTTCAAACAAAGTTCCCACTATTTCTCCTTCTAATATTTTATGTATATTAGTCAAATCTTCTCCATTGGCGATGACCATATTTACACCATTGCTGTTTGCAATTTTAGCCGCGGAGATTTTTGTTATCATTCCACCGGTTCCCAGGCTGCTTCCTTCTCCTCCTGCAAGGCTTTCAATTTCATCTGTAATAGCTTTAACCGTATCGATTAACTCCGCATCAGAACATTCTCTCGGATCTTGTGTGTATAATCCGTCAATATCAGAAAGAAGAATAAGCAAGTCTGCTTCAATTAATACGGCAACCATAGCCGATAATGTATCATTATCGCCAAAAATGCTTTCTTGCAGCTCTTCAGTAGCAACGGTATCATTTTCATTTACAATAGGAATGACACCCATTTTCAGCAATGTATTAAACGTATTTTGCGCATTTGTTTTTTTAATGGAGTCTTCCAAAACATCCTTTGTTAATAAGATTTGTGCAATCACTTGATTATACTCACTAAAAAATTTCTCATAAATCTGCATGAGAATCGCTTGACCTACGGCAGCGGCAGCTTGTTTCATCTCAATTTCCTTAGGGCGTTCTTTGCATCCTAACCTTTCAGCCCCAACTCCTATAGCTCCTGAAGAAACTAATACAACTTCTTTCCCTGCGTTTTTTAAATCGGATAACACCCTTGCTAAATGTTCCATTTTCGCATAATGGAGTGTTCCATTTTGATGGGTTAATGATGAAGTTCCAATTTTAATAACAATTCTTCTGCAATTTTTAAGCTCATTTCTTGTATTCATTTTACTAAATCCCCTTTAATCACTATTAGAATACTTATAAATGTCGTTTACTTCTTATCTTCAAAATAGCTTGAATCTAAGTAGTAGATCATATCTTTTCTTTCTACGATGATTTTAATTTTTTGCTTTAAAGCTTCATTATTCATGATTAAACCTATTAATTCCCTTGTCGGATTAATACAAAAAGGATTTCCCACGGCTTCCAACATAGAAAAATCTCCTGCAGTATCTCCGTATGCATAGCTGTTTTCTAAATCAATGTCATATTGCTTAACTAACTCATTCATTGCTTTTCTTTTGCTTTTGCTGTCCCACATAGGTATAACTTCACCGGTATATTTTTGATTATTGCAAATATAAATACTTCCTCTACAGTCATCCATATCGTATCTGGCTGACATTTCTTTTACTAATTCAATGGGGCTCCCCGATATAGTAATTACTTTATGTTTTTGTTCCTTATGCCACAAAATTCTGTCCCTTGTAAAAGTATAAACTCTTCCGCCCTTTTGTTCAACTACTTGTTTTGCAATAAATTGAATGATGGCCGAATCGACTCCTTGTATCGCATTAATATAGATTTCTGCCATTTCTAACAGATAATCATCATATGCGCCTACTCTATTATCCCATTTAATAAATTTAGGTTTTACTTTTTCATGCCATCCTTTTGGTTCTATAATGTCATAACGGACCAGCTTCTTAAACATCTCGGTTATAAGCCCTTCTCTATATAAAGTGCCGTCTATATCAAAAAAAGCAGCTATCGTTTTAATGGTTCTCACCTCTTTTAATATTATTTATTGTATCAATGCAATTCAAAATAATTAAGAAATTAAACCTTATAATTAAAAGCTTAAGGTCAAAAGGCTCCTTAAGCTTTTTTAGTTTTTGAATCAATGTAAAATTTTATAGCGGTAACTCTTTGTCTAAATAGAAAACGGAAATAGTTCCAGGACCTGCATGGGCACCTATGGCACATCCGATCGTATTAATGATGAAGTCTTTACAGCCAAACTTTTCTATCATCATGTTTTTAACTTCTTCAGCTTCTTCCAGGGCATCTCCATGACTGATCCCAATCGTTTGATTTTTAAGATTTACGCCTTTTTCTTCTGCAATTTCCACAAGCCTTTTAAGAGATTTTTTTCTTCCTCTTACTTTTTCTATAGGTACGAGTTTGCCATCATCCACAGTTAAGATAGGTTTAATATTGAGGATCCCTCCAATAAAAGCAGAAGTACGGCTTACTCTTCCTCCTCTGTAAAGATACTCTAAGTTATCCACAGTAAAAACATGAACCATATGCTCTGAATACAATTTAACTGCTTCTACAATTTCGTGTTGAGATTTTCCCTCTTTTGCCATCTGAGCTGCTTTATAAACTACAAGACCAAAACCTAAAGAAGCACATTTGGTGTCAACAACATCCAAATGAAATTCTGGATGTTCTTCCAATACCTCTTCTTTAGCAATAAGGGAGGCTTGATATGTACCTGATAATCCGGAAGAAAAAGCAATATATATACAGCTTTGATTCTTCTTTGCATATTCTATGAAAACTTCTTTAAACCTTTCAGGAGTAATTTGACCGGTTTTATAAACCTTTTCATTGCGCATATCATTATATAATTTATTTGATTCTAATGTTTCACCATCAAGAAATTCTTCATCCCCTAAATAAACATAAAGAGGAATAACATGAATATCATATTGCTTAATGATTTCTTTAGGCAAATCAGCGCCACTGTCAGTTATAATTTTAATCGACATTCAATCATCTCCCAGCTATATTATTTTCCAGATATTGCTCTGCATTAAATAGTAGATCCTTTACATTTTCTCCATCTTGAGGATAGGATACTATACTATAAATTATTTCCCAATCATCTATTTCGTTATATGANTTTAATATTTTATCTTCAAAAACCTTTAAGATTTTTTCATAAACAATTTCTGCNTTAAACCTCGGTGTATAAGGTAAAAAAGCAATAATATTACTNTTATTATAACGCATAATTGTATCAGTAACTCTTAAATTCTCTTTTACAAGNAACGCCAGCTGATTAATCATTTCGATTCTATTTTTTTCAGTGTCTAATCGACTGGTATGATTAGACGTTATGGTTAAAATTAAGATGGATAAATCATAATTTCCTCTTTCAGCACGTTTAATCTCACTATTAAAGTATTGTTCAAAAGTCATATCAATGGATGTTTGTGGGGCATATGCGTATTCATTATTCCTTTTATTATTCAAAATGGCTTTTATAAAATCACAAATTTCTTCAGCCTTATATGGTGGTATTATATACTCTTGGGCACCAATTGCCAAGCCTTTCATTACATCTTCTTTTTGTGCAATGATAACAATAGGAATATTCCTATATTTATATTTTCCCTTAATCAGGCTGATGCATTCTAATCCTTTAACAGGATCGTTTACCATATCAATGATGATGAGATCAATAACGCCATCTTTTTCTCCAAGAAGCTTTAAAACGCCATTTTCGTCATCCCCAAAATAAATTTCAATGTTTTCCTTTCGAAACAACTCGTTTATATTTTGTTTTTCTTTTTTATCCTCCATTAATATAACAATCTTTTCCATAATTCTGCCCCCCAATAGTTTTAATATATATTTTTACTCACTACTGTTTAATCTTTGATTAAAATTTCCATTGACAATTTTGATATGGTTATAATTTGTCCAATTACCATAAATTTAGACGTGAAAGTAGCCAGTAACC
>JGI24712J26585_10001782_pt1 | contig 18094 bp, 14 predicted proteins | sample BioPla3DNA2_FD_26585 | JGI IMG/M metagenome (IMG submission 26585) | reverse complement strand
TTTATACTGAATTCCATCGGCTTGGTAACCAATATTGTATTGGATCCGATTCTGATTTTTCTGGCCGGCTGGGGCGTAGCAGGGGCTGCAGTTGCAACGGTTGTGGCACAAGGTGTAATTACGCTTTTGTTTTTGTACCGCGCCTGGCGGGATAAGTTCGGAGTGCACAATGCATTTTTTCGCATACGCGTTTCGGCGGTGCGAAAAATTGCCGGTTGGGGCTTGCCGGCTGCCTTGCAGTCGATCTTTTTTGCCATGGTCTCGGCGCTATTGTCCAGGCTGGTGGCTGAATATGGTGCCGGTCCCTTTGCCGCATATGGCGTCGGTGTGCAGATCGAATCGGTCGGCTGGTTGTCTATGATGGGTCTTTCCAGCGGCTTAACGGCCTTCACTGCACAAAACTACGGAGCCGGACAATATGAAAGAGTGCGGGGTGGCTTGCGTATCGGGACCTTGGTCGGCTGCGGGGTGGGTTTGTTTGCCAGCATCCTTTTGATCGGGTTTGCCAATCCTTTAATGCGTTTGTTTGTCGCTGACAATGCCGAAGCCTTGCGGGCCGGCGCTTTGTATATGATCATTGCCGGTCTCTGCCAGATTCCCATGAGTCTGGACTATACCGCGACAGGCGTGTTTCAGGGAATGGGAAACACCATTATTCCCAGTGCGGGGGGGATTCTTGGCAATGCACTGCGTGTACCGCTTGCGTTCGGATTGCGCAGATTGTTCGGTCTGGCGGGGATTTTCTCTGCGATTGCGTTAACGGCATCCCTGAAGGGATTTGTCTTATTCCCTTTGTTGTTCCGGGAGTTTCGTAAAAAAGGAGTTACACACAAGAACCAGTACAAAACGTCCCATGAATAACAAACTCTGCTGTGGGTATATATGATCCAGAGGAAGGTGACATCGATGGCTATACGACCGGCATCCATATTGGATCGCTTGCGCCCGCGCGCGCAAAAAATATACAACGATCGTGACAAAATGGAAGAGCTTTTGCGCGATTCGGAAGGAAAAAGCCGTAAATTAGGCATACGACAAATGTATGCGGACATAAAAGTATTGATCAGCCTGCTTTCCGACTATAAAAAGGGAAGCTATCGCGATATAAACAAGGGTTCTGTCCTGTTTATCATAGCAGGCCTCGTGTATTTGGTATCGCCGATTGACCTCGTGCCGGATTTTATCTTCGGACTGGGCTTTCTGGATGATGCCATGATACTCGGCTATATTCTGAAACAACTTTACGAGGTATTGGACCGGTACAAAATCTGGAAGTACACAAAGGAAACCGTACCGATCGAAACAACAAACAAAGAATAGTGAGGGGCCTGCGGCGTGCCCCGCGGGTGAAGAGGAAGATTTGTACTTGTAGCGGCGATTGTAGTGGCCGGTCCTGTTGCAAGCCTTGCGCGTTTTGATGCTTTTCAAAACGCAATGCAAGACTCATGCAAAGCTTCTCCAAGAGCACAGTGTATTTCTGCGATTGGCTAAGAAGCGATTGCCCGGCCACGCGCCAAACGTCCGTCAAACTACGTAATACATTTCCAAAAAACCGCCTCTTTTCTGATCCGAACGCCCGCGAAAGCGGGCTTTTTATATCTTTTCTATACATCTCTTCCTGTTGAATAGGCGTCTATTTCATCCGGCATGCAAACCATCTGCGAGCTACTTCTTCGGCGGACAGCGATAAACGCAAACGCGTGCCGGATTTCATGGTGCCCGAGGCGTCCCCTCCGGGGGTGTCTTGCTGTTGGCTTTGCGGCTTGATATAATGCGAATCATACGGAAAGGAGATCATTATGCATATAATGATTATCGGGGGTGGAAAGGTCGGAGAAACCCTGATCGAACATCTGTCGGAAGAAGGCAACGATATCACGCTGATTGATAAAAATCCGCAGGTGGTGGAAACCCTGACAAATTCATATGATATTATCGCATTTGAAGGAACCGGTACGAACTACGATACTTTGCAGGATGCCAATGTGGCAACCTCCGATATGTTTTTGTCGGTGACGGAATCCGATGAAATCAATATTATCTCCGCATTCATGGCCAAGCAGATGGGGGCGGGATTTGCGATTGCGCGGGTACGCAGTCCGGAATATTCGGAACATTTGGAGTTTATGATAGAAAAGCTCGGCATCGATCTGGTCATTAACCCCGATCAGGCGGCCGCGATTGATATTGAACGCATTCTGAAGTTCCCGCAGGCGCTGGATGTGGAAATCTTTGCCGGCGGGCGCGTACAGATGGTGGAAACCCGGGTAGAAAAAGACAGCCTCTTGGACGGCAAGTCACTCAGTCAGTTGCCCGGATTAGGCCTTCAGATTCTTGTTTGTATCGTGACACGCGATGGCGATGTAACCATTCCGCGCGGTGATTTTGTTCTGCAGGACGGCGATGAAATCTATGTCACCGGCAGCACAAAGGCGCTGTACGAATACAGCCGGGCCCTGGGATTCAGCAAAGAACGGATTCAGGGTGTTTTTATCGTGGGCGGCGGACGGATCACCCAGTATATTACCAAGCGGCTCTTGCGCGCAGGCAAACGAGTGAAGATCCTGGAGATGGATAAGGATCGGGCCGAGGAACTGGCCGTCGTCTTTCCCGAAGCGGTTATTATTCGCGGAGACGGAACGAATCAGGAACTTCTGGACGCCGAGGGGATTGAACACTACGATGCGGTTCTGGCTTTAACGGGAATCGATGAAGAGAATATTCTCTTGTCCATGTATGCGGCCAGCAAGGAAGTGCCGCGGATTATCACGAAGGTGAATCGTACTTCTCTGCTCAAGATATTGCATGATGTCGGACTGCAGACCATTGTGACACCGAAAAACCTGATGGCAAATCTGATTGTCCGTGCGGTCCGTGCGCATGATCACCGTCCCGGCAGCGAAATTCTCACTTTGTATAAAATGGTGGATAACCGGGTCGAAGCACTGGAGTTCCAGATAGGCGAAAATGCCGGTATTACCAATATACCGCTTAAAGATCTGAATATTTCACGCGACAGCCTTTTGGTGTATGTGGTACGAAAAAGAGAGATACTCTTTCCAACCGGAGAAATGAAACTGCATCCCGGTGACCGGGCGATCCTGGTTACGAGCAAATCCGGCGTGAAAGACATACGGGAGCTCATTGACGATTAAGATTAGGGGGGCGTATGAATAAGCGGATGATCGTCCATACGATTGGGCGTATACTGCAAATCCAATCGCTATTGTTTTTATTGCCCCTGTTTGTTTCGTTGTTTTACCGGGAAGGTACGGCAGGGAGCTGGTTGTTGTGCAGTCTGGCTACGCTTGCGATCGGTAAACTCCTGTCGTTTCGCCCGCCGGAAAAAAAAGTGCTGTATCCGAAAGACGGTCTGATTATTGTCACCCTTGTGTGGATCGCGCTTTCTGTTACCGGCGCGTTTCCGTATATGCTAACCGGCACCCTGACGGGATTTACCGATGCGTTTTTTGAGACGGTGTCGGGGCTTACAACGACAGGCTCTTCTATGATTGCCGATGTGGAAGCGCTTTTGCCTTCCATCATGTTTTGGCGCAGCTTTACCCAGTTTATGGGTGGCATGGGGATTCTTGTTTTTGCCTTAGCCATTATGCCCCGTGTGAATAAGCGATCGTTTCAGATCCTTCGTGCGGAAGTGCCGGGACCGACGGTCGGAAAACTGGTCAGTCGGATCGGGACAACGGCAAAAATCCTGTACTCGATTTATATCGGGCTGTTTTTACTGCAGATCGTCTTTTTGTTATTGGGAGGCATGGATTTTTTTGAGAGCGTCCTGATTTCGTTCGGCAGTGCAGGGACCGGGGGATTTGCCATACGAAATGCCAATGTGGCACACTATAACTCCACGTATCTGGAAATGGTGATCGCCGTTTTTACCTGGCTGTTCGGGGTAAATTTTCAGCTGTTTTTTCTCCTCCTTCTGCGGCGGTTTCGCGTCGTGGCGGAAAACGAGGAATTACGGCTGTATATCCTAATCACGCTTGTGTCTACCCTAATCATCGCGCAGAATATTCTGTCCATCTCGGCAGGTCCAATAGAAGCGTACCGCGATTCCTTCTTTCATGTCAGTTCGATACTTACATCTACCGGCTATCGTACAGTGGACTTAAACCAGTGGTCCTTGTTTGCCCGCATGATCCTGATGATTCTGATGTTCATCGGCGCCAGTGCGGGGTCGACCGCAGCCGGTATCAAAGTCGTGCGTCTGGTGATCATGATGAAAGGAGCCAGACAGGAACTGAAACGCTTTTTGCATCCGAACCGGGTCTTCCCGCTGACGCTCGACGGAAAGAAAATGCCGGAGTCTCTCATACGGGGTACCGGCGCGTATCTGTTTGTATATACGATGATGTTTTTGCTGTGCATGACGGTGCTTGCCGCACGGGAGCTCAATTTGCTGAATGCATTTACAGCGACACTTTCATCGCTGAACAATATCGGGATGGAAATCATCGGCGGGGTCGTGGACTATGCTGCCCTGAGCGTGTTTTCCAAACTGTTTTTATGCGTCATAATGATTATGGGAAGGCTGGAGATTTTCCCCGTGCTGATTCTACTTCTCCCATCGACCTGGCGCGAACATTAATTCATACGGACGGGAGTCTTTTATTTGAATATTCGGTATGTCATTCATTGGCTGGGAAAAATACTGTTATTGGAGGCGCTCTTTTTTCTTTTGCCGCTGACCGTCAGCTTTCTGTATAAGGAAGATCTGCTGGGAAGCTGGTTTTTGTGTGTGCTGATCGTTTTGGTTGTAGGGACATTGTTAACGCGTGTCAAGCCGCTTTCCGAGGCCATGTATGCCCGGGAAGGACTCAGCCTCACGGCCCTTTCGTGGATCTTTCTTTCGATATTCGGCGCCTTGCCTTTTCTTCTCACAGGCACCATACCGTCCTTTACCGATGCATTTTTTGAGACCGTGTCGGGATTTACCACAACCGGTGCCAGTATTTTACAGGAAGTGGAAAGCCTGCCGCATTCCATTTTGTTCTGGCGCAGTTTTACGCACTTTATCGGCGGCATGGGGGTTTTAGTCTTTGCCTTGGCCATTATGCCGCGGGTGAACCGACGCTCGATTCATGTATTGCGGGCGGAGTCACCGGGGCCGGAAGTCGGTAAATTAGTGAACCGGCTCGGGAACACCGCGCGCATTCTGTATAAAATGTATATGGCCCTGACCGTGGTGCAAATCGTTTTGCTGCTGGCGGGCGGCATGCCGTTTTTTGACAGTGTGCTGATTGCCTTCGGGTCGGCGGGTACCGGTGGATTCGGTATAAAAAATACGAGCATGGCCTATTACAACTCCCCTTATCTGGATATGGTAGTGGGCACCTTTATCATTCTATTCGGGGTCAACTTCAATATGTACTATTTTCTCCTGATGCGGGAAACCAAACTCGTCTATAAAAACGATGAACTGCGGGTGTATCTCGGGATTATTGTTGTTGCAACAATTGCGATCGCGCTTTCGATTGCGCCGATGTATGCACAGGACTGGAAAGCGTGGCTTGACTCGTACTTTCAGGTTGCCTCCATTATTACCACGACCGGCTATACCACGGCAGATTTTAACACCTGGCCGGCTTTTGCCCGCGCCATGCTCTTGCTGCTGATGTTTATCGGCGCGAGTGCCGGGTCTACAGGCGGCGGATTTAAGGTATCCCGCGTGGTTATTCTGTGGAAAGGCGGGGTAGAAGCGTTACGCCGGTCCATTCAGCCCAATCGGGTAAAACCACCGCTGATAGGGAGCAAGCCGATCCCCGACAGTCTGATGAAATCCGTCGGATTGTATCTGTTTGTCTATCTGCTGATTTTTGTGGTGGCGGTTCTTCTTCTCAGTCTGGATGATCTGGATCTGATCACCTCGTTTTCTGCCGTAGCGGCCACCTTTAACAATATCGGGCCGGGACTGGGCGCGGTTGGCCCCATGGAGAATTTCGGGCGTTTAAGTCCCTGGGCAAAACACCTTTTGTCTTTGTGTATGCTGTTGGGACGTTTGGAAATATTTCCGATTCTTGTTTTGTTTGTACCGCAGAACTGGCGTCGAAATTAAGCAGATTGTCAGTTTTCACGGCATTTGTTATACTGTCATGAGGAGATAGAAAGGAGTCGGCATGAAGAAAAAAGTGGCATTCAGCCTGGTTCAGCCTTCCGGTGAGCTGACGATCGGGAATTATATCGGCGCGCTCCGGCAATTTCCTGCTTTGCAGGATTCATACGACTGCATGTTCGGCGTTGCCGATCTGCATTCGATTACGGTGCCGCAAAAGCCGGCCGATCTGCGAAAACGCACCAAAGAGGTCATTGCCTATATGATGGCCAGTGGCGTGGATCCGGAAAAGAGTATTCTGTTTGTGCAGTCACAGGTACCGCTGCATGCGGAGTTGACCTGGGTTTTAAACTCGATTACGTATATGGGGCAATTGTCCCGTATGACACAATATAAGGACAAATCGCAACGTTCGGAAGAAAACCTGAATGCCGCGCTGTTTACCTATCCGGTCCTGATGGCGGCAGACATTCTTTTGTATCAGTCGGATTTTGTTCCGGTCGGAGAAGACCAGCGCCAGCATCTGGAACTGGCCCGCGATCTGGCAGAGCGGTTTAATCACCGGTATTCGGATACCTTTACCGTACCGGAACCCCTGATCGGCAAAACCATCGGGAAAATTATGAGTTTAAAGAATCCGGAGATTAAAATGTCCAAATCGGATCCGGATCAGAACGCCTATATACTTTTGGCGGATGACAAAGATACGATTATCCGGAAAGTTCGCCGTGCCGTTACGGATTCATGCGGCGAGATCCGCTATTCGGAAGAACAACCCGGCCTGATGAATCTGCTGAACATATACGCCGCTTTTACCCAGGAAGAGCCGCAAAAAATAGCTGGGCAGTTTGCACATGCCTCCTATGCGGAATTCAAAGACGCCTTAGGGGAAATGATCGCACAGAGCCTGGCGCCGATGCAGGCTCGCTATCGGGATATTATGGCAAACGGGGAAGAACTGGAGCGGATCTATAAAGAAGGCGCAGAAAAAGCCTACAGTATCGGAAGAAAAACCTTAAGCAAAGTCTATCGAAAAGTCGGTTTTTTGCAATAATGAACGCAGCCAAAAGACAAAACACATGGGTGAATGTACCGAATCTGATCTCCCTGTTTCGGATTGTTCTGATCGGCATCTATCTGTATTTTTTCTACGGAAAAGGGGCCCGTGACCGGACGATCGCCATGGGGATTGTTTTGCTTGCCGGTTTGTCCGACGGACTGGACGGGTGGATTGCCCGCAAATGGAATCTGCAATCCAAAGTGGGTGCAGCTCTCGATCCGCTTGCGGACAAACTGATGAGTATCACCGTATTTTTGACCTTTGTCCATGCGGGGTATATCCCTTTGTGGTTCTTTCTCGGAATACTCGTAAAAGAACTTGTTTTGATCGCAGGCGGTATCTGGCTGTATTTTACGGGACGGCATGCGTCAATCCCGTCTAATCTTTTCGGCAAAGCAGCTACCGGCATGTTCTATCTGGCTATCATTTTGCTTTTGTTCCCGGTGCCCGCCCTGCTAATCCGTTTGGTCTTCTTACTGGTGCTTCTTTTGAACTGGATCGCCCTCGGCTCCTACTTGCAACGGGCATGGCAATTGCTTCAGAAAGAGAATCACCCGCCAGATAATCAATAAAAAAGCCGCTTGCTGAGGCGGCTCTTTTAATGGCTTTAAACGTCTTTTCGTGTTTCTGTGGATTCTCTGGCTACGGCTTGGGCTGCGGCCAGACGGGCAATCGGAACGCGGAAAGGCGAGCAGGATACATAGTCCAGTCCGGTTCGGTGGAAAAATTCGACCGATCGCGGGTCGCCGCCGTGTTCACCGCAGATACCCAGATGCAGTTCGGGATTGGCTTCCCGGCCAAGCTTCGCGGCCGTTTCGACCAATTTTCCGATTCCTTTTTGGTCCAGGCTGTCAAACGGGTCATTGGAGAAGATGTTTTTGTCTACGTATTCGTGCAGGAAGGTGCCTGCATCGTCACGGGAGAAACCGTAACCCATCTGCGTCAGGTCATTGGTGCCGAAGCTGAAGAAGTCGGCTTCTCGGGCAATCTCATCCGCCAGGAGGCAGGCACGCGGGATCTCAATCATCGTACCGACAAGGTATTCCACACGGTCGTTTTGTTCTTCAAACACCATCTCGATTTCTTCAATCACTTCTTTTTTCACATAGACCAGTTCATTCGGATCGCTGACCAGAGGAATCATGATCTCAGGCAGAATGACGTTTCCGTCTTTTTTGATCAGGAGAGCCGCTTCGATAATGGCCCGTGCCTGCATGCGGTAGATCTCCGGATACGTGACGGCCAGACGACAGCCTCTGTGTCCCAACATCGGGTTGAATTCGTGCAGTTCGTTGACGCGGTCCTGCAGCTCTTCTTCGCTGACATGCATGGTAAGCGCCAGTTCACGGATGTCTTCGGGGTCGGTGGGGAGGAACTCGTGCAGCGGCGGATCCAGCAGGCGGATCGTGACCGGACGGTCTTCCATGACCTGGTATATTTCGTAGAAGTCCTGGCGTTGCATCGGCAGGATTTTCTGCAGCGGTTCTTCGCGCTGTTCCTGCGTATTGGCCAGAATCATGCGGCGTACCGCGGGGATACGGTCTTCCATAAAGAACATGTGCTCGGTACGGCACAGTCCGATTCCCTCGGCGCCAAATTGTACGGCTTGTTTGGCATCGCGCGGATTGTCGGCATTGGTGCGTACTTTCAGCGTACGGATATCATCTACCCAGCTCATAAAGGTGCCGAAAGCGCCGGATAAAATGGGATCTACTTTTTTGATATCGCCGGCGAAGACTTCACCGGTGGAACCGTCCAGGGAGATATAGTCTCCTTCGTTGAATTCCAGATCGCCTGCGCGCATAGTACCCAGCTGTTCATTGATGCGAAGGGTAGAGGTACCGGCTACACAGCATTTTCCCATACCGCGTGCCACAACGGCTGCGTGCGAGGTCATTCCGCCGCGTGCGGTCAGAATCCCTTGTGCGGCAACCATGCCTTCTATATCTTCGGGTGAGGTTTCCTGGCGGACGAGAATGGCCCGTTCACCGCGTGCGTTGGCGGCGGCCACATCATCGGCATGGAAGTAGATCTTACCCGAGGCGGCACCGGGGGAGGCGGGCAGCCCTTTGGCAATCACATCGGTTCTCTTTAATTCTTCTTCATCGAAGGTGGGGTGTAAGAGCTGATTCAGCCCGTCGGGTTCGACGCGCAGAATGGCTTCTTCTTTGGAGATAACACCGTCTTCCACTAAATCTACGGCCACCTGAATGGCAGCGTGACTGGTTCTTTTACCGGANCGGGTCTGCAGGATGAACAGTTTTTCATCTTCGATCGTAAATTCGATATCCTGCATATCCTTATAATGCTCTTCCAGTTTATGCGTCACATTGACAAATTCGTCGTATGCTTTGGGCATAATATCTTTGAGCTGGCTGATTTCGTTGGGCGTGCGGATCCCGGCTACGACGTCTTCACCCTGGGCATTCATCAGGAATTCACCGAACAGTTTGTTTTCACCGGTCGCAGGATTTCTGGTGAATGCAACGCCGGTACCGGACGTATCGCCCATATTGCCGAAGACCATGGCCTGCACATTGACGGCTGTGCCCAGATCGTCGGGAATATGATGCAAACGGCGGTAGACGCGGGCGCGATTGTTATTCCAAGATTTAAAAACGGCTTTAATGGCAAATTTCAGCTGTTCGACCGGATCCTGCGGGAATTCTTCCCCGAATTCGCGGCGGATGATCTGCTTGTAGTCTTCTACCAGGGCTTTTAAATCCTCGGCTGTCAGATCCGTATCGCCAGCTGCACCTACGGATTCTTTTCTTGCCTCCAAGGCTTCATCAAAATACGACTTGGGTACTTCCATTGCGACATCACCGAACATTTGAATAAAACGGCGATAGCTGTCGTAGGCGAATCGTTCATTGTCGGTGGAGCGGGCTAGACCCTGTACGGATTCATCATTGAGTCCGAGATTAAGTATGGTGTCCATCATACCGGGCATGGAGAAAACCGCGCCGGAACGAACAGACATCAGCAAGGGGTTGTCCGGGTCGGAGAAAGACTTACCCAGTTTTTCTTCCACTTTTCCCAAATGCTCTTTGACTTCCTGCAGCAAGGCATCCCAAAGCTCTTCGTTTTCTTCGTAAAAGCGATTGCATGCTTGCGTGGTGACCGTGAAGCCGGGCGGAACCGGAAGGCCGATCACCGTCATTTCTGCGAGGTTTGCGCCCTTACCGCCCATGAGGCTGCGCATGTCTTTGTTGCCTTCTTCAAAGGCATATACATACTTGTGTTCCATGAAATCCCTCCCGTACAGATATCTTTGTGTTATGTGTACATTATACCCTGCAGGATCCGGCGTAAAGACAAACTAAAACGGACCTTTGTCTAACGTCTTCATTCTGCCTTGCATAATCTATATTCAGTTTAGTCCATTGAAGTGTTTGTGTCAATCATATTTGTATTTTGCAACCGCCGGTCATACACGGACGCGCTCTTGACAAAAGCGCACAGGCTTCCGTATACTGAGAGCAAACGAAGTACAGAAGGAGTACGGTGCGCGCGCCTGCAGAGAGGAAATGGTCGGTGAAAATTTCCGGAAATGCGACACGGGAAGTCGTCTGTGCGTTGCCCGTTTTCGCTCATGGCGTTATCCATGTTGAGCCGTGTCCTTGTGGCACGGGAATTAGGTGGTACCGCGATCGCTTCGCCCTATGCAGGGCGAGGCGATTTTTACTTTTAAGGAGGAAGAATGAAGAATCTGGAAAAAACGTATGATCCCCATCAGTTTGAAGAGCGGATCTATCAGCAATGGAAAGAATCCGGGAGTTTCCATACAAAAATCGATCCGGACAAAACACCCTATACGATATCGATGCCGCCGCCCAATGTAACCGGGGCCTTGCATCTGGGGCACGCATTACAAAGCACGATACAGGATATTCTGACCCGTTATAAGAGAATGAAGGGTTTTGCTGCGTTGTGGGTTCCCGGAACCGATCATGCCAGTATTTCGACGGAAGCCAAAGTCGTGGAAAAGATTACAGAAGAAGGAAAATCCAAAGAAGAACTCGGCCGGGACGGTTTTTTGGAAGAAGCCTGGGAATGGACGAGAAAATACGGCGGCCGGATCAATCATCAGCAAGAAAAGCTGGGCGTATCCTGCGACTGGGAACGCGAGCGATTTACCCTCGATGAAGGCCTGAGCCATGCGGTGGAAGAGCAGTTTATCCGCCTGTATGAAGACGGCTATATTTACCGGGGCGACCGGATTATCAATTATTGTATCGACTGCGGTACGGCGGTTTCAGATGCAGAAGTGGATCATGAGGATACAAAGGGAAAACTCTGGACGATCCGGTACCCGTATGCAAACGGCGAGGACGGCGGCATCGAAATCGCGACGACGCGTCCCGAAACCATGTTGGGCGACCTGGCCATCGCCGTGCACCCGGAGGATGCGCGCTATCAGGACCGGGTGGGAAAAACCGTACTCTTGCCTCTGGTCGGCCGGGAGATACCGATTATTGCCGATGACTATGTCGATCCGTCGTTTGGATCGGGTGCGGTAAAGATTACGCCTTCGCATGATCCGAATGACTTTCTGGTCGGCGAACGCCATGCTCTCGGGCAATGTAAAGTGATCGATGAAAAAGGCCGGATCACGCAAGGCTATGCCTATTCTGGGCTGAGCCGGGAGGAAGCGCGCGCGGTCATCGTGAAAGATCTGACCGAACAGGGCTATCTGGTTGAAACAAAAGAACACGATCATGCGGTGGGGCATTGTGCACGTTGCAATACGGTCATTGAGCCATTGATTTCCAAACAGTGGTTTGTCGCCATGAAAGAGCTGGCCAAAGAAGCCATGGAAGTCTATCAGGACGGACGCTTGCGCATTGTTCCGGAACGTTTCGGCAAAGTGTATATGAACTGGCTGGAGAATATCCGCGACTGGTGCATATCCCGTCAATTATGGTGGGGACATCGTCTGCCGGTATACTATTGCGAAACCTGCGGCGAAGTCATCGTCCAGCGGGAAGCGCCGAAGACCTGTTCAAACGGTCATGCTACTATTGTGCGTGACGAGGATACGCTGGACACCTGGTTTTCATCCGCTTTGTGGCCGTATTCTACTTTGGGCTGGCCGGAAGAAACCGAAGACCTGCGCTACTTTTTCCCGACCAGCGTACTGGTAACCGGGTACGATATCATTTTCTTCTGGGTCATTCGCATGGTCTTTTCGTCCTTGTATTCTGTGGGCGAAGTGCCGTTTCATGATGTGTATCTCACAGGGATCATCCGTGATGCACAAGGACGGAAAATGAGCAAGTCTTTGAACAACGGAATTGATCCGTTGGAGATAATCGAAGAATACGGTGCCGATGCGCTCCGCTTTATGCTCGTCACGGGAAACAGCCCCGGAAATGATATGCGTTTCCATATGGAACGGGTGGAACATGCCCGCAATTTTGCGAATAAACTCTGGAATGCATCGCGCTTTGTACTATTATATGCAGAGGAAGGAAAAACCTATCAGGCAGATCTGTCTGCTTTGAAAACCGAAGACCGCTGGATCCTCAGCCGCCTGCGCGATACGATTGCGGATATGGATAAAAATTACGACAAATATGAGATCGGGCTGGCCGCTTCGCGTGTCTACGATTTTACCTGGGATACGTTCTGCGACTGGTATATTGAACTCATCAAACCCCGACTGCAGACAGAAGGCGAAGACAAAGACAAGGCGATGGGCGTACTGCTGCTGGTATTGGAAGAAATCCTGAAGCTGCTGCATCCGTTTATGCCGTTTATCACCGAAGAGATTTATGCACATCTGCCGCAAACAAAGGGTCTTCTGATGAACAAAATCTTCATGGATGCAGAGAAACTGCCGGAAGATCCGGAGGCCGAAGACGCTATGAATCTCGTGATCGAAAGCATTACGGCAATCCGGAATCTGCGCCAGGAAAAGAATATTTCGCCGCGCCGCAAGTCGGAACTGTTATTAATGGCAGAGGCAGAGGATGTGCACAAGAAGCTGGATGAAAACAGGCAGCATCTGCTGCGCCTGGGTTTTGGTACCGATGTGTCTTTTGTGAAAGACAATGACGCGATAATCGACGGTTGTATGCCGATTGTGCTGCCGCGCCATAAAATCTACTTGCCCATGGCGGATCTGATGGATTTGGACAAGGAGAAAGAACGGCTGCAGGCGGAAATGAAAGAGTTGCAGGGGGAAGTCGGCCGTTTGGAGAATAAACTGGCGAACGAAAACTTTGTAAACAAGGCGCCGCAAAAAGTGGTGGACGGCGAGCGGGACAAGCTGCTTACGTATCAGAAACAGTTGGAAGAAACGCGGATCAGCTTGCAGAATCTGGAGGAAATGACGGATTGAACAAAGAACAGGCATTGCAGTTTCTGGATGATCCGCGCCGTTACGGCGCGGATACAGACCCTGTACTGCTTCGCGCCGCACTGAAACGGCTGCGATCACCGGAAACCGGATATCCTGTGATTCATTTGGCCGGCACGAATGGCAAAGGGTCTACCGGTGCCTATTTGTGCCGCATATTATCCGAACACGGTGAACCGGCGGGACACTTTACCTCCCCGCATGTGCTGGATTTTCTGGAACGTATCCGCATCAACAATCGAAACATAGACCCGGATCTTTTTTGCGATGCGGCCCGCTTTGTCAAAGAATCCCTGCAGGACATGCCGGGATTCAAGGACCTGCGGGCATTCAGTCTGCAGATGTTTACAGCCCTGGTTGCCTTCAGAAACGCCGGGGTCCGTTTTGCCGTGATCGAATCGGGTATCGGCGGGCGAGACGATGCAACCAATGTATTGATTCCGCGGGTCAGTGTGATCACGCCGATCGGGATGGATCACATGGCCCGGTTGGGAAATACGGTGGAAGAAATTGCCGCGCATAAGGCCGGGATTATCAAACCGGGTGTGCCGGTATTCTCTGCGCCGCAAACACCGGCGGCCGGCCGGATCATTACCGAAGCGGCCCGTGTGAACAATGCACCGCTGCATTTTTTGCCGGAGAGTCAGATTCGCATCATCCGATCCGACCCGGGAGAGACGGCCTTTATCTGGGAAAACCGGCTTTCTTTGAAAACCCGTATGGGTGGTGTGTATCAGGCGGAAAATGCCGGACTGGCGATTATGGTAGCCAGGCATTTGGTGCCGGATATAGCGGAAGAAGATCTGCAAGAAGCGGTATATGAAACGTCTATGCCCGGACGCCGCCAGGTGGTGGCCGAAGATCCGGTGATCGTCGTGGATGGGGCGCATAATCCGCATGCAATACAGGCGTTTTGCAAAGAGCGCACAAAACAAAGCAAAGAAACCGGTATTATCGGAATGATGGAAGACAAAGAAACCGAAGCGGTCCTGTCCCTTTGGCGAAACTGCTTTCATACTTTGTATCTTGTACCGGTGCAGGATACCCGCAGTTGGCATCCTGTGCGCGTAAAGAGCGATTATTTTTTAGAAGATGACCATGTTGTGGCTTTTGCATCACTTAAAGAAGCGGTGCAAAAGGCAAAACAATCCGATACCGATGCGGTTTATATTATGGGTTCCTTGTATCTGGCAGGTGAAGCCTTGACCCTGTTTGCCGAAGCGGAAACGGAGGCAAAATGAATCCCACCATTTTAGTACTGGCCATGCTGTTTATTATACTGATCAGTATGCAGTACACATTGAACAAAATCCTTTTTGAATTACGGCAGATCCGGCGCTTCAAAGAGCGGGAGCCTGAAGACCGGTATGATTAGGAGCGCACAGCCCTATCAGATCTTTGCCCCGTTTTATAATGCCTGGCATGATGAAAGCTGGTATGAGGAGATCTTTCCTTTTCTTATGAAAGAAACAGGCCTTCGCCCCGGAGACCCGGTGTATGAAGGCGGATGCGGTGCCGGGCATTTGACGCGCCGTTTAACCGAGGCCGGTCTTCCGGTGTTTGCAAGCGATGCTTCCGGCGAAATGCTGCGCCTGGCTAAAAGAAGACTGGCCGGACAACCGGTGATCCTGCGACAGGAGGATCTTCGGTCCATGCCGATACGTAGAGGGTTTTCTGCTTTCATCTTTTGTCTGGATGTGATCCAGTATCTTGGGGAAAAGGAACTGCAGACGCTTTTTGCAAAAGTGTATCGTTGTCTGCCTGAGGGCGGGGTGCTGGTCTTTGATCATCTACCGGAAAAACTGTTACGCCAACGGGCAAAAAGCCCCCCGATTTATTACGAAAGCGAAGGACGCCGTATGTGGTGGCGAACAGCGATCCGCGGAAAAACAGTGCGCTATGATCTCTTTTTTTGGCATAATGAAAAGAAAATGTCTGAAACGCAGATCCTTAGGGTATACAAAAAAAGGGAGATACGCCGTTTGCTGAAGCAGACAGGAAACTGGGAGGTAAACGGATACGGCGGCTACGCCGATACTCCCATGCATGCATCATCGGAACGTTTTTGCTGGTTTGCCACAAAGCAATCCGCAGGTATGCAGGGTAAAGTAAACGACCCGATTATTTGTAAACGTTGACAAAACATCAAATAAGGGGTATAGTAAGCCAAGTGGTCAATAGACTGCAAGTAAGTTTCAGGAGGAATTGTTACACATGGCAAGAGGCACAGTTAAGTGGTTCAACGCGACAAAAGGCTACGGATTTTTATCAACTGAAGAGGGCGAGGACGTTTTCGTACACTACTCTGCTTTAGAAGATACAGGAGAATTCAGAACCTTAAACGAAGGGCAAGAAGTAGAGTTCGACATTACCGAAGGCGAAAAAGGCCCGCAAGCTTCGAACGTTGTAAAGTTATAAAATACGAAACGTAAGAAGATGAACCCCCGGTGTTAACCGGGGGGTTTTCATTTTACCGGGAGGATATATGGATCAGATATTACGTGCAATAGACAAAAACTATTCGTTCCGGCTCTTTTTTATCCAGAGCGATAATCTGGTGGAAGAAGCCAAACAAATACACGGGCTCAGCCGCAGTGCAACGGTAGCGTTGGGGCGGCTGCTGACAGCCAATTTACTGCTGGCAGCCGACTTAAAGAACACGGAAGACCGGCTGACGCTGCAAATGCGGGGAAACGGCCCGAGCGGATTTTTAGTGACTACGGCAGACGGAAGCGGACATGTAAAAGGCTATGCCGATCAACCGGAGGCCAAGGTGGCCGATAAGAAAAACGGCGAACCGGATGCAGGCGCTTATGTCGGCAAGGAAGGGACATTTGTGCTGATCAGAGACTATGGCATGAAAGAACCGTATACGGCGCATTCGCCTTTGGTGACAGGTGAAATTGCCGAGGATATTGCCGCCTATTATTATCAAACGGAGAAAATTCCTACGGCGATCTCCCTTGGTGTACAGCTGAACGAGGACGATTCGGTAAAAACGGCCGGCGGATTTTTCCTGCAGGCAATGCCGGGTGTTTCGGAAGAAGAATTGGGAAAACTGGAAGATTTCATCAAAACGCTACCGGATATTACCGCCTTATTAGAAGTGCATACACCGGAAGAGATCATTCGCACGGCGTTTGCCGCTTTTGAGATGGATATCCTGGATACCAGTGATGTTTCGTATCGTTGTGATTGTTCGCGTGAGAAGGTGGAAGATGCGCTTACTAGCCTGCACAAAGATGAAATCGAAACCATGATCAAAGAAGATGGCGGAGCGGAAGTGGTTTGCCATTTCTGCAATAAGAAGTATGCGTTTTCAGAAACGGATCTGCGGCAGATAATCGAAAATCGCAATTGACAAAATGCAAAGGGTACGGTATAGTGATTTCACGTGAATTTTACAAACGGACCCTGTGCGGGAGTGGCTCAGTGGTAGAGCATCGCCTTGCCAAGGCGAGGGTCGCGAGTTCGAATCTCGTCTTCCGCTCCAAAAGATTCCTTCGGGGATCTTTTTTTATGCAGTTGCGTACGAATATGATAAGATGAAACAAGCAAAGAATGAGGGAGGCATCCAATGGAAGCGATCACAAAACCAACTATACTTTCCGGCGTTTTGGAACTGAGTCCGGAAGATCAGAGGCTGTTTGAAAAAATGCTGGAGGTAATCCGCAAGCATTTTACCCGCCATGCCTATTATCCGCTGGATACCACTGTAATGGAAAAGTCGGAAGTGCTCTTGGCCAAAGGGGGCGGGGAAACGGAAAAACAGATTTACCGCTTTGAAAAGGGCTCCAATGATATTTCCCTGCGTTTTGATCTGACGGTTCCATTGGCCCGCTACGTTGCCCAGCATTTTTCGGAACTCGAGTTTCCCTTCAACCGCTATCAGATCGGCAAAGTCTATCGCGGAGAAAGAAAACAAAAAGGGCGTTACCGGGAATTCTATCAATGCGATGTCGATATTATCGGGCATAATACGCTGCATGTTTTGAATGATGCGCAGATCCCGAAAGTTATGGATGAAATATTCCAGGAATTGCGTCTGCCGCACTATGCCTTTTTTATCAATAACCGCGTGATTCTCAATGCGTATCTTGAAAAGATCGGTGTAACGGATCCGGTGGAAACGCTGCGGATACTCGATAAGCTAATGAAGATCGGCGAGGAAAAGGTCAAAGAGGAATTGCTTCTGGCTGGGATCACACAGGCAGAAGAGGTGCTTGCCATTGCGAGAATCACCGGCACCAATACCGAGCGCCTGGATGCGTTGACTTGCTTATGTGATTCGGATCGATACAAACAGGGCGTAAAGGATCTGCAGACGGTTTATGAAGGCATGCTGGCCTTGGATATTCCGGAAGACCGCATTGTGATTGACCCCACGATTACCCGCGGTCTGGATTATTACACGGGAACGGTATACGAAACCTTTATTACCGATCATGAAGAGATCGGAAGCATTTGCTCCGGTGGTCGCTACGACAATCTCTCTTCCCATTATACGAAGCAAGAGCTGCCGGGCGTGGGTATGAGTATCGGCTTGACGCGTTTATTTACCAAATTGCGGGAAGACGGACTGATGGAGATTGAGACGGAT
>JGI24712J26585_10001780_pt1 | contig 18117 bp, 18 predicted proteins | sample BioPla3DNA2_FD_26585 | JGI IMG/M metagenome (IMG submission 26585) | reverse complement strand
TATCTCAGAGGACAATTAATGATTCATGCTTTAAAACAAAAAATGGGTAAAGAAGATTTTGATAAGTTCTTAAAAACTTATTATGAAAAATATGCTTTTAGAATTGTAGATACAGAGGGATTTATTGCTACTGCGGAAGAAATATACGGTTCTCCCTTAAGAGACTTCTTTTCTCAGTGGATGAACGCTGAAGAATTACCGGAATTTTAATCGTTTAAGAGGGGTGAAATAATGAAAGTCCTTGTTATTTACGAAGGGGAAAAGCAAAATACACTTCATCATATTATAAAAATTGTCTCAAACACCTTAAAAGAACTTCAAGTAGAAGTTGAAGAGATTTTACTGGATGCATATAATATACCCTATTATTACGGAGATATTCATAAAGATGTACAGCAGATTGTGAACAAAATTAAGGAAGCAGATGCAGTGGTGTTCGGGTTAAAAGTAATATTGATGGCACCTTCCGGAGTATTTAAAGTGTTTTTCGAGCATTTAGCCAACCCTGCCTTTAAGGCTATATTAAAAGACAAATACGGTTTTTGCATTGGCTTAACCAATACAACGGGAGAAAGGGAAACTGTAGAATATGCTCTAAGGACCTGGGAATTCCTGGGAGGAATAGAAGGGGGACGCATGGCGCTCTTTGCTTCAAATCCTAAAGAAATTGAAGAGATTAAAGAGCCCATAGAAAAAAGGATAGAAGATTTTTATCGTGTAGTGAGACAAGCAAGACAAAAGCTTCCTACCAGCGATAGAAGTTTAGAAGCAAAGTCAGAGCCAATACAGGTGATTAAAGAAGTACAAGGGATTAAAGAAGAACCCCTTAAGGCTCCTGAAAAAAAGATAGCCTCATGGACTCCACCTGTAGTGACAGCATCTGTAGCCCATGAGTCTGCAGTTAAAACGACACCAACAACCCCGCTCATAGAGCCGGTAGAAGTTAAGCCAGTCAGATTTGAAGCTTTTTCAGAGCAACAGGAAAAAGATATACAAGAACTGACAGAGTTTTTTAAGCAGCAGCTTTCAGGGAAGCAGCCAGAAACAAGCATCAATCCTTACGGCGTCTATGGAAAGCCTTCCATGCAGCCTGTGGTTCAAAGCAGCAAAACCTGCAAACAGATGACCCAAAATTTGCCTCACTATTTTCAGCCCCATTTGGCATCGAATTTTAAAGGCACCTTCCAGTTTCATGTGACTGGAAAAGAGTCCTTTGAAGCGTATATCACCATTGAAAATGGAGAGTGCAATTATTACGAAGGGGTCAGCGAGCAAGCCGATATTGTCTTGATCATGAATGACGATGTATGGATGGATATTTTAAAGGGAAAACTTTCTGCACAGAAAGGCTTTATGACAGGACAGCTTAAAGTACGAGGCAATTTTATGATATTAAGCAAATTAGATCAATTATTTAAAAAGATGTAAATAGTGAGGTACGTGTACCTCACTATTTTTTAAATATTTGCACATAGATATATCCGTATTTTTCGCTGGGGGCAATTCCAATGCCTATTTGATCATAGTTTTTGCTTAGAATATTGGCTTTATGCCCGGGGCTTTTCATAAAAGCATCATGGGCATTTTTAACGGAGATATTACCGGCAATATTTTCTCCGGCAATACGATAAGAGATACCGAAGCTTTTCAACATCTCAAAAGGATTTCCGTAGGTCGGAGAGATATGCCCGAAATAATTGTTTTCAGCCATATCTTTGGCCTTTAAGGAGGCAATATTTGAAAGTTCTTCATCCATTACATAGGGAGCTAAGCCAGCCTTTTTTCTTTCATTATTAATGTATTCCAGCATAATTTCTTCCTTTTCTTTTGTATTATTTGCCCAGGTCGGAATAGCCCCGGATTCCGTTACTTCTGTATTAGAAGCAGTATGATAGGTATATGGTTTTGTGAATTTACTGGTGATAACCCCTACGGAATCATTAGGCAGTTGGACGATATACCATTCATCTAATGCACCTATGATATTTACAATCTGTCCTTTCTTTAAATGATTGATGACAGGGTATGAGGTGTCAGGCCCTGTTCGTACATTGAGCAAGTAAGCAGTTACTTCTGCCTGCTTAACAGATGTCCATTTAAAAGAAACGTGTTTCTTGGCGCTGGCCGTAGTAGAAGAAACGGAAATAATACACCCTATGATTAAAAGAAGAAGAGGAAAAAAAAGACAAAGGCGCTTTTTCATTCTGTCACATCCTTTTTTCTTCATATATTAAGCATTATTTTCATTATTTGTATTTTGAAATCGTTTTATGCTAAAAAATGATGCCAATAAGTCAAAATAAAATTTAGTAATGAAATTTAAAATTGAGAATACATATATAAAAAGAAGTAACCAATAAGATAAAAAAGATAGGGGGAGAATATATGTATTTTCAGCAGCCCTTCAATTACTATGAGCAGCCGATGATGGGAGAAACTTCTTTCCAAACGCCCTACCCGAGCAGTTCTATGCCGTTTCCTCCGCCATTTATGCCGATGCCCATGCCAAATGCCCATATAAAACATGAAGATAAAGGTGCGGAGCTTATAGAAGAAGCAGCAAGAAGAGAAAGAAAGATGGCTTGTTATGATGAGAAGATTATGGAGTGCTGTGCCAATGAATTGGACAGGAAACGGATTCAGCAAATTGGATTGAATCAAAGAAAGCATGAAAAAATGTTTGGAGAGATTTATCAAGGGATGACCGGAAGGAAATTATCCTGCGATATAAAAGAACCCAACCTTTCAGAGGACTTAAAAGAGAACTTGGAGCAAAGAATTTTTCAAGGCTTTGAATGTATTGAGATTTATAGAAAGATTTATTTTTCCGTGATGCCGGTAGAGTGGAAAATGATGATGTACGAAATCATCGGTGACGAGCAAAACGATTTATTAAAATACATATATTACTGCAATAAAATGAATGCATTATAGGGCGAATAATCGTCCTTTTTTTGTGTTATTAATTATTAATTGAAATTATTTCTCAATGGTGGTATAATCTCAACGGTATATAAATATCGAGGAGGCTTTTTATGGATAGAAATTACTTAACGCCGGAAGAAATAGTAGATTACACCATTGAAACAGGAGTAAAAAAGGCTAATCGAACGGTGTTTCAGCAGTTTATGCTCGCAATTTTGGCAGGAGCGTTTATTGCTATGGGAGCTATAGCCAGTAATACTGCCATTCATGATATATCGAATCCAGGGATTTCAAAGTTAGTAGCAGGAGCAATATTCCCTGTAGGGCTTTTAATGGTGGTTATCGCTGGAGCTGAGTTATTTACAGGAAACTGTTTGCTTTCTTTAGCCCTATTTGAAAAAAGGATATCATTATACCAAATGATTAGAAATCTTTTTATAGTCTATGCGGGAAATTTCATAGGCTCCCTTGGATTCGCATGGCTAGAAGCAAATAGCGGCTTATTTGATATAAACAGTGGGAAATTAGGGGCTTTGCATATAAAAACTGCGATTTATAAAACAGGCTTATCTTTTCCTAAGGCCCTGATCTTGGGGATCATGTGTAATGTTATCGTATGTATTGCCGTATGGATGATGTATGGCGCTAAAGATATGTCAGGTAAAGTATGGGCAGGATTTTTCCCGGTATTTGCTTTTGTCGTTTCGGGATATGAACATAGCGTGGCAAATATGTATTACATTCCAGCAGGACTTTTTGCTAAAGCGAATCCTTTATATGTACAAGCCGGTGGGTTTACTTCAGAAGCTTTGGCTGGGCTTGGGTGGAAAAGCTTTATCTTAACCAATCTGCTTCCCGTTACTATAGGCAATATTATAGGGGGATCTTTATTCGTAGGCGGGATCTATTGGCTTGCTTTTAAGAAAAAAATAAGTTATCATCCCTCTATCCAAAAAAATGGATAATATGCTATAATACAAATTGTGATACTATGTAGGATAAAAGGAGGAGTAGAGTTGGAGTGCTTATTTTGTAAAATTGCTAGCGGAGAAATTCCTTCAGCGACAATTTTTGAAAACAGTGAATTTAGAGTGATTTTAGATAGGTTTCCAGGAAGTAAAGGTCATCTTCTAATTCTTCCTAAAGAACACGTAGAGAATATCTTTGAAATTGATCCGGAAAAAGGAGGCAGATTGTTTTCCTTAGGTGTTCAGTTAGCTAAGATACTCAAAAAAGAGCTTCAATTGGAAGGTCTCAATGTTGTACAAAACAATGGTAAAATAGCAGGGCAGACCATATTTCACTTCCATCTTCATCTTATACCAAGATATCCGGAGGATGGCGTTAATATTACATGGAAATCTACAGAACCTACGGAAGAAGAATTGGACTCCCTTGCTAAAAAGCTGTTTAAAGCCTTACAATAACAAGCGTAATAAAAGAAGAATTTTCTTCTTTTATTATGATGACTTTTTAAAACCATTTAAAAAAGTATATTGAAAAGGAATAAATATTATGATACTATTATAAAAATAAATCATAATTTGTTGATGTTCGTAATAATAGGACGGTGATATGATGTTAAGCCTAAACTCGGTAGATCAAGAAACCATAAAAGATTCTAACCGTAAAAGAATACTGCAGTTATTAAGTAAAAAAAGAGAATCCACCAAACAAGAGATCGCAAAGGAATTAGAAATCAGTATACCCACAGTGACAACCAATATCAATACTTTAATTGAAGAAGGTATCCTGGAAGAAGCCGGTGTAGCAGAATCCACAGGGGGCAGAAAGCCCGTTATTGTAAGATTTCTTCCTAATTCCAGGTATTCCTTTGGCGTTGATTTTTCCTTAACTTCTGTTCGTATTGCATTAACCAACTTGGATTCTGAGATTATATACGAAACCTCTTTCAAGATGGAAGGCTTTGCAAATATGAGCGAAGTAATCAGGAAAATTGAAGGGATTACTAAAGATATTCTTAAACAAAAGAATATTTCTGCAGACAAAGTGCTGGGTATTGGTTTTTCTCTTCCCGGTACGGTGAATGAGGAAGAAATGCTTCTTGAAATGGCGCCTAATCTAAAGATTAAAAATATATCCTTTAAAGCATTTGATGATATCCTGGAGCTTCCCGTATATATTGAAAACGAAGCCAATGCCGCTGCCCTGGCTGAATTAAGCTTAGGTATTGCAAAACAAATGAGAAATTTAGTTTATGTATCCATTACAAAGGGCATCGGGACAGGGATTGTCATTCAGGACTATCTCTATAAGGGCAAGAATAAGCGAGCTGGGGAATTTGGGCATATGACAGTAGTTGCCGATGGGAAACAGTGCAACTGCGGGAAAAAGGGCTGTTGGGAATTATATGCTTCCGATAGAGCCTTAATAGAACAGTTTAATAAAAAAGCAGGCAAGACCAATACGTCTTTACAAGAAATTTTTGAAGCCCTTAAAAAGGATGATCCTAACGCAAAAGCAGTATGGCAGGAATACTTAAACTATTTGGCGGTTGGGATTCAAAATATTATTCTTATTTTAGACCCTCATTACATCGTGATTGGGGGTGAAATCAGCCAGTATGAAGAAATGCTTGAACCTTTAAAGGAAAAAATATTTATTGAAAATAACTTCTACAGTGCAAATGATATAAAAATAATGATATCTACCCTAAAGGCCAATGCATCCATATTAGGTGCGTCTCTCTTGCCTTTGCAAAAACTGTTTTTTATAAGAGGAAAGATAATATAAGAAAGAGTTTCGCTCGCGAAACTCTCGCGCCGAGCGCGGTCGGCAAAGCCGACAAAATACAATACGCGCGAGTGTGCATCCTGCTTCTAGTGTTTTATTACATAGGAAGTTCAGAGGAAATTCCTATGCAATAAAAAAGCATCTTGCCGCTTAGATCCATAAGTCAGCAGGATGCTTCTTTTTTGCTTACGCTTCGAAATATTGTTTGTACCAAATCAAAAACATATATACGGTCCATATTTTTCTGCTATTATCCTTAATGCCCTTATAGTGCTCATCAAGGATGGACAGAAGTTTATCGGTATTAAAGTAGGTTTTAGCAGCATCCGATGTAAAGGCATCTTTTACGATGGCATAATATTTTTCTTCCCTAAGCCAAATTCGAATCGGTACAGGGAAGCCCAGTTTCTTTTTATTGGCTACATTCTCAGGCATATTTTTTCTTGCGGCAAGCCTTAGGGCATATTTCGTATTATGTTTATTCACCCTGTATTTCATAGGGATTTTTGAAGCAAGATTAAATACCTCTTTATCAAGGAAAGGTACCCTAAGTTCCAGAGAATGGGCCATACTCATTTTATCCGCTTTAAGCAGGATATCGCCCCATAGCCACATGTGAATATCCACATACTGCATCTTGGTTACATCATCTTTTAGTTTAACCTTATCATAATAAGGTTTAACCAGCTTAAAGGGAGAAGGAGCGCTGGTTGGATGTTTTAAAAGTTCCTTTCTTTCTTTTTCAGTAAACATAAAGGCATTGCCTATAAATCTTTCCTCAACCGATTTACTGCCGCGGATAAAGAAGTTTTTACCCTTAATATCAAAAGGTATGAGGGAAGCCAATTTCCCTAAAAGTTTTCTTATAGGTTTTGGCAGCATGGTTAATACCCTTAAATCCAGGGGTTCTTTGTAGATATTATAGCCTCCAAACAGCTCGTCTGCTCCTTCACCGGAGAGCACAACTTTAACATGTTCGCTTGCCAGCTGACTTACAAAATAAAGGGCAACGGCAGCTGGGTCTGCCAAAGGCTCGTCCATATAATATTGAACCTTAGGCAGCACATCCCAGTATTCCTTTGTTGTAATCAGCTTATGGTAATTGGCGATGCCCACCTTTTCAGAAAGGGCTTTGGCATAATCGATTTCATTATACTTATCATAGTCAAATCCTACGGTAAAAGTTTTATCTCCCTTAAAGCAAGCTGCTACATAGCTGGAATCCACTCCGCTGGACAGAAATGAGCCTACTTCAACGTCACTGATTTTATGAGTTTGGATAGACTCTTTCATCCGCTTATCGATTTCTTCCACATATTCTTCTAGGGATTGATCCTCCGCATCAAAGACCGGCTCCCAATATCTTTTAATTGTCATTTTACCATTTTCATAAATAAAGAAATGCGCGGGAGGAAGCCTGAAGATATTTTTAAAGAAGGTTTCTTCCATGGCAGAGTACTGGAATGTAAGATAAGTTTCCAGAGCGTTTAGATTCAGTTCTTTTTTTACTAAATCATGTTTTAGGATACTTTTTATTTCGGAGCCGAATACAAAAACACCGTTCTCATTATAATAATAAAAAGGCTTAATGCCGAAAAAGTCCCTGGCGCCAAATAAGACTTCCTTTTCTTTGTCCCATATAACAAAGGCAAACATTCCTCGAAGATGATTTAACATATCTGTTTGATATTCTTCGTAGGCATGGACTAAAACTTCAGAGTCCGTATGGGTTTTAAAAATATGCCCTTTTTCTTCGAGATTTTTTCTGATGGACTGATAGTTATAGATTTCGCCGTTAAACACCAAAACCAGATTGCCCTCTTCGTTATAGAGAGGCTGAGAGCCTTCTTCTAAGTCAATAATACTAAGACGTCTAAAACCGAGAGCCGCCTTTTCATCTATGTATTGTCCGTCACTGTCAGGACCTCTGTGAATAATCGAATCCATCATTTCTTTTAAAATGGGTTCTCTGTCTTTCGTTTCACCTACAAAACCACAAAAACCGCACATCCTGTTGTCCCCTTTCACGACATAACCATCGATAAGATATATATTAAACAGTTACTTTTTACTGCGAATAGAAACTTCGATAACCATTTTATCTATGAAAACTTTAACATAAGTTATTTTATAAATCAACAATACATTCTTTTTTATTATACCCAAAAATTGGAGAAAAAACTTATAATGAATTGTGAAATTCATCGACTAAGTTGAAATTTCTATGCTATAATGCACCTAAAGAATAATCATTACAAAAGTAAACAAAGGAGAGAAAACCATGGACATAAATGAAAAAGCCCTTAAGATGCATAAAGAGTGGCAGGGTAAACTGGAAATCACAGCAAAAGCAAAGGTAAGATCCAAAGAAGATTTATCCATTGCCTATACCCCTGGGGTTGCAGAACCCTGCAGAAAAATTCATCAAAATAAAGAAGATGTATATACCTATACCATGAAAGGCAATACGGTTGCAGTTATATCCGACGGTACAGCCGTACTGGGTCTGGGAGATATTGGTCCGGAGGCAGCCATGCCTGTCATGGAAGGAAAAGCAGTATTATTTAAAGAATTTGGCGGAGTAAATGCTATTCCCATCTGCCTGGACACCAAAGACACGGAAGAAATTATAAAAACAATAAAACACCTGGCTCCTTCCTTTGGAGGCATAAATCTGGAAGACATTGCTGCTCCCCGTTGTTTTGAAATCGAAGAAAGACTTAAAAAAGAACTGGATATTCCCGTATTCCATGATGACCAGCACGGAACGGCAATCGTTGTTTTAGCAGGAATAATCAATGCCTTAAAAATCGTGAAAAAAGATAAAGAAACCATGAAGGTAGTGGTTAACGGAGCAGGCTCTGCCGGAATTGCCATCACCAAACTGCTTTTAAACTATGGCTTTAAAAATATTATTCTTTGCGACAAAAATGGTATACTCCATAAAGATGCCGAAGGAATGAACTGGGCACAGAGAGAAATGACCCAGGTGACCAATAAAGAAAACCTAAAAGGCGACTTAAAAGATGCCCTTAAGGGAGCAGATTTGTTTATAGGGGTTTCAGCTCCGGGAATCGTTACAAAGGAAATGGCAACTTCTATGAATAAAGATGCCATCCTCTTTGCCATGGCAAACCCGGTTCCTGAAATCATGCCTGATTTAGCAAAAGAAGCAGGAGCCAGAATCGTAGGTACAGGCCGCTCTGATTTTCCAAATCAGGTTAATAACGTATTGGTTTTCCCGGGAATCTTTAAGGGTGCTTTAATGGCTAGGGCAACCCAAATCACTGAAGAAATGAAGCTGGCAGCAGCCCATGCCATTGCAGACATGATTCCAGAAGAAGCTTTAAACGAAGAAAATATTCTTCCTAAACCCTTTGACGAAGGAATAGCCGATAAAGTTGCAGAGGCTGTAATCAATGTATATAAAAAGTCAATTGAGAATACTTTATAAGATATAAAGGTGGTGATGGACTTGAAAAGAATCATTCTCACCGGGGGAGGCACCGCAGGACATGTAACACCAAATCTAGCCCTTATTCCAAAGCTTCAGAAAGAAGGTTGGGACGTAAGATACATAGGAAGCAAAACCGGAATCGAAAAAGAATTGATTGAAGAACAAAAAATTCCTTACTATGGCATCTCCTCGGGCAAACTTAGAAGATATAAAGATATAAAAAACCTGACAGATCCCTTTAAAGTGTTGGCAGGAGGGGCTGAAGCCCTGGCCCTGATTGGCAAACTAAAGCCCGATATCATTTTTTCGAAAGGGGGCTATGTAACGGTTCCGGTGGTAGCTGCAGGATGGCTTAGAAGAGTTCCTGTGATTATCCATGAATCCGATATCACCCCGGGGCTGGCCAATAAACTGGCGTTTCCCTTTGCAAAAAAGATTTGCGTCAACTTCCCCGAAACCCTAAATTATATTCCAAAGGAAAAAGGCATCTTGACAGGAACCCCCATCAGGGAGGAACTTTTTCAGGGAAAAGCTGAAAAAGGACTAAAACTGTGCGGCTTTAACGACACAAAACCCATCCTTATGATGATGGGAGGAAGTCTTGGCTCGGTAGCGATTAACACTGTATTGAGAAAAGCCCTTCCTGCATTGCTTCCGGCCTTTAATATCATACATATCTGCGGAAAGAACAATAAGGACGAGTCTTTAGAAAATACAAGAGGCTATAAACAATTTGAATACGTTAAAGAAGAACTGCCCCACCTTTTTGCAGCTGCGGATATTTTTATTTCCAGAGCAGGGGCAAATTCTATAGCAGAAATCCTGAGCATGAAAAAACCCAATATCTTAATTCCTCTTTCTGCAAGGGCAAGCAGAGGGGATCAGATACTAAACGCACGTTCCTTTAAAAAGCAAGGCTTTAGTCAGGTATTGGAAGAAGAAAACTTAACGGAAGAAACCTTAATACAAATGATTAAAGACACTTATCGTAATCGACATCAATATATCGAATCAATGGGAAAAAGCAAAAGCGCCAACGGCATTGACATAGTCATGGACTTAATCCGCACCCAAGCAAAAAGGTAGGGAAAAATATCCCTACCTTTTTGTACATTAGTTTAAGCTGGTTATCAAAGTTCCAAGATTAAATCTGGAATTAAAGGTAAAAGAAAAGAACGATTCACCCTGGAAAAGTAACCGTTCTAATCTCAAATAATTCCTAAATTATATTGAGAACTTCATAGCCCCAAATGCAAAGCATTCAGGGAGCATCAGTGTTAGCGCACTGGTGCTTTCTTTATTTTTATTATATCATACTTTATTTAAAAATAAACCCTTAAATTTAATAAGTAGTGAACCTACTTTCACACTTATTTATGTTTTGGATTTATAAGATTTTATCTTGAAAGTTTTAACTAAATATGCTATGCTCAATTTATAGAAAACCTTTTCTATAAAGGAGGCGTACCATTGGAAAAGCCGACCATAGCAGATGTGGCAAAGTACGCAGGGGTATCGATTACCACCGTATCCAGAGTCATCAACAATAATTATCCCGTAAAAGAAGAAACAAGGCAAAAGGTTGAAGAAGCCATAAAAGAACTGAATTTTAAACCCAATTATCTCGCACGAAGCCTCATCGGAAAAAGCACCCATACCATAGGTGTTATTGTACCCAGTATTACCAACTTGTTCTTTCCCGTTGTGGTAAAAGGCATAGAGAAAGTCTGCAGTCAAAAAGCGTTTTCCCTGTTTTTATGTGATACCGATGGAAAAGAAGAATCCGAAAGAATCCAAATGCAAAATCTCTTAGAAAAACAAGTAGACGGTGTTTTGGTTATAGACCCGAGATATGAGAACATAGAAAACGGTTTCTATGAGGAATGTGCAAAAAAAATCCCTCTGGTGCTCATTAATGGCTATCACCGGGGAATCCGCTGCAATTTTGTTCTTAACGACCAGGAGATGGGCGCTTTACAGGCCCTGGAATATCTTATCAAGCTGGGCCATAGGGATATTGCCTTTTTAAGAGCTAAAAACAGTTACTCTTATGATATCAAAGAACAAATTTACTATGAAACCTTACAAAAGCACCAAATTCCTATAAAGGAAGAAAATATCCTGGTGATAGAAAGCGGAAATGGATTAGAAACCGTAGAACTTGCCATACAGGCAGTGCAAAAAAGACTGGAACAAAAAGAAATCCCAACAGCAATCTTTGCCTGCAACGACTGGATGGGCGTAGGCGTGATGCAGGCAGCAAAAAAAATGGGAATCGCCATTCCAAAAGATTTATCCGTCATAGGCTATGACAATATCGTCATCTCAGAAATCAGTGAGCCAAAGCTTACAACTGTGGACCAAAATATGTATTCTCTCGGTAAAGCTTCGGCAAAGCTTTTACTGGATATCATAAAACATCCAACCCAAGGTTTTCAAAAAATCATCCTGGATACCAATCTCATTGTCAGAGATTCCTGCACAAGTCCTAAAAACAAATAAATTTATAAAAATATAGGGAGGTCATTATGAGTAATCAAGAACTTAAAAACCGATTTATAGAAATCTATGGTGAAGGAGAAGAACCAAGTCTTTTCTTCGCACCGGGAAGAATCAATTTAATAGGAGAACATATCGACTACAACGGCGGGAACGTTTTCCCCTGTGCCCTGGATTTTGGAACCACTGCTGTTGCCAGAAAAAGAAATGACAATAAGATTAAATTTGCATCCCTTAACTTTCCTGACACCATAGAAGTAGATTTAAGTCATATCGTCTACGATAAAAAAGACAACTGGGCAAACTATCCTAAAGGCGTCATAGACCAATTCCTTAAAAAAGGTTTTACCCTTGGTGGCTTTGAGGTTCTATATCATGGCACCATTCCCAATGGAGCAGGGCTTTCTTCTTCCGCATCCATTGAGCTGGTTACCTCTGTATTATTAAAGGATTTCTTTAACTGCGACATCGACCAACTGGAAATGGTTAAACTTTCTCAAAAAGCAGAAAATGAATTTGTAGGCGTTAACTGCGGCATCATGGACCAATTTGCCATAGGCATGGGTAAAAAAGACAGAGCCATTTATCTTAACTGTGATACCCTGGAATACGAATATGTTCCCGTAAACCTTCAAGGTATGAAACTCGTTATTGCCAATACCAATAAACGAAGAGGCTTAGAAGATTCAAAATACAACGAAAGAAGAAGAGAATGCGATATGGCGGTTGCAGCCCTTCAAACCCGCTTGGATATCGACTATCTGGCAGATCTTACCCCAGAAGAATGGGAAGCCAACAAACATCTAATTACCTTTGAAACCGTAAGAAAAAGAGCAGAACATGCAGTATATGAAAATGCCCGGGTAAAAGAAGCGGTTGCAAAGCTTAAGCAAGGAGATATCGCAGCTTTTGGAAAACTACTTAATGAATCTCACAAATCCTTAAGAGACTTATATGAAGTAACCGGATTTGAATTAGATACTTTAGTAGAAGAAGCATGGAAAGTGGATGGCGTTTTAGGTTCCCGTATGACCGGAGCAGGTTTTGGAGGTTGTACCATCTCTGTTGTAAAAGAAGAGGCGGTCAACAAATTTATGAGGCAGGTGGGTGAAAACTACGAAAAGAAAACCGGCCTAAAACCAGATTTCTACATTGCCAATATCGGAGACGGGGCAAGAAAAATAGATTAGGAGGGATAGAATGTCCATTTTAGTATGCGGCGGTGCAGGTTATATCGGAAGCCACACCGTAGAAGAACTTATTGCAAAAGGTGAAGAAGTTATTGTAGCAGATAATCTTCAAAAAGGCCACAAGGCCGCAGTAAACCCCGAGGCAAAACTATATATAGGAGATATCAGGGATGAAGCCTTTTTAGATAAAGTATTTAAAGAAAATAATATAGATGCTGTGATAGATTTTGCAGCAGAATCTTTAGTAGGGGAAAGTGTTCAGGAACCCTTAAAGTATTATGATAACAATGTATACGGAACAGTTGTTTTGCTTAAAAAAATGCGTGAATATAACGTAAAGAAAATAGTATTTTCCTCTACAGCAGCAACCTACGGGGAACCGGAAAACATTCCAATATTAGAAAGTGATAAAACTTTTCCCACAAACCCCTATGGAGATACAAAGCTTGCCGTAGAAAAGATGTTAAAATGGTGCGACAATGCCTACGGCATAAAATATGTAGTGCTTCGCTACTTTAATGCTGCCGGTGCTCATATAAGTGGAAAAATTGGTGAAGACCACAATCCTGAAAGCCATCTTATTCCCATTATTCTTCAAGTGGCTTTAGGAAAAAGAGATAAAATTATGATATTTGGTGATGACTATCCAACCAAAGACGGCAGCTGTATAAGGGATTATATCCATGTAACAGACCTTGCAGATGCCCATATTCTTGCCGTAGAAAAACTTAGAAAAAACAATACTTCAGCGATTTATAATCTAGGGAACGGCAAGGGATTTTCTGTAAAAGAAGTGATAGAAGCAGCAAGAAAGGTAACAGGCAAAGCAATCCCTGCTGAGATTGCACCAAGACGGGCAGGAGATCCGGCAGTTCTTATCGCATCTTCAGATAAAATCATAAAAGAATTAGGCTGGAATCCAAAATACAACCGTTTAGAAGAAATCATAGAAACTGCATGGAATTGGCATAGAACCCATCCGGACGGATATCAGGACTAGGAAGGAGAGACCAATGGATAAGATTTGTCCCCAGAAAGAAATAGAGCGATTACTATGTTACGCTTTGGATAAACAATTAATTACCCCATACGATATCATTCCTTCAAGAAACGCTTTAATGGATCTACTGGAAGTTAAAGAACCCTATGAAGGAGATATAGATACTAAAGATATTAATATTTATGATATACTGGATAATCTTTTAGATTATGCTTATGAGAAAGGTATCCTTGAAGAAAACACCAATACCCATAGAGATTTATTGGACACCAAAATCATGGGCTTATTAACCCCAAGACAGGGAGAAGTGGTAAGAACCTTTGAAGAACTGGAAGAAAGTGAAGGCATTCAAAAAGCAACAGAGTATTTTTACGACTTTTCCCAAAACACCACCTATATCCGTATGAACAGAATAGCAAAAAACCTTTATTGGAAAGCCCATACGGAATATGGAGCTTTAGAAATTACAGTGAACTTGTCAAAGCCGGAAAAAGACCCGAAAGAAATAGCAGCCGCTAAAAACGCCCCCCAAAGCGGTTATCCCAAATGTCTTTTATGCGTAGAAAACGTAGGTTATTCCGGAAGGGTCAATCATCCGGCAAGACAAAACCATAGAGTCATTCCTTTAAATCTTGGAGGAGAAGAATGGTATTTTCAGTATTCTCCATATATCTATTACAATGAACACTGTATTGTTCTTAACGGACAGCATACCCCTATGAAACTTACAGAAAAAAGCTTTACAAGGATGTTTGACTTTGTAGAACGTTTTCCCCACTACTTTGTGGGCTCCAATGCAGACCTTCCTATAGTTGGAGGTTCCATACTAAGCCATGACCACTACCAGGGAGGAAGACATATCTTCCCTGTGGAAGAAGCAGAAATAATCTATTCTTTTACCCATAAAGACTATAAAGATGTAAAAATCGGTATCGTCAAATGGCCCATGTCCGTTATACGACTAAGGGGACAAGAGAGAAAAGACTTAGAAAAACTATCCTTTGCCATTTTAGAAGAATGGAGAAAATATACCGATGAAGAAGCGGGGATTTATGCCTTTACCAAAACCGTTGAAGGCATAACGCCTCACAATACCATAACTCCCATAGTCCGCAAAAATAAAGAAAAAGAATGGGAAATAGACTTGGTTTTAAGAAACAATAGAACAAGTGAGGAGCACCCTTATGGCATCTTCCATCCCCATGAAGAAGTACATCATATTAAAAAAGAAAATATAGGCTTAATTGAAGTCATGGGGTTAGCGGTGCTGCCGGGAAGACTTAACGAACAGCTGGGTCAAATTAAAGAAATTCTAAAAGGCAAGGTATCTTTAGAAGAACAGCTTAAACTTCATCCGGATCTTAATCAACATGAACCCTGGATCAATGAACTTATATCGGTATACGGCACTGCTTTAAGTGAAGAAAAAGCCAAAGAAGTTATAGAAAAAGAAGTAGGAATTAAATTTAAAACCGTTTTAGAACATGCGGGAGTCTATAAACAAACCAAAGAAGGTATAGATGCTTTCTTTAGGTTTATGAATCATATGGGTTTTGACCAAATTGCATTATAAAAATTTCTGCCTTATATCTAACCATAATTTTCTATAAAAATCCACTACCCAAATTTTTTGTTTGTGCTATAATGATGAGATGTGATAAAAAGACATAAAAGTACAAACAAAAGAAGGGAAGAATGACATTGAAAAAGTTACTGTTTTTAGTATGTACATTCAGCTTAATTCTAACTGGATGTACAGCTGCACAAAAAAATATGGCAGAAAGTTTGAAAAAGGAACCTGAAATTGCCCAACAAACAGAAGAATCCGAAGAGATTATATACGATACAACTCAGTTTGACCCGCCGCAGCCGGGAGAAGAAATCGCAGTAATGACAACCAATAAAGGGGTTATTAAAATGCGCCTTTTCCCTGAATATGCGCCAAAGGCAGTTGAAAACTTCGCAACCCATGCAAAGAACGGGTACTATGATGGACTCACCTTTCATAGAGTGATTAACGACTTTATGATTCAGGGGGGAGACCCTGAAGGCACCGGAAGAGGTGGAGAAAGCATATGGGGAAAACCTTTTGAAGATGAGTTCCATCCATACGCCCTTAACTTTAGAGGTGCCCTTGCCATGGCAAATAGCGGCCCCAACACCAATGGAAGCCAATTCTTTATCGTACAGAAAAAAGTTGTGGAAGAAGAGATGCTAAAAGATTTAAGCAAATCCGGATATCCGGAAGCAGTGGTGAAACTTTATGAGGAAAAGGGAGGGACTCCTTGGCTTGATGGTGTTCATACCGTATTTGGGCAAGTCTTTGAAGGAATGGATGTAGTAGATGCCATTGCAGCAGTAGAAACAGACGAACATAGCGCACCAACAGAAGCAGTAATTATTGAAAAGATTGAAATCGTATCTTACGAAGGGTAAACCCTTTGGTTTGCTAGAGTAAGCCTTTTTGCCTTGCTTCTTCTTCAATCTTAGTTACAGTTTGATAAAGTTCTTCCGTTGAGTCCGCTTCTATGGTATACACATGACCGTTGTTTAACTGTATGACTGTAAAAAATGGCTTATTCGGAATGCCTTGTGTTGCAATTTCTGCGATTAAATCTTCATAAGGCTTCATAAGAATCTCCTTTCTGGGCTTATTGATTTTTACTTGCATATTCATCAAATTGTTATTATACTATTATTATAACATTTTCTGATACAATTATAATGTTGTATGAAATACTGTGTTTTTTCAAATACTAATGTTAATTCAGGGTTTTACAACCCTGCAACCGAAAGGAGAATAATCATGGCAAAACAACTTACAAACCAGGAGTTCCAAACAGAAGTATTGGATTCTAAGGAATTGGTATTAGTAGACTTTTTTGCAACCTGGTGTGGCCCATGTAAAATGATGGCTCCTGTTATCGACCAGCTTGCAGAAGAAATGGATGGCAAAGCTAAAATATTCAAAGTAGACGTAGACGAAGCAAGAGATTTAGCTGCAAAATACCGCATTATGAGCGTTCCAACGCTTATGTTCTTTAAAAACGGCGAAGTAGTGGACCAAATCATGGGCGCAGTACCCAAGGACCGTTTGGTAGACAAAATCAATGCATTAATCTAACCTAAGAACCTGTCTTCTTTAAGAAGATGGGTTTTTATTTTTAGCCTTTAGTTTTTCTGCGAATTATACTATAATGGGTTTATGGAGGTGACGGGATATGGAAGACAAAATGTTTGCAATGATGGAAAAGATGTATGGAGAGTTTATTAAAAAGTTCGATCATATTGACAACAGATTTAATAAACTCGAAGATAGGTTTGATGGTTTAGAAAAAAGAATCGATGGCTTAGAAGGAAGAATTGATGGTTTAGAAAAAAGAATCGATGGCTTAGAAGGAAGAATTGATGGGCTAGAAAAAAGAATTGACGGTTTAGAAGAAAGATTTGATAGACTAGAAACACAAGTACTAGAAAATACAAAAGCCATAGAAGAGAATACAAAGGCCATCAATAGAGTAGAAATAATCCAAGAACAAATGTACAAAGATATTAAACTTATAGCAGAAGTGATATTAACGAACGAAGGAAAAAACGAACGAGACCATGACGAAATCAAGAAAGAAGTCAATGAACGGTTTGTTATAATAGAAGGGGTCTTAAAAACAAAATAAAAAATTTTCATGGGCAGGGGTAAAATCCCTGTCCTTTTTCTATGTACTAAGTGAAAGCTTTCAAAAAAACTTATAAGAAAGGAGGCAAGACTATGGCAGTTACAGCCAATCTTCTTAAAACAAAGCTAAAAATCCAATATGAAGAAGGCTCAAAGACTTTCTCCAACTGCAAGGACAATGCTCCGGATCAAAATATCTACCAGGCAGCAGCCCTTATTTCATCCCTGCAGAGCATCTCGGCAGAAAAAATCATCAAAGTTACCGAATCCGAACTGGCTGACATCTGATAGTGGAGGGATGAAATGGGAGGTAGGCAGTAAGAAAAAACTCTAATATTTTGGGGACATTCCTCACTGACTTTGTAAGGTGTGTCCCCAAAAGGAAAGCTAATAATAAAGAAAGGAGGCAAAAACATGGAAAAGAAAACCCTGCAAATGGTCTTTGCAACCCAGGGAGGCAGCACCATGACCATCTCCGTAAACGATCCTAAAGCAAATCTCACCGAAGGAGAAGTCAACACGGTCATGGAAGAACTCATATCTCTCGGAGTATTCACTTCCACAAGCGGAGACCCCATTGCAAAAAAATCAGCCCAAATCATAACCCAAACCACCCAGG
>JGI24712J26585_10001774_pt1 | contig 18152 bp, 18 predicted proteins | sample BioPla3DNA2_FD_26585 | JGI IMG/M metagenome (IMG submission 26585) | reverse complement strand
TAGAAGAACCGATATTAGAAGATGAGATAACTCCGGAAATAGGAGAGGAACCAGAAGAAGTATTGGAAGATGAGATAACTCCGGAAATAGAAGAACCAGAAGAAGAAGTATTATCAGAAACGGAGTTAGAAATAGAACCGGAACTGGCAGAAGAAGAAACGAGAATAGAAGAACCGATATTAGAAGATGAGATAACTCCGGAAATAGGAGAGGAACCAGAAGAAGTATTGGAAGATGAGATAACTCCGGAGATAGAAGAACCAGAAGAAGAAGTATTATCAGAGACGGAGTTAGAAGTGGAACCGGAAGAAGAAGTATTATCAGAAACGGAGTTAGAAATAGAACCGGAACCAGAAATGGAAGAAGTTGAGACAGAAGATGGCTCTGTAATGGAAGAAGTTGTTGCAGAAGAAAAGTTGGAGCCAGAAGATTCAGTAATGGAAGATGTAGCACCAGATACTGTATCGGAAGAAGCTACTACAGTCGATGCAAATAAGATGATGACACCAGAAGAAATTGCAGCGTTAATTGCAGGTAGTCAGGAAGAAGAACTTCCGGAAAGTATGGAAGAACCTGTAGTGGAAGAGAATAGCGTAGAGGAATCTAAGGAAGAAGAAGCAGCTCCTCCAATGCCGGACTTATCAGATCCAAATAAAAAAATGAGTCCAGAAGATATTGCAGCATTGATTGCAAATTTGTAGGATAGAGGATAAAAGGAAATCCCTTTCAAGAAGATAAAAGTCTTACTTGAAGGGGATTTTCTTTTGTTTTTTGCATATAATGAAAGAAAGTGTATGGGAACTATGTAAAGTATGAAACGGAAAAAAAGTATGAAACAAAAACTAACAGAAATGGCTTATGAAAGGCAAGATTTGCAAAAAAAAATGACACATATTCAAAAATGTATCAAAGAAGTAGATAATGCATTAAGTGGGAAAAAGAAATAAGAGAACGAAAAAAAACACCGCCCCCGAGCTCATTTCGTCTTCGAAAACAGTGCTTTTGTAAATGCGCCTTCAGGGGCTCGAACCCTGGACACCCTGATTAAGAGTCAGGTGCTCTTCCAACTGAGCTAAAAGCGCATATTTGTGATTGCGTAATCATCAACGCAAGAATTATTATATAATAAACTATTAAGAATTGCAAGAACTTTTTTTACTTTTTTAAGAAAAATTTTATATAAGAAAAGAAGTTTGCATTCTTGACATGCTATTATTTAGATAGTAAAATTGTACTATCTAAATAATACAAAAAGGAGAAAATTTATGAAAAAAGCAATAAGAAATATTGTAATAGCAATTGTAGTATTATTAGTAGCTTTTATTTATTACTATATTACACTTCCGGCATTCAATATACACTCCATGGGAACATGGGTATTTGTAATTGGTGGAATTTTGGTGTTTTGTATTTTTGCAACGATACACAAAGCAATCCGAGAACACCAGAGAATTGATTGGAGAAGAGGAAAAATTGATATTAATATCAAGGCAAGCAGTATTGCAAAAATAGGATTTGGAATTATCGGCGCATTAGTAGTAATTCTCATGATAGGAAGTATTTTATCCTCCCCAATTGTAAATGCAAAGAAGTACCAAAAGTTGATGACGGTGGAAGAAAGAAATTTTACAGAAGATATTTCACAGGTAGATTACAATACAATTCCGATTTTGGATAAGGATTCAGCAGCTCTGTTAGGTGATAGAAAGATGGGAAGCATGGTAGATATGGTATCCCAGTTTGAAGTATCGGATGATTATACACAAATCAATGTAAATAACCGTCCGGTTCGTGTGACACCACTGGTATATGCAAGTCCAATTAAGTGGTTGACCAACCAAAAAGACGGAATCCCGGCTTATATTAAAATTGATATGGCAACACAGGATACGGAATGTGTAAAATTGGATAAGCCAATTAAATATTCAAAATCAGAACATTTTAATAGAAATATTTATCGTCACCTGAGATTTAAATACCCAACCTACATTTTTAGTGACCAGATATTTTTTGAAATTGACGACGAAGGAACACCATATTGGATATGCCCGGTAAAGAAATTTAATATTGGCTTATTTGGTGGAGAAACGATTGGTAAAGTGGTTGTCTGCAATGCACAGACAGGAGATTGCAAAACCTATGATATTGACAAGGTGCCACAGTGGATTGACAAGGTATATCAGGCAGAGCTTTTGATGCAGTTATATGATTATAGTGGAACTTTAAAGCATGGATATTTTAACAGTGTTTTGGGACAAAAAGACTGCTTAAAAACTACGGATGGCTATAATTATATAGCATTAGAGGATGATGTGTGGGTATATTCCGGTGTTACCAGTGTAAGTGGTGACCAGTCTAATGTAGGATTTGTTTTGATGAATCAAAGAACCATGGAAACACGTTTTTATAAAGTAGAAGGAGCTACGGAAAGTTCAGCAATGTCTTCGGCAGAAGGACAGGTACAAAATCTTGGATATACCGCAACTTTTCCATTGTTACTTAATATATCCGGAGAGCCAACCTATTTTATGGCATTAAAGGATGATGCAGGATTGGTAAAGATGTATGCCATGGTAAATATTCAGAAATATCAATGGGTTGCAACCGGAGATTCTATTCGAGAATGTGAAAAATCGTATAAGCAGCTATTGAAAAATAACGGTATTTCAGCAGCAATTAATGAGGATAGCAAAGAGGCAACAGGAATTATTAAAAATCTTTTGCCGGTAACATTGGAAGGAAACTCCCATATCTATTTAGCATTGGAAGGAAAAGATGAGATTTTTGATGTAGACCTTTCAAATTCTGAATTACTTGATATAATAAAATATAGTATAGGTGATGAAATAAAACTTTCCTATATGGAAGGCGATACACCTGTAAAAGTAACAGCGATAAAGTAATGGAGGCATAATATGACAGTAAAAGAAAGACTTTTAAAATATGTATCTTACTGGACAACTTCAGAAGATAACAAGGAGGTAATACCTAGTACAGATCGTCAGTTTGTTTTGGCAGATGTTTTGGCAGAAGAACTAAAAGGCTTAGGTTTAACACAAGTAAAACGTGATGAGCATTGTTATGTGTATGGTTTACTCCCGGCAACTCCCGGATATGAGAACAAAAAGGCAATGGGATTTATTTCTCATATGGATACAGCACCATCCTTTTCGGGAAAAGATGTTAAACCGCAGGTAATAGAAAATTATGACGGAAACGATGTGGTATTACCGGGAACAGGTGATGTAATTAAGGTATCAGATTTCCCACATCTTACTTCTTTAAAGGGAAGAACATTAATTACAACAGATGGAACCACTCTTTTAGGCGCAGATGATAAGGCAGGAATTGCCAATATATTAACAGCAGTAGAAGAGGTAATTGCAGAAAAAATTCCACACGGGGATGTTTGGATTGGATTTACACCGGACGAAGAAGTTGGTGCCGGAGCTGATTTATTTAACTTAGACTATTTTAAAGCGGAATATGCTTATACCGTAGATGGCGATTATGAAGGAGAGGTTGCATATGAGAACTTTAATGCAGCATCTGCACATTTTACAATTAAGGGTGTAAATGTACATCCGGGGTCTGCAAAGGACATTATGGTAAATGCAGCATCTATTGCTTGTGAGATTCAGAGTTTGTTGCCGGAGCAGGAAACACCGGAGCATACAGAAGGAAGAGAAGGATTTTATCATTTGGATGAAATGCATGGAGATGTAAATGAGGCACATCTTGACTATATTGTTCGTGATCATGACAGTGATATGTTTGAAAAACGTCAGCATGTATTGCGTGAAATTGAAGAAAAAATGAACCAAAAGTATGGTGCAGGAACAGTAACTTTAAAATTAACGGAAAGCTATCGCAATATGTTAGAAGTAATAGAGAAGAACTTTTTTGTAGTAGAAAATGCAAGAAAAGCAATTCAGGCAGCAGGTATGGAGCCGATTTCTCTTCCGGTAAGAGGTGGAACGGATGGCGCAAGACTGAGCTTTATGGGACTTCCTTGCCCAAATCTTGGAACCGGTGGATATGCATTTCATGGTCCAAAGGAACACGTTACAGTAGAAGGTATGGAAGCAGTTGTGAAGATTATCAAGGAACTTATTAAGAATCCTGTGGATAAGTAAGTAAAAAACAAAAAAAGAAGTGGAAAAAGAGAAGTGATTGTTTTAAGATAAATCAGAAAACAATCACTTCTCTTTTGGTAAAAACTATTGGAATTTTACGGCTGTTCCATAAGCGATAACTTCGGCAGCTCCCTGCATAATTGCAGAAGAAGCATAGCGGATGTTTACAACTGCATCAGCGCCTAAAGATTCAGCTTCCTCTACCATTCTTTTGGTAGCAAGTGCACGAGCATCGTTCATCATATCATTGTAGGCTTTTAATTCTCCACCAACAATGGTCTTAAAACTTTGTGTAATGTCGCGTCCAATATTTTTGGACTGAATGGTACTTCCTTTTACTAATCCAAGCATTTCCAATTCTTTTCCGGAAATGTAATCAGTATTTACTAAGATCATCTTCTTCACCACTTTCTATTTCTTTTATTCTTTCGTATAAATTATAAAAAGATACACATGTTAGCCCACCAAAAATTACAAGCAAAATCATTCGTACAAAACGTGGAATTTCTGGAATAAAAAGAAACAGTGTGCAATACCCCATTAAAATAAGAACCAATATGATGGTAATAATAATAGGGGCAATTAATTTTGAATATTTCATAAACTCCATCTCCCTTAAGAAAATAATATACTTAAAATTTTATTAAGACTAAATCTATTATAGTAGTTCAAGAAATTCAATTCAATGCTTTATAATAAGATTAATAAAATATTAAGCTAAGGAAAAGGTTATTCTAGCGAGATGCAATTAACTTATGAATTGGATTGCCCATAGCGGAAAAACGTTCCTCATATTCAGTCATAACATTTCCTTCGTTCATGGCAGTATCATGATGTAGGTCACGGGTAAATGCATCCAGATTCCAATGAGCTTCTTTTACTTCTTCAAGGGAAAAATCAAACAAGTCAACATTGTCTGTTTTAAATTCCACCACACCATCTTTTTTTAAAATCTGGTCATAACGAGCAAAAAATTGACGAGAAGTTAAACGGCGTTTTGCATGACGATCCTTTGGCCATGGATCAGAGAAGTTCAAATAAATTTTAGAAACTTCATCTTTGTCAAAAACTTCACAAATGGTTTCTGCATCCATACGAATGAAACGAATGTTTTCCAGTGGCTCTTCTTCCATTTTCTGAAGTCCTCGTAAGAGTACGCTGGAATATTTCTCAATACCTACATAATTAGTAGAGGGATTTTGTCTGGCAAGGGTGGTAATAAACTGCCCTTTTCCCATACCTATTTCAATATGAATGGGATGATTGTTTCCAAAAATCTCATTCCAGTGTCCTTTTTGGTGTTCTGGTTCCTGAATGCACCATTTATTTTCAGCAATCACTTCGCGAGAACCAGGTATATTTCTTAATCTCATAAATACCTCCAGAATTCTATATCAATACCATTTATTGTACTATAAAAATTCAATGAAAAAAACCCTATAGAAAAAAATATTGATAAAAAAGATTTCTAATATTATACTATAAGTATTGTAGTAATTAGGAAGGATAGAAAAGAATGAGAAAAAATAGAAAGTGGATGGGATTATTACTGGGCGTAGTAAGTCTTTTCCAAATAAATATATTATCCGTACAGGCAGAAGAATATTGGCCGGAAGGACCAACGGTTGAAGGCGAAGCAGCAATTGTCATGGAAGCTTCTACCGGAACCGTATTGTATGAAAAAAATGCAGATGAACAGTTATATCCTGCAAGTATTACCAAAATAATGACAGCACTTTTGGCAGTAGAAAATAGTAGTATGGATGAACAAGTTACGTTTTCGATGGATGCTGTTTATAAGACAGAAGGTTCTGGTATTTCCCGTGATGTGGATGAAGTTATGAGTATGAAGGATTGTTTATACGGACTAATGCTGGAATCCTCCAATGAATGTGCTTATGCTATTGCAGAACATGTGGGAGGAACGTATGACAACTTTGTTCAGATGATGAATGAGAAAGCAGCAGAGTTAGGATGTACCCATACCCATTTTAATAATCCTCATGGACTGCCGGATGAAAATCATTATACATGTGCCCGGGATATGGCATTGATTTCCCAGGAAGCATTAAAGAATGAAACATTTCGCCTTATTACAAGTACAAGACGGTATACGATTCCGCCAACCAATAAGCATGCGCAGGAAACCTATTTGACGAATCATCATAAAATGTTGAATAACTGGAGAGGTGATTCCACTTACTTGTATGATGGATGTATTGGTGGAAAAACCGGATATACCTCAGTTGCAGACAGTACGTTGGTTACTTTTGCAGAAAGAGACGGTATGACTTTAATCTGCGTAGTAATGAAGGAAAAAGCACCGGGGCATTATGTAGATACCACTAATTTGCTAAATTACTGTTTTGAAAATTTCCAACTGTGGAATGTAGCAGAAAATGAACAAAATTATACTTCTGATAAAATGGAAAATAAAATTTTTGCCAAGGAAGAATCGTTTCTTTCCGTAGATTCACAAGGTTTTATTGTACTTCCTAAGGCAGCCGCGTTTACGGATGCGGTACCGGAGGTAGTGGAAGATACCAAGGCAGCGGATAAAGTAGGAACAATTCAATATACTTATGCAGGGCGAAATGTGGGTGGTGCAGATATTAAAATAAATGGAGCAAAGGTAGCACAGTTCCCATTTGACAAAGCACAAACAACCAATAAGAAGGAAAAGGTTGTTAACATTAATATCAAGTATATTTTAATTGGAATTTTAGTAGCTGTTATATTAGTAGGAGTTGGATTTGGAATTTATCATTTTGCAGATAATTTCTATTTGATTCGTTATAAATTTGGCTCTAAACGACCAAAAGGATTTAAGAAGATTAAGCAAAGAAAAAATCGTCGTAGAAGAAGATGGTTTTAATGTCTTTTTTGAAAGATAAGACACATAAAGTAGAAAAAAGATAAATAGAAAAAAGACAATACCAAATAGGTGTTGTCTTTTTGTATACTTGGGACATTATAAAAAAACTCGTAAGATGTCAGAAAAAATATAATTATTCAGTTATAATACTGTTAATTACAGATAAAACCTTGGATTTGTCTTTGGTATAAATTAAAATACCATTACAGGATTTGACCATTGTAATGTAGTTATTTTTTAATAAATCCCAGTTAGAAAGCTGATAAATCAGATAGTCAAGGCTGGAAGTTGGAGCTTTGATAAAAACGGTTTCACAGGAATCCATAGAATTAAGAAGGAATTCTCCCTGCTTTATAAAATGCTTTAGCTCATTTTCCTGTGCCAGTTGTTCTTTTGTTTTATTAATAATGAAGTAACCCTTTTCATCTTTTGGCATATCCATGGATTTGATTGCTCGTTGCACTTGTTTGGTAAGAGCATCAGAAGCAGGATAAAGGGATTCAAAGTAGCTCATAAAATCAGAGGCTTGGCGAAAATGAGCGTTTGTTCCTTTTTCTGAAACCTCAGTTGTGAGAATGCGTCGGATAATAGTCTCACAGGTTTCTCTGGAAGGGTTTCCTTTCGATTTGTTATTCATGTTTGCATGTCCCTTTCGTTTTTCTTTGATTATACGGCATAAAAAGGTGAGATTCAAGAAAAAGCAGAATTGACAAACCCTAAAACCCATAATAAAATGAAATTACCACATAAAGAGGAATGGAGCGGAAAAAATATGGGAGAAGGACAACAAAAAAAGAAAGATGCGCTAATTGAATTAATTCAGGAAGAAATGAAAAAAAACGGAGGTTTCATGCGCACAGCTCAACTTTACGAACTTCATATGGATTATCGAAAGATACAGAAATTTGTAGAGGAGGGAGTCTTAGAACGAATAAAAAACGGTTGCTATGGAATGGGGTTTTCCAAGCAGTCCGAGGAAGATATGGTAGCAGAGCTTTTTGCAGATGGGGTTTTATGTATGGAAAGTGCACTGTACTACCAAGGGTATATTGCGATACGCCCAGCTTGTTGGCACATAGCTGTGGATAAAAATACATCAAAGTCGCGGTTTAAAATGAGATATCCACTGATACAGCCGTATTACGCTGAACCGGAAGTGTTGAAACTTGGTGTGGAAAAGATAGCTGTTGGAAGCAGAGAGATGTGGATATATAACAAGGAAAGAATGATTTGTGATTGCTTGAAGTTTGAAGAAAAGTTGGAACGAAATGTATTACAGCAGGCTGTTTTAATGTATTTAAGAGAACCGCAAAAGGATATTCAACGGCTTATGGAATATGCCAAAGAGCGTAAGGTGATACAAAAGGTACAAAATAGAATTGGAGTGTGGTTGTAATGAAAGAACAAATAGAAGTTCTCACAGAACAACTGCGTTACGAAGTATTAGAGCGTATATTGGCGAACGGTTATCGGGACAAGCTTTGGATGAAAAAAAGAATAGAAACCGAGAGGGTAGAGCCAGGACTTGTTTTTTATCCGGCAAAGAATAATCAAAAAGAAATGTTAGAAGCATTAAGGGAATTGTTCTTGCCGGAAACTATGGAAGTAAAGAATCTTCCCATTGCCTTGGAAAACAAAAACCGAATTCTTTTAGAATTTGAGCGGGAAAAGTATCATATTCCCTTTTTCATAGAAGTAAAGCCATATAAAGAGATATTATTACATCCGGCAGAAGAAACATTTGAGAAGTTAACGTATCTTCGCTTCCCAACGGAAGAATATCTTGCACAGGGATTCTATGAAATTGTGGATAAGCTGGAACTTTTGAATGATCTTAGTTGGTATAAGGAAATCTATGATATTCTTTTAACAGAAACGATAGACGGAAGAAGGGTAAGGGACTGCTTTGGAAGGCTATTAGAGCGTAAGGCAATCCCATCCTTAGAAAAAAGACTAGATACCATAAAAGGATATGCTGATTATGGGTACATGAAGAAAAAATGGAAAAACGAAAAGAAACGTCAAAGTGGAGCGTTTCCGGAATGGAAAGACGTTATTTTTCTGTTAGTTACCTTTTTTTCTCCCATATATGATGCTGTAATTCGCGATGAAGTGTTCTTTGAGGACTGGATGCCACAGTTGGGCAGATATTTATAGAAAATTATAAAAATCCGGAAAGAACCACACTTGCAATCGTACCGATTAAGGTAGTAAGTAAAGCACCGGCCAGCGTATAGCGGGTCTTTTGTACTTTTGCACTCATAAAGTACACACTCATGGTATAGAAAATAGTTTCGGTGCAACTCATCATAATAGAGGTAATAGTTCCATAGTAGGAATCAGGACCATATTGTTTGAAAATATCCAGTACCAAACCGGTAGCGGCGGAAGAAGAAAACATTTTTACAATAGTAACAGGAACTAATTCAGCAGGGAAATGAAGTGGTTCGGTAATATAACCGAGAAGTGTAGCCAGAAAATCTAAAAATCCGGAGGCGCGTAAAATGCCTACGCCAATCATTAGTCCGATTAAAGTAGGCATAATACCGATAACTGTTTCAAATCCATCCTTGGCACCCTTAATGAAATCGTCGTAAATATGGTGTTTGGTTAAAAGACCATATCCTACAATCGAAAAAATCAATAGAGGAATAATTGCATCGGAAAGAAAAAGGAGGAGATTCATTTTGGAACACCTCCTTTTTTATCTGGTAGGGCAAGCATAATTTTGGCAAATAAAATACCGGAAAAGGTAGAAATTAAAGTAGCAATAATTGCAGGACCAACAATGCGTGCAGGGTTAGCAGAGCCGTATTGGCTACGGTACGCAATCATATTTACCGGAATAAGTTGCAGGGAAGAAATATTAATAATAAGAAAGGTACACATGTCCCGGCTGGCGGTTTTGCTGTGATGATTTAACTTTCCAAGTTCCTCCATTGCCTTTAAACCTGCCGGGGTAGCCGCCCAGCCAAGTCCAAAGATATTTGCAATCATATTGGTGGAAATGTATTCATTGGCTTTGTGGTTAGCGGGAACACCTGGAAACATAAAACGTAAAAAAGGATTTAGCTTTTTTGCGGCACCGGAAATAATACCGGAGTTTTCTGCAATTCGCATAAGTCCCACCCAGAAAGACATAACTCCCACCATAGTAATGCACAGAGTAACAGCTTCTCTGGCGGAGTCTAGAGCTGCATCTGTGACAGAAGTCAGGTTTCCGGTGAGTGCAGCATAGATAATCCCAATTAAAATCATAAAACCCCATAAGTAATTGAGCATTGCATACTCCAAAATATGTAGTTATTTTATTCTATGCAGTTTATGGAAAAGTGTGTATTTTCTTTGAGTTTTTTCTGAAGCTAGTGTATAATAAAATTAGTTCAAGAGGCAGGAGGTATTCTTGTGGATAGTTATAACACCATAAACGAGGTACTGGTAAAATTATTTAATGAAATTATGCATATTGAAGAAAAGGCAATTATTACAGAGGAGTTTAAGGATATCTCAAATAATGATATGCATATTATAGAATCAATCGGTAAAGAGGAACCTAAGAATATGTCTACGATTGCGAAAAGTTTGTCCGTTACGGTAGGAACTCTTACCATTGCCATTAACAATCTGGTAAAAAAGGGATATGTAAGTCGTGTACGAAGTGAGGAAGACCGACGTGTGGTATTGATTTCCTTATCGGAAAAGGGAGATAAGGCTTATGATCATCACAAGAGATTTCATGAGGAAATGGTAGAGGCTACATTAGAAGGCTTAAATAAATCGGAGACAGAAGTGTTAGTGAGGGCATTACAGAACTTAAGTAATTTCTTTAAGGGATATAGAAAGTAAAAGAAAATAGCATACATAGGAAGCATAAGTTCTACATAAAATGAATAGAAAAAAACAGAAACGGAATATATGTAATGAACTTAGCGAATAGATGGAAGAATATGATGAAAAGGCTGCTGGTCGTAATACTGGCAGTCTCATTTTTATTTGAGACAGCTTGTACTTTTGGCGGGCAAGTTCAGACAGGAAAAGAAACACAAGGAGAAAATAAGGCACCAACCCAGTCAGAAGAACAGAAAACAGCAGTTCAACAGGCGTTTTCAGATTACCTCATGCAGGTATTTCGAACGGAAATCACTTCAAGTACCTTAAATATGCACTATACACTGGCACATCCTGAAAACTATGGGATTGAGAAATATCCTGTCACTTTTGGTCAGACCAGTTCCCAACAGTCTATGGAAGCGTCGGCAATTTTAGAAAATTGGAAATACAACTTAAAGAATTTTGAAAAAAAAGAATTAACAGTTTCCCAACAGATGACATATGATATTATCATGGACTTTATTAAATCAGAAACAGGAGCGGGAAAATACAGCTACTATAAGGAACTGTTAAAGCCTACTACCGGAATTCAGGCACAGCTTCCAGTGCTTTTGGCAGAATATACGTTTTATGATGAGCAGGATGTAAAGGATTATTTGACACTCTTGGAAGAAGTTCAAGATTATTTTTCACAGATTATTAAATTTGAAAAAAAGAAGGCACAAAAGGGACTGTTTATGTCGGAATTTGCAGCAACGGATATTGTAACACAGTGTAATAACTTTACAGAAAATCCAGAAGACAATTATATGCTTTCCACTTTTGATGATCGTATAGATGCATTGGAGACAATTAGTCCGGAGCAGGCAGAAGAATATAAAGTACAGAATCGAGAATTGGTAACACAACAGGTCATTTCTGCATATCATAATCTGGCTGAGGAAATGGAGAAGTTAAAAGATAAGGGGAAAAACAATCAGGGGCTTTGCTATTTAGAACATGGAAAAGGGTACTATACATATCTGGTAGCGAATACAACAGGTTCCGCCATGTCGGTAGAAGAAATGCAAAAGCAGACAGAGCAGCAGCGGTTGCAGGATTTATCGGATTTGAAAAAGATATTAAAAGAACATCCTGAGGTGGTAAAGAATGCGGCAAGGTATACGATTCCTACGGAAGATCCAACAAAAATATTAGAGGATTTGCAAAAAAAGATGCAAGGGGATTTTCCGGCATCGCCAGACACATCGTTTACAATAAAGTCGGTACATCCATCCTTGGAAAAATATACGGCACCTGCTTTTTATCTCACACCGCCCATTGATGATATTTCCCAGAATTCTATTTATATCAACGGGTCAAATCATTATGAAAAAATGCAGCTATATACTACTCTTGCTCATGAAGGATTTCCGGGACATCTTTATCAAAATGTCATGGAGCGAAGCTGTGGCTTAGAGCCGATACGGAGCCTGTTTGGCAGCAATGGATATGCAGAAGGATGGGCAACTTATGTAGAAATGCAGTCTTATTATTATGCGGATATTGATAAAAATCTGGCAGCATTTTTACAGAAAAACCAGATTGCAACGCTAAGTCTTTATGCGACAGCAGATATGGGAATACACTATGATGGGTGGAGCCTTGCAGATACTGTAGACTTTTTTGGAACATATCAGATAACAGACAAAAAGGCGATTACAAAAATCTATCAGTTAATAATAGAAGAACCGGCACATTATTTGAAATATTATATAGGATATCTGGAGTTCTTAAATCTAAGGGAATATGCAAAAGAGACATACGGAGAGGCATATAGCAATTATAAGTTTCATCAGGCATTGATGCAAATGGGAAATGCGCCGTTCCCTATTTTGAAGGAATATTTATCAAAATACTTTCAACAGTAGAGGGTGAATATACAAAAGATAACGGATTTATAGGATATTTACTACTTGTTTACAAAAAGTGATAGTAAAATACGCACAGAAAGGATAGAGTGAAATATGAGAATAGAAGGTTGGAAGGAAATAAAAGTTGAAGAAAAATATTTTATTGCAGGAATATTTGCAAAACGAAGATTTTATTGTAAAAAGTGAATGTGCCATTAGCATGTTGAAAACAAAATTGCAAATTATAGATGCGGACTTGGGAATGCGGTATCATCGTAAGGTAATTCACAGCAAAACCAGCAGGATAAAGTCGTATGACAGTATTGTGGCAAAACTAGAACGAAAAGAACTGCCGGAAAATGTAGAAACAGTAAAAGAAAAAATCAATGATTTGATAGGGGTAAGAGCAGTATGTACTTATACGGATGACTTATATGAAATGGTAAAAATGTTATATGCGCAAAAAGATGTAAAGGTAATAAAAGAAAAGGATTATATTAAGAATCCGAAAAAATCCGGCTATCGGAGCCTGCATCTGATTTTAGAGATTCCCATTTGCTTTCAGGAAGACACGCAATGGGTAAAAATAGAGTTACAGTTGCGGACAGCAGCAATGGATTATTGGGCAGGATTGGATTATCAACTTCAGTACAAGAAAGAAAATAAAGAGGCAAGGCGTATTAGTGAGGAATTAAAGGAGTATGCCAACGCCATAGAAGAAATAGACCGTAAGGTGTTGGAATTGAGAAAAAGGATAGAGGCTATCTGAGTATTTTCAGATAGCCTCTATTATAATATCAGACTAAGATTCTAACAATGCAGCATATACGTCCCGCTTAGAAATGCCGCGATCTTTTGCAACTAATTTCATAGCCTCTTTTCTGGAAATACCCTGTTCTTCGTAATGCGCCATATGTTCCTCTAAGGAAAGGGATTCCCAAGCCTTGCGTTCTTCCCGGATAAGTTCTTCCTGGAGTTTTCCCTGAATGACAAGAACAAATTCTCCTTTTGGTTCATTTTCCTGATAGTAAGAAATGGCACCGGAAAGAGTAGTCTGAAAGGCTGTTTCATATCGTTTTGTCAATTCACGGCAAAGAGTGAGAGGTCTGTCTCCTAAAACATCAAAAAGTTCTTCTAACGTTTTTTTCAAATGGTGTGGAGCCTCATACAAAATAATGGTACGGGTTTCTTTTTCAAGAGATGTTAAAATTGCCTGTCGTTCCTTTTTCTCCCGTGGCAAAAATGCTTCGAAGGCAAAACGTCTGGTAGGAAGTCCGGAAAGGGTTAATGCGGTAATGCAGGCGGCTGCGCCGGGAAGAGAAGTTACCTCAATACCTGATTCGTAACAAATTCGTACCAAATCTTCTCCCGGATCGGAAATACCGGGTGTTCCTGCATCCGTAATGAGAGCCACGTTCAGACCGGATTTCATTTTGTCTACCAGTTGGTAGGCTTTTTCTATTTTGTTGTATTCGTGGTAACTGGTCATAGGTGTTTTTATTTCAAAATGATTTAATAATTTAATGGAATTGCGTGTATCTTCTGCGGCAATTAAATCCACTTCTTCTAAGGTTCGTAACACTCGTAACGTAATATCTTCTAAGTTGCCGATGGGTGTTGCACATAAGTATAATTTTCCCTGCATGGTGTGTATTCTCCTGAAAAACTTGTATTCGTTTATTATTTGAATCATATCACATTTTGTATTTTGTGACAATCATAAGGATTTTTTAAAAAAAGTAGGAATAATATGGAAAACAGATGAATATAATGTATCAGGAACAAAAAAAGGGGGAAATCGCAGATGGAAGAAAAAGAATTTTTAACAACAATTTTAGAAAAAACAATGCTGATTTCGGAAAAGAAAAAGTTTTATAGCGGAAATGTGACAGAAAAAAATTTAGAAAATCTGAGAAATTGGAAAAACCAAAAAAATCTAGTGGATGAAAAGGTTTTCAGATTAATATTAGAAAAAGAAGAAATGAGCGAGGATGAATTTGCATATGCCATAACACCCATTCATATTTCGGACAAGCTGGACAAGCCTCAATGGTTGCAGGTATTAGCGGATATTATGGAAGAGTTTGAAGAAGATAAGATAAAAAGTATTGAAAAAGTAGATATATCCATGGTAGTTTTTCCATTTATGGCATATGTGGGAAGAAGGTTAAATGAGTTTGACTGGGGACAGTCTGAAATAGGATTATCGGAACAAGCATTTCAGACTATATTACAAAGTTGTATGGTTCAAACAATTCATTTTTTTGAAAAGTGTGTTGTAATTGAATTAGAAAACTATAAAAATACATATGGATTTGAAAAAGAAGACAAGGCAGAGCAATTTCAGGAATTTTTAAAAAAGCAATTTGCAACCCAAAAGCAGTTTTATGATTTCTATAAAAAGTATGCGGTTAGCAGTAGATTGGCAGCAGTTCGAACCATATACTTTCTTAATAATATGAAAGAATTTTTTACAAATCTGATAGAATGTGCCAGTGAAATCAGCAAAGAGTTTCAGATACAGGTTGGGGAAATTAAAAACCTGGGATTATCTGCCGGCGATTCTCATGAAAAAGGGAAAGAAGTAATTCTTGTTCAGTTTGAAAACAGCCGTGTAGTTTATAAGCCTAAAAATTTAGACATATGTCAGGCATTTTCCCGATTTGTAGAAATTATAAATAAGGATTTCCAAGGATTACCACTTAAAACACCAAAAGGCGTATACAAAGAAAACTGTGCGTTTTTGGAATTTATAGAATATAAGACATGTACCAATACCAAAGAAATAGAGCATTACTATGAAAGATTTGGATATACGCTGGCATTGGGATATTTTTTGGCAATTACCGATCTTCATTTAGAAAATATTATAGCATGTGGAGAATATCCCATTATTGTAGATGGTGAGACTATGATGCAAAACAGTATCAAGTTCTATAAAAAAGAAAGCGTCATCAGCCGATTTTATTCCAAGTATTTTACAGAGACCATTTTATCCACGGCGTTACTGCCAAATACGGTAAAACTGGACGATAATCTGGAGCTGAGTGCATTGGCGGGAGATGAACAGACCTCTCATAAGAAATATTTATCAGTGGTAAATCCGGAGACTTCTGATTTCCATTTTGAAGAACGAGAGTATACCATGAGCAGTTCTAATAATATACCTATGCTAAATGACCAAAAGGTTGATTTTAAGGAATATCGTTATTTTATTATTTGCGGTTTTGAAAAAATGATGAATTATTTTTATAAAAACAAACAGCGATTAATACAGGGAGAAAATGCACCATTAACCGTATTTCAAGATAAAAAAATTCGATTTTTGGCAAAAGGAACCCAAAAATACGGGGAAATGTTTGAATTTTTAAATCATCCTTCCTGTTGCAGTGAAATGTCGGTGCGAGAACGAATTTTACAGAATATATGGGCATATCCTCACTTTAATAAGGATATTATCAAAAGTGAATATAGAGATATGTTGTTTAATGATATTCCCATTTTTTATAGTAGTACAAGCTGTCGGGATTTGTATGACAGCTATGGAAACGTATTTAAAAATTATTTTGATGAAACAGGATATCACAAGGTTGTAGATAGAATTGAGAATTTCGATAAAGAGCAGCAAAAGATTCAGATGGATCTGTTGTATATGCATTTGGGAATTTATGATGAATATAAGCCAATAGAGTTTGGAAGAAGAAAATATACATTTTCTAAGGGGAAGGTGAATGGAATAGCAGAGGCAGAAAAAATAGCAGAAAAGCTCATAGAGAATGCACAGGAAGATGATATGGGAAATATCACCTGGAATGTTATTCAGATAACAGAACAGACGGCAACGTTTGGAATGGCGGGGCTGGATTTATACGAAGGAATTTCCGGTATAGCACTGTTCTTTTTAGAAGTTTCAAGAGTGACCGGAAAACAAAAATATATGGAATATTACCATAAGTGCATGAAATGTTGTGAAAAAGATTTTGATTATTCGAAAGAACGTTATTCCGCATATTGTTCTAAGTTTTCCGTTTTATTGCCGATTTTAGTTGAAATGAAATGGAAGAAGAACAGTAGTTATGAAAAGTTACTCCATAAGGCAGTCAAGCAGTTAGAGGGGAAAAGCAAAGAAGAAATTATAAAATCAGATGGATTTCAAATAGATTGGATTGGCTGTGCAGGATTTCTGGTATTGTTAATGGAAGTGCAGGAGTATGCAGATTGTCTTACAGAAAAGGAAAGAGAGATATTGGAACTGTTCTGCAAGAGATTGTTTGAAATTATAACAGAACAGATAGGCGGTAGCTTTTCAGAGGTTGGACAGGCACATGGAATTAGCGGTGTAATGTTAGCCTTGGCAAGATATGTAGAAAAAGATAATACAGAGTATGGAGAAACGGTAAAAGAGTTGATTCTTCTATACTTAAAAAAAGAAATGGAAGAGTATGAAGAAAAGCAAGAAGATATGGATAAATGGTGTCGGGGACTTAGTGGAATGATATTGTCCCGATTAGAAATTAATAGATATATTTCAAAGGAAGAAATACATAAACAGTTAGAGCTTCTTACAGATAAATTGATTACTTGTCAGCAGGATATATTTGTAGGTGACAGTCTTTGCCACGGAAATGCAGGAACAATATTTGTAATAAAACTACTGATAGAAAATGGTGTTCCGCAAGTAGAACAATTAGAGGAAGTTTTGGAGAAAATGTTACGCCAGGTGACAGGAGAAAGTCTATATAACGGTTATAGGTTGGTAAATACACCAACTGTAGAACAACCGGGATTATTTACGGGAAGTGCAGGAGTAGGATATATGTATTTAAAAGTAGCTGATACAAATGTTCACAATGTATTTTCAATGTTGTTTTGATATTTTTGGATAATATTTATCCATTAATATAAAGATAATCTGCTATTCAGGGCCCATAGTAGAAACGTCAAAACTATATAAAATTTAGGAGGATATGTAATATGAGTAGTAAGAATGTAAACAATTTAGTAGGAAAGTCTTTTGAAGAATTATCAGTGGAAGAAATGATGGAAATGCAGGGTGCAGCAAATGCAGATGCAAATTCCACAGTTGTAATTCCAATTTCTACAATCGAAATTTCAGAAGCAGTTTCTGTATTAGTTTCAGCACTTTCTGCTAGCACAATTTCTGTAGTAGCAAGCAAGAAAAATAAGTGCAAATAATAGGCGGTGAGAAAATGAAAGAAGAAAAATTGTCTAATTTAGTAGGAAAATCCTTTGAAGAATTGTCCGTAGAGGAAATGAATGAAATGCAGGGTGCACAAAGTGCAGGTGCAGGTCAGGTAAATTCTTCTGCCAGTATGATTGCATCCGTTGTTTTTACAGTTGCATCAGCGGGATTATCCGGTCAGGTGTCTAAGGCAGTGTCTACACTTGTTACGGCAG
>JGI24712J26585_10001773_pt1 | contig 18156 bp, 11 predicted proteins | sample BioPla3DNA2_FD_26585 | JGI IMG/M metagenome (IMG submission 26585) | reverse complement strand
TTTCTTATGGTATTATAGCCTTATTATACCTCATTTCGCTGGAATTGTGAGTACTTCTATGATAAAATATTCACGGATTCAGGGTCTTTAAAATTTTAATTTTTTATTGTTCTAAAAACTACTAAAAACATAATGCATAAAATCATCATGATAATTAGTAATTTAATTAATTGTAAGAATGCTAAAAATGTAGTAATATTAATTTAGGTAGATATAAAATATATACTCCGATTAAGAAATTACATACCAAACAAATAGTAATTATTGGGTATTATTTACTCATTAATATAAAGTTGCTTTTGGGGGTGTTTCAATTTATTTGTTAATTTTAGAAAACTGAAAACAATACTATCTAACACTAATTTTAGTTTGAAGATGTTGAATTAGTGGTTTTTGGCGTTAATAAAGTATTTAATGCTGTAATAATCTTATTAGTTTGTACCTTTTACATTTTAAGTGTAACGGTATCATTCAATAAAGATTAATTTAGTACGTTTTCAGTATTCGAAACATACCAATTTATTTAATTTTTATGAAAGGAAGGAATAGGATGGAAAAGACAAAAGGATTTTCAAAGAGAGTAAAGTCTTTGATTGCAGGTGCTGCTATAGCTGCAACAGCAATCATACCTGTCAACACTTTACAAACTAAAGCAGCTGACGTAGAAATAAACTACGCAAAAGCTCTTCAGTATTCTCTGTTTATGTATGACGCAAATATGTGTGGTACTGATGTTGACGAAAATAATCTTTACAATTGGAGAGGTGATTGCCACGTTTATGACGCTGAACTCCCTCTTGATGCAACAAACACTAATATGACTGAAAGTTTTATCAGTAAGTACAGGGATGTGCTTGATCCCGATGGAAATGGCACTCTCGATGTTTCCGGTGGTTTCCACGATGCCGGTGACCATGTTAAATTCGGTATGCCCGAAGCATATTCCGCTTCCACTGTTGGATGGGGCTTTTATGAATTTAGAGAGCAATATGAAGCAACAGAACAGGATGCTCATACCAAAACAATTCTTAGATACTTTAATGACTATTTTATCAGAAGTACATTTCTAGATGATTCAGGTGAGGTTGTTGCTTTTTGCTATCAAGTTGGTGATGGTGATATTGACCATGCTTATTGGCAAGCACCTGAAAATGATGAAATGTTTAGAAGAGGTTGGTTTGCTACAGAAGAAATGCCTTCAACCGATTGCGTTTCTGCGGCAGCAGCATCTCTTGCAATTAACTATCTGAATTTCAAAGATGAAGATCCTGAATATGCAGCACAAAACCTCAAGTATGCGAAAGCTTTATTTGCATTTGCTGAAAAGTTTGATAACAAAGAAGTTAATAACGATGGTCCAAAAGGCTATTATGCCTCAAATAAGTGGGAAGATGACTATTGTTGGGCAGCTGCATGGTTGTTTATGGCGACAGAGGATGAGCACTATCTAGATGAAGCATGGAAATACTACGATTATTATGCACCTTCTTGCTGGACACATTGCTGGAATGATGTTTGGGCGGGTACTGCATGTGTTTTAGCTCAAATCAATGATTTGTATGATAAAGACAGTGAAAAGTTTGAAGATGCTTATAGAACAGCTACCAACAAGAGTCCTTACGAGGAAATTGATTTTTGGAGCCAAATTGCCAAAACAGTTGATAACTGGATGACTGGTAGAACTCCTCAAATAACACCAGGTGGATTCTCATTCCTTAACCAATGGGGTTCTGCAAGATACAATACAGCAACCCAATTATTAGCACTTGTTTATGACAAACACCATGGTGATAAACCTTCAATATACAGTGAATGGGCAAAATCTCAAATGGATTATTTGATGGGTGAAAACCCAATTAATCGATGCTATATAGTAGGGTATAGTGAAAATTCTGCAAAATTCCCTCATCACAGAGCGGCATCCGGCTTAGGAGTGTGTGAAGACCCATCTCCTCACAAGTTTGTACTCTATGGAGCATTAGTTGGTGGTCCTGGTGTAGAAGACGAACATATAGATGTGACAAAAGATTATATCTATAATGAAGTAACAATAGACTATAATGCAGCATTTGTAGGAGCTTGTGCAGGACTTTACAGATACTTTGGTGATTCTTCAATGAAAATCACTCCGGATTTCCCACCAATGGTTAATATAGAAGATCCTGATGACGAACAAGGTGGCGGTACATATTGGGTAGAAGCATTTTGCGTTGACATTGCTCAAAGTGACGGACCAAAAGCTACAGAAGTAACATTTTATGTTAAATCTAATGCGAGAAAGGGTTCTAAAAACATCTCTGTAAGATATTATTTTGATTCTACAGGAATGACTTCACTTGAACCAAATTCAATTGAGATGAGACAATTATACGATCAGGTAGCAGCTGAAACTGAATATGCTGCAGAATTGACGGGTCCTCATCAGTACGACGGAAAGATTTACTATATTGAAATTAGCTGGCCAGGTTATGTTATTGCAGGTTCTAATAAAAAATACCAGTTTGCACTTGGTACATATGCTTGGCAAAACTATTGGGATCCTTCAGATGACTGGAGCCATCAGGATTTGAGGCTTGAAGAAGATAACTGGAAAGGTACGCCTGCCAAAACAGATTATATCTGTGTTTATGATAACGGTGTTTTAGTAGGTGGTATTGAGCCAGACGGAACGACACCTTCTGTAACCACACCAACTCCAACATCTTCAGTTACACCTGTAACCACTCCAACACCTGTAACACCAACTCCAACTCCATCCTCAGAAATTGTTGTTGGTGATGTGTCCGGTGATGGGGAAGTGGATTCCATTGACTTTGGGTTCTTTAGACTATACCTATTAGGAAACATAACAGATTTCCCTACAGAGTATGATTTAGAAGCAGCCGATATTAATGGAGATGGTGAAATAGATTCCCTTGACTTTGGTTACTTAAGATTGCTTTTATTAGGATATATAAAAGAGCTGCCAAAAGCTTAGAATTATATAAAAAGAAAAGGGCGAAGAGCATGAAAATGCCTTCGCTTTTCTTTTTACGCTTCTTTCGAACGAAGTGAAAGAGGCACAAACGGAAGGGGTCGCTATACCTAAGAGTTTTTATTACGCTCCTTGAAATGAAAGGAGCAAAAACGAAGGAGCTCTTATGCTACATAGTTTTTCTTTTGCAATTTGCTACAGAAGACTTGGTACTAGCATATTTTAGATTTTACATGCATAGATTATAATTATTCGAAAGGGGATATATAATGGTAATTTTTGATGCACATTGTGATACAATCACCAAAATAATGGAGATGAATTCAAATCTACACAATAATAACTGCCATATCGACATACAAAGACTTAAGGGTTTAGGAAGTTTTGTTCAAACTTTTGCAGCCTTTATTGACCCTATTTATTCTCCTGCATATGCCATGAAACGGGCAATGCAGATTATTGACCGGTTTTATAGCGAACTAGATCTTTATAAAGACGATATAATGTTATGTTGTAATTACAATGATATATTAGATGCTTTATCCCATGGTAAAATCGCTGCAATGCTTTCTATTGAAGGTGGTGAGGCACTACAGGGTGATTTGTCAGCTCTAAGAAATTTCTATCGTCTTGGTGTTAGAAGTATTTGCCTTACTTGGAATTATAGAAATGAGATAGCTGATGGTGTAAAAGATGCAGATACCGGTGGAGGACTAACACCCTTTGGTAGAAATTTGATAAAAGAAATGAACCAATTAGGTATGCTTATTGATTTATCACATATCTCAGAAAGAGGATTTTGGGATGTTATCGAAACATCTTCAAAACCAGTTATAGTATCTCATTCCAATGCAAGAAAAATTTGTTCTCACCCAAGGAATTTGTTTGACGAACAAATAACAGCAGTGGCAAAGAATGGTGGAGTTATAGGAATAAATCTATATCCAGAATTCTTAAATAATGAAGGAAAAGCCACAATAAACGATGTATTAAAACATATAGAACATATTATGTCACTTATAGGACCTGACCATATAGGACTTGGAGCAGATTTTGACGGAATAGAAAAGACCCCCGATGATATAAGAGGAGTTGAAAATATTAACATAATTTTCGAGCATTTAGGAAAGTTAAATTATTCTGACGAAATAATTAAAAAATTCGCTGGCGAAAATTTTTTAAGGTTAATCAAGACTATTTGATACAGCCACCTCAAAAATCGCTTTACATAATGAGCTTAAAAAACTTATTACGGAAATTATTTACTTGAAATACAAGAAATATATTCTGCAGTGCAATACATGTAAAATAAATATATTGAAGTAATGTTCTACTAGTTGTTTTTATAAACAAATAACTGACTCATATAAAATGTAACCCTCTTAAAAGTTGCGTCTTAAAAACATTCAGAAGACGCCTTTTTTCTGTCTATTTCCAACAAAGCTAAAGGATAACTTTTTGAATTAATGATTGTTACAACTTGCATATTTAACATATAAACACAAAACATGTGGAGTTTAATTAATTCCTATAGTGAGGTTAATAGTATCTTAGATTTAATGCATCAAGAATGCATAAAACAATAGGTTTGTCAAGTAAAACGAAAAGTTTTATCAAGTATAAAGAAAATAGCATTTCGCTATTATTACCACTAACATTGAAAGAAGTTCACAAAGAGTACATTTATACTAATTATTTTTGATGTAAAAAAATATTCTTGCATATATTAAATCATAATCTTGCAAATTATCATATAATGTATTAAAATGATGTACATAAAACATATTTGTGGAGGGTTTAAAATGGAACTTTCAAAAAGAGCACTTTCAATTAGTCCATCATCAACACTTGCTATAGATGCAAAAGCTAAAAAAATGAAAGCAGACGGAATCGATATAATTGGCTTTGGAGCCGGTGAACCTGATTTTGATACTCCTGATCATATAAAAGCTGCTGCAATAAAAGCAATTAATGACGGTTTTACAAAATACACACCTGCCTCGGGTACACTAGAATTAAAGAAGGCTATATGCAGCAAATTCTTAAAAGACAACGGACTTGACTATAAACCATCTAACATCGTCATAAGCAACGGTGCAAAACATTCATTAGTCAATGCTTTTGAGGCTATCTTAAATCCCGGGGATGAAGTTATTATTCCAGCACCATTTTGGGTGAGCTACCCTGAGATGGTGAAAATAGCTGGTGGAACTCCAGTTATACTAAATAGTACTGAAGAAGAAGGTTTTAAGTTAAGCATTGAAAAACTACAAAAAGCTATAAATCCTAAAACTAAAGCAATAGTTATAAATAGTCCTAGCAATCCTACAGGAATGATATACTCCGAGGATGAGCTTAGAGCTATTGCCGATATTGCTGTGAGCAAAGAAATATTTGTTATTTCCGATGAAATCTATGAAAAGCTAATATATGACGGTTATAAACATGTAAGCATTGCCTCATTTAATGACAAAATAAAGGATTTGACTATCATAGTTAATGGGGTGTCAAAATCCTATTCAATGACAGGGTGGAGAATAGGCTATACCGCATCTAACGAAAAGATTGCAAACATTATGAGCAATGTGCAAAGTCATGCAACATCAAACCCTAATTCAATAGCACAAAAAGCTGCACAGGCAGGTTTAGAAGGACCGGATGATGTTATAAACATGATGGCTTCTGAATTTGTAAAAAGAAGAGATTATATGGTTGACAGAATAAGCTCAATTAATGGTTTATCCTGCTTAAAACCAAACGGAGCTTTCTATGTTATGATGAATATCTCCAAATTAATTGGGAAAGAAATTAATGGAGTTAAAATAAGCGGCTCCGATGATTTTGCAAACCTGCTGCTTGAAAAAGCAAATGTTGCATTAGTACCAGGTTCAGGCTTTGGTACAGACATTCATGTAAGGCTTTCCTATGCAACTTCTTTAGAAAATATAAAAGAAGGTTTAAATAGAATTGAAAATTTCTTAAATAAATAATATAATGTACAGAGGTTTAGTTATGTTATTTTTAAATAACTTTAATAGCTGGTTATAATTGCTTAGATAAATTACTGATAATTTAGTCTAAACATATTAAACTAGCTACTGACTGGCCTAGATCATTCTCATATTTATAACTTAACTGGCGAGAATTTATATTCTCGCAATTTTTTTATGGATTTGAATGCAAAAAGAAGGTATAATAAAGTTTGATAAATATTTAACTTAAGGAATAAAAATTTGTCAATGAGTATTTCAAAAAAATTAATTTTATTAAGGTGAAATTATATATTGACTAACGGTTTTTTACACCTTAGGTTACTTAAAAAAGCTTATGGAGGTTGAGTAGTTTGAAAAATACTTATGAAAGTCCCTTAAATTCAAGATATGCCAGCAGTGAGATGCAAGAAATTTTCTCCCCAGATATGAAGTTTAAAACGTGGAGAAGATTATGGATAGCTCTAGCTGAGGCTGAGAAAGAGTTGGGTCTTAATATTACCAATGAACAAATTGAAGAGCTAAAAAGTCAAAAGGATAATATAAATTATGAATTGGCAGAAGCTAAAGAAAAAGAATTCAGACATGACGTCATGGCTCATATACATGCCTATGGAGAGCTTTGCCCAAGTGCAAAAGGAATTATTCACTTAGGTGCGACCTCATGCTATGTAGGAGATAATACCGATATTATTATCATGCACGAGGGGCTTAAGATATTAAAGAAAAAGCTTATTGCCGTAATAAGCAAACTTACGGAATTCGCACTAAAGTATAAAGATTTTCCTACCTTAGGGTTTACTCATTTTCAACCGGCCCAGTTGGTGACTGTAGGAAAGAGAGCTACTCTATGGATACAGGATCTTGTGCTCGACCTTGAAGAGATGGATTTCGTATTATCAAATATGAGACTTTTAGGCTCAAAAGGTACAACCGGAACTCAGGCAAGTTTCTTAAGTCTCTTTGAAGGCGATAATGAAAAGGTTAAAAAACTTGATCGTTTAATAGCACAGAAAATGGGATATGATAAGGTGTTTGCCGTATCTGGCCAAACCTATAGCAGAAAATTTGACAGCAGAATTTTGAATGTTCTTAGCAGTATTGCACAAAGTGCATATAAGTTCAGTAATGATATGCGTCTGCTTCAAAATATGAAAGAAGTTGAAGAGCCTTTTGAAAAGAATCAGATAGGCTCATCTGCAATGGCTTATAAAAGAAATCCAATGAGGTCCGAAAGAATTTCTTCCCTTGCGAGGTATGTTATAGTGGATACACTAAACCCTGCCATTACAGCATCTACACAGTGGTTTGAAAGAAGTCTTGATGACTCTGCTAACAAACGTATCAGTGTACCGGAAGCCTTTCTTGCAGTAGACGCAATTTTGAATATATACATAAATATTGCCGATGGCATGGTTGTTTACCCTAAAGTTATTGAAAAACATATCCTTGAAGAACTTCCCTTTATGGCAACTGAAAACATTATGATGGAAGCTGTAAAAAGAGGCGGGGATAGGCAGGAGCTTCATGAAAGAATAAGAGTTCACTCTATGGAGGCTGCTAAAATGGTAAAAGTAGAAGGTAAGAAGAATGACCTTATTGAGCGTATTGCAGCAGATCCTGCATTCAACCTAAATCTAGATGAACTTAAATCTGTACTCGAACCCAAAAATTACGTAGGAAGATCACCGCAGCAAGTTGAAGAGTTTGTAGACGAAGTGGTAAAACCTATTTTGGAAGAAAATAAAGATATTGATGTAAAAGTTGAACTTAAAGTATAACTATAAGTTATATCAAAGTAAAAAATATTTAATCAAAAATTTGCTGTATAAAGTCTAGTGAAGAATTTGCTTTACTAGACTTTTTGTTACACCTCTTTCGAACGAAGTGAAAGAAGCAAAAGCGAAAGGGCTCTGTGCCTCAGAGTTTTTTATTTTGCTTCTTTCGAACAAAATAATAGAGGCAATAACGAAGGAACAAGATATCTCATAGACATGTACGAAAATTATCACGAATCTATTGATTTATTCAAAAATCTATAGTAATATTAGTGAAGACGTAATGACGTGTTGTTATTCTTAACTCTAACGTATATTCTTTCTTCGTCTAGAGCAACATAGCCTTAGGGAGGTTTTCAATATGATTAACAAATATAGCAATATACCACTATATTCTCAGTTAAAAAATTTAATTATAAATAAAATAGACAGTGGAGAATATAAGCCAAATAGCAAAATTCCATCAGAGCAAGAGTTATGCGAAATGTATGATATAAGCAGACCTACCGTAAGACAAGCAATAAGCGAGCTTACCAACAATGGCTATCTGTACAAGGAAAAGGGGAAAGGCACCTTTGTATCAAAACCCAAATCAGTAATTGATGTAAAAGCTTATACCGGTTTTTCCGATTCTATTTTAGACAATGAATCTCCTGGTGAGCGAAATATTGTATTGATGCAAACAGTTACAAATAAGGAGTACAGTAAACTTTCGGATGTGTTTTCTATTAATCACAATCAGACAGTGGACTTTGCTCAAATTGTTTTTGTTACAAATTTAGAGGACGAAATTTATTCCTATAATACTTCCTATATACCTTTGAGTCTTTTTCCAAACATTATTGAAGATGTAGAGAACAAAAAGCAATCCTTTGATATATTAAGAGGAAAATACCCTCTACTACCAGCTAAAACAAGAAGTTCGCTTGAAGTCATTTATACCGAGCCTAATGAAGCCCAATATTTAAAAGTTCAATCTGGTCAACCCCTTATAAATATTTCAAACGTCATATATTCTAAGAGCGGCCAGGTTGTTGAGTATGTTGTATCAAAATACAGAGCAGACAAATGTAAGCTGACTTTTGAAAATTCTAAGTGATGAATACTATTTTATCCTTATACCAAAAATCTGTTGACCTCGTGTACCCACAACAATCATATCTTCATATATAGCAGGAGAACCTTCCACATTTCCACCTAAGGCTATTTTGTCAATTATTTCTCCTGTTTTTCCTTCAATAAGATACATATATCCGCCCGAATCGCATTGAATAATATAAGACTTACCATCCTTAGTATAAATGTCGACGGGTGAACTCCAGCAATAGTGGTTAAAATTTATAACCCATACTTCTTTTCCTGTGTCTTTATCAAAAGCTATCAATTTCCCACCATTTTTTGTCCCGGTTTTAGCTATATTAAATAATACAAGATTATCTATATCATTTTTTCCTACAACAGGTGAGGCAAGAACACCACCGTTTGTCTCACTGTAAGTACACTGGTAGCTATTTTCCCAGATAAGTTCGCCGCTGAGAGCATTGATTTTTCTTACATAACTGTAGCCGTTTTGTTTTTGGTGATCTACTTCACAGGCAGTATATAGATAAACTTTATTATCCCCACGATCCTCTAAAGCAACAGTGCTGTCTGTGTCATCGGTAACAAATCTTATCCATAAAGGAGTTAATGTGTTAAGATCAACACAATGCAAATACCCGGTATTATCTACAAAGTAAGAAAGATTTTTATATATGGCGATAGAGTTTTCTATACCCTGTCTTACCACAGCCTGGGAAGAGTATCTATATTTAAGCGTTTCAGGATTAATAGAAACTGCCCCTTTATTAAGATCAAAGCTTGTATTAAGTTTGATAGAGTACAAAATACCGTTTTCACCACATTCATACATTGTATCATTTTTAGCGTCTATAAGAGGCGAGGAATCAAAGGCACCCCAACCTCTATATGCAGTTCTATCAATTCCATTAATAAAGAGAAGCATCTTCTGATCAATAAGACTGAAAATTCTAAAACCTATTTTTCCTATTATATCTCCATTCTTTTCTATACCCTGTCCGCAATATAAAAGAGGTATTCCTCTTGGGTCTACAGTTACACTACCTTTGATAGGAAAACCTATGTTAATTGGATTACGTGTGTTCTTACCGTCTTCTAGATCAAGAAAATAAACTTTTCCGTCAAGGGTGCCATAAATAACTTCTTTCAAATTATCCTTGTTTTTCTTCTCACCAATTATATTCATTTTTGAGCGAACTTCATCATCCCACTTAACTATAGCAGGCTGACCATTCCATCCAACTCCTGTCCATTCGTCTATATATCCTATTTTGATACTCCATATCTTTTCAAGCTTTTTTTCATTAACTTCAACAGTGCCATAACTTGCGGAGTCTCTGTAATTATTTCCTCTAAAAGTTGTAACTCCATTTATGCTGTTATATTCTTCAGGTTCTGGAAACATCACTTGATTTATCACTTCTGTAGGATTACCATCCTTAAGAACTTCCCACTTAAATTTGTTGGAAGAGGGCAGTAGCTCAGTTGGAATAATAATTGGTTCTTCTGTTGGAGTACTATCTGCTATATCTTCATCATTTAAATCAGTCGCACCTTTATCGGTAGTAGTGGGTAAATTTGTTGTATTTGGTCCTAGAGGATTATTCTTTTCTGAAAGATGCTTATTAAGAAAGAAAAGTCCAGGTACAATCAGTATCAACAAAATAATATTTATAATTAGTAATACTTTAAAGAAATTCATATATTCCATCCTTTGTATTATTGAAATTTCAAAACCTTAATAAACACTAAAATACTTAGCCCGTTCTGCTAATAGTTTGATTTGATGTCTTCAAATAGAGGAAATCTATCAATATGTCTTAAGTAAATACTTTCTTAAAATCATTAATCAAAAAAAATCAACAAGTTTGTTGCCATCTAAATCTCCAATTATAGCATTTCCTTTCTCTCTGCCCTTTAAACAAGTTGCGTGACGGCGAAAACAATTAATATTGTTAATAATCTTCTCAATTTAATCCTCCCAAAAAAACATATAAAATTAGTCTCCATGTAAGATTTCGAAATGTCACCTAAATTCTATCATTTTCTGTACCGCCTTTCAATCAAAAAATGATATCTTATTCTCACCGCAAAAGTTAGCAAATAAATATTATTGACATTTATTTAAAGGTATTATAAAATATTAACCGCATGCTTATATAAGACCCTCAAAAGGGCTTATATCACTGAATGTACCTATAATAAATCTAATTATAATGATGTAAATTAAGTTTGAAATATTTGACCTTGAGAGGAATATTAGTTTGAAAATATATGCGGTAAAAATAGAACATATTTCAAAGCATGTTTTTGAAGAGTTGCTTTCTTACTTATCCTTTGATGAACAAGAAAGGATAAAAAGGTTTAAAAGGTATGAAGATGCATTAAGAGGTCTTACTTCAAAACTATTATTAAGATTTTTAATTGTATCATTGCGTAAAATACAAAATAAAAGCATACATTTTTACAAAAACGATTACGGAAAGCCATTTTTAGTAGGAACTAAGGATTTCCATTTTAATATATCTCATTCAGGCGATTGGGTAGTATGTGCAATTGACAATTTGCCAATTGGAATTGACGTTGAAAAAATACATGATGTTGATTTAGATTTGTCAAAAAGGTTTTTTTCTGAAGCCGAACATGATTATCTGTTGACTTTGGAAAACAAAGAAAGAAAAGAAGCTTTTTTTGATTTTTGGACTTTGAAAGAAAGCTATATAAAAGCTGATGGAAGAGGATTATCAATACCTCTTAACTCATTTTCATTTTCTTTAAAAGGAAGTAATATTGAGTTTAAAGCTTCGAATAATTGTGGACAGTGGCATTTTAAACATTATAAGATAGATGCTTCCTATAAGATGGCTGTTTGTTCAAAAAAATCAGAGTTTTCAGAAGGTATAATCCACATAACTTTTGGAGAATTGATTCGAAAGGTCCAGACTAAATTGGAAAAGTATTAAGAATAATAAATTGGTCCAAAAATAATATGGTATACATAATAAACATTTTATCTTATAGGGGTTAAAATATTAAGAGAATTAAAGTATATATAATTCTTGAAAGATAACCCAAACTATTATATAATTTTATTATAATAAGGTAATTAAATAAATAAACAGTACCATCATATTTATAATGTTCAATCCTATTTATCAATGTACTTACATACAATATCTTCATACTCTTAATTCGTACCAAACAGGCTGCATTTTACATAATAACTTTACTGCTCAATCATTTTCCACATCTGTTTTTTTATATTTAATATGAATTTTCTATGAAGAATTAATTAATTATTGGTTGACACAAAAAAATTAGTTTCTCTTTTCGAATAAATATAATAGTGTGAATAGTTTTAAATTGGTTGATAGTTACTCTTTTGAGATTTTAATAAGGTAATATATAAAAAGGAGGCTAGACTAAAGGGGTACCTTTTTGTTTCAAGAAAGTGACTTCAAAATATTTGAAATACTAAAAATTAGATTATTTCAAAATTCGCTAAACCTATGATATTACAGAAAATTAAATTGTAATATCGTAGTTGATGTTTATAATAAGAATTTAATAATCTTTATTCTCATCAATCCAACATACCAACGCAACAAGTCCATATTATCTCAATGTACTCATTTATGTCTAAATCCAAACAACATGATATTTATTTTTTATGTATTAAAAAATAGTTATTAATTTAATCCTTTGAAAGGGGATGTATAATAAATGAGGGGAAAAAAATCATTATCTATTCTTTTAGCAATCGCATTACTAATAAGCAGCAGTTTGTTTTCAAGCATGGTTTTTGCAGCTGGTGACTCAACTATAGGGCTTCAGCTTGACAAAACAAAAGCAAAAGTTGGAGAAGTTATTACTGCTACAATAAATCTTAATAACTTCAGTAGTATTGCAGGATATCAGGTGAATTTGAAATACGACCCTGAAGTATTACAACCAATTAACAAATCCGGCAATCCTTATACAAATTTTACAAATCCTGAAAGTGGTACTTTGCTTACTAACAGTGATTTTGGCGTACTACCTCAAGCATCGAACAATACTACCGCCGGAATACTGAGTTTTGGCAAGGTATATACAAACCTCGAAGAATATAGAGCAACCAATATGCCTGAAACTAGTGGTTCGGTAGCTGTTTTATCTTTTAAGGTGCTTTCTGAAAAACCTACTTCCATTGTTTTTGAGGACACTAATAAAATGCCTAATGCTGTTACTGGAACGAACGTTTTTGACTGGAATGGTAACAGGATTACTTCAGGGTATACAGTTGCTCAGGCTGGGATAATAAACTCTGACAACCAAAATCCTATAATAGAAAGTAATATATCTATAGCATATGACAAGGTTTCTGTTAAAGTAGGTGAAACCGTAAAAGTTTCTTTAAAGGTAAATAATATTAATCAACTTGCAGGATATCAGGTTAATCTCAAATATGATCCCGAAGTATTACAACCTGTTACAGCTACTGGAAAAGCATACAACAACAGTACATCCTTGTACGGTGGCGATATGTTTGAAAATGAAGATTATTCTCCATTTTACCAAGCTGTACATAATGTAGAAAACGGAATTTTAAATTTCTCTGGAAGCTATCTGAATCTCGAAGAATATAAGAATAGTAATAATGATGAGACAACTGGTACGCTTGGAACTGTTGAATTTAAAGTTCTTGATAGTAAAGCAACAACAGTCTCCTTTGAGGATTCAAATATAATGCCTACCGCTACTACTGGAACATTATTATTTGATTGGAACGCTTGTAGAATTTCCGATTATAAAGTTTATCAAGCAGGTATCCTTAATGCAGAAGGTTCTCAAATTATAAACGGTAATGTAAGTATGGAAATAGACAAGACAGACGCTCAAGTTGGAGATATTATTACTGCAAAAATAAATATTGACGATATTGCTGATTTTGCAGGATATCAATTTAATCTATCCTATGACCCTTCAGTTCTTAAACCTGTCACTGAAGATGGAGTAGAGTATACAAATACTACTATGCCTTTATCAGGGGATATACTAGGAAATAGTGAATATATTCCGTTTTCCATAGCATCTCACAACTTATCTGCAGGAATATTGAATTTTGGTAAATCTTATACCGATCTTAAAACATATAAAGAAGCAGGAATTGCTGATACAAAAGGCACTTTAGCAATAATTAACTTTAAGGTTCTTAAGGCAAAATCAACTTCTATTTTGTTTGAAAATTCTTCTTCAATGCCAAACGGAGTGTCTGGTACACTTTTGTTTGACTGGAATGGAGACAAAATTTTAAGTGGTTATACAGTAACTCAAGCTCCTACAATAAAGATTAAAGATCCGAATGTTGAGGAAAAAAGTGCTATTTCTCTAGATTTGGATAAATATAATGTGTCAGTAGGCGATATCTTAACCGCAACCCTTAGAGCAGATGAAATTGATAATCTAGCAGGCTTCCAGGTAAACATTAAGTACGATCCTAATATTCTAAAACCTATAGTTGCTTCAACAGGAGAGCTTTATGAGTCAAACACAATCCCTGAAACAGGAGATTTGATTAATAATGCTAATTTTGGAGTAATGCCTATTGCTAGTCATGATCCTAAAGCAGGTGTGTTGAATTTTGCAAGAACCTATACAAATCTTGAAGATTACAAAGCAAGTGAAAGTGAAGGTTCGGGTGTATTGTCACAAATTAGCTTTAAAGTAATCAAAAAAGCTTCTACTGAAATAAAACTTGACAATACAGGAACAATGCCAAATGCAATTACTGGTACAATGCTGTTTGATTGGTCAGGTGACAGAATTACAAGTGGTTATGAAGTAATTCAACCAAAAGCTATAAACGAAGGCTACAATGCTGAAAGTTCTATAAGTATTGACCTTGATAAGTCAACAGCAAATATAGGAGATATAATAAAGGCAGAAATAAATGTAAAAGATATAGACAATTTGGCAGGATATCAGCTTAATTTGCAATATGATCCTGAGGTAATTCAACTTGTCGATTCAGAAGGAAAAGAATACACAGAACAAACTTTTCCTGATGCAGGAAAACTGCTTTCTGATGATGATTATGGATTGGTTACTCTTATTTCACATCAATTTGATAAAGGAATAGTGAATTTTAGCAAATTTTATACTAATCTTGAAGAATATAAATCGTCTGTAGAAATTGAAAGCAGTGGAGATATCGCAGTTTTATTCTTTAAGGTTATAAGTAATAAATCCACTTCAATAGAGTTTACAAACACTCCTAAAATGCCAAATGGAATATCTGGTACATTGTTGTTTGATTATGACGGTAACAAAATATCAGGATATAGTCTATATAATTCCGCTATTATTGATGTTACCACTACACCAGAACCAACAACTACTCAGGAGCCAACACCAACACTTACACCAGAGCCAACTACTACTCAGGAGCCAACACCAACATCTACTCCAACACCGACAAGTACAGTTACTCCTGTAATTACAGGTGATGGCTATATTACAATCGAATTTGACAAAACAGAAGCTAAGGTTAATGATACAATTACCGCAACTGTTATGGTTAATAATATTGAGAATTTAGCTGCTTATCAGGTAAATCTCAAATATAATCCTGATATGTTACAGCCCATAACATCAAGAAAGGTACCTTATACCAACAGCAGCATCCCTTCACAAGGAACATTACTTTCAAATAGTGATTATGGATTTATAGCTGCTGCCTCAAATAATGTGATTAATGGAACACTCAATTTCGGAAGAGCATATACCAATTTTGAAGATTTTAGAGCTTCTGAAACCCCTGAAAAAACAGGCTCAATAGCTGTTATAACTTTCAAGGTTTTAGCTGAAGGTACAACATCACTTCTCTTTGAAGACACAACATCATTACCTAACGGTATATGCGGTACAATACTTATGGATTGGTATGGAAACAGAATATCAACAGGATACAAAGTATTACAACCAAAGGAGCTTAATATAAGTGCAGCTGATGTAGATCCTACACCAGAAGTTACACCAACAGCTACCCCTGTTGTAACTCCTACACCTGAAGTCACAGCAACAGCTACTCCTGTTGTAACTCCTACACCTGAAGTCACAGCAACAGCTACCCCTGTTGTAACTCCTACACCTGAAGTCACAACAACAGCTACCCCTGTTGTAACTCCTACACCTGAAGTCACAACAACAGCTACCCCTGTTCCAACACCTACAAGTTCGACTTCATCAAGCTACATTACAATAGATTTTGATAAGACAGAAGCTGAAGTAGGGGACACAGTTAAGGCTACTGTGAGAATCAACAAAATAAGTAAAATATCTGGCTACCAGATTAATTTAAAATATGACCCTAATGTTCTTCAACCAATTAAGCCATCAGGAGCTTCTTATACAAACAGTACAATACCTTCAAGTGGAACAATTATTACTAATGATAATTTTGCTCCTATAAACGCAGTTTCACACAAATTAAGTGAAGGTATACTTAACTTTTGTAAACTGTATATGAAACTTGAAGAATATAGGCTTTCAGAAGAATACGAAGATACAGGAACAATAGCAGTTATTGAGTTTAAGCTGCTTAAGGATGATCAAACTGCTATTACCTTTGAGAACACATATTTAATGCCAAATGCAATAAATGGAACAATGATATTTGATGCTGATGGAAACAGGATTACTTCCGGATATTCAGTTGTTCAACCTGAAAAAATAAACTAAATATTTGTTCCTTAAATCTACGGCTTTGACTTAGTTAACCAGTTAAGTAAGCAAAGTTATGATTATAAGAAATAATCTTTTAACAGAACTTCCTGCCTACAGATGGGAAGTTCTGTTTTTATTACGCTCTTTGGAATGAAAGGAGCAAAAACTAAGGGATTCGATACCCCTTCGCTTTTATTAAAGGGAAAAGTAGGTTGATTGGTATTATCTGCTTTACGCAAACAAATTGTTAAGTTTCTATGAAATATGTCGAAATTTATATTAAGAACAATAATTTTTAATGCTAATAATAAGGACACAATTCAAAAAATACCTTCACAATGTATCATACTTAAAAGCCCACCAAGTTAAGTTTTTTGAAATAGCGTTTGAAAGCTATTAATTCAACTCACCTAATGTACACATAAATACATTACTTTAAATCCTGAAATCTATTATCTATATTATATGGAGGCGGTCATTATGACTTCATTAGAACTTAGTGAATATTTATCAAAGATAAGCGAATATATCGAATACTCATTCTACAAAAACTCTTCAGAAATAATGGAAGCAATAATGGATAATGGATTCTCTAAAGTATGTAAAATTATAGCTTTAACAGAACTTGAAAAAGGTATATTTGAGTGTAAAACTTCATGGAATATTGATGCAGGTATCAAATTCCTAAAAGATGTTGTCATTGACATAACTGGAGAAATGATATTTATAACAGAATTCATATAGGGGTATGGCAATGATTCGTGAATTTTACAGCCATAAGACATAATATACCAGTTTGTTAGTCTTCTGATCTAATTATTTGTACTGAATATTCAATGTTTGGGGGTTTTCTATTTAGATCAAAATCATATTGCCCAAACCTATTATTTTGCCTTCTTTTATTGAAAGTGCAACTCTTAGCATATCAGGGGTAGTGGGAGCATCCGTGCTCTGTACTAAAAGACAAATGTTAAATAATGGTATATATTAGTCCATCACAGGCTGGTAAATTAAAGATTATCAAAAAGCATTTTGAAGATTTGGAATCCCGGAAAGCAGAGCTAGAAAAACTGATTCTTGCGCTCGCCAGTCCCTATCAGCAAGAACTCGACCTAATTCTAACCGCTCCATCTTTTAAAAACATATTTTCTGCGATTGGTATAATCTCAGAAATTGGTGTCAACATGGAGGCTTTCCCTTCGGCGAAACACATATGTTCTTGGGCAGGTCTTACACCTACCAATAACGAAAGTGCAGGGAAGAAAAAATCTGTCCGGGTTTCCAAAGCTGGATGCTATATCAAGCCACTTTTAGTCCAGTGTGCGAACTCTGTGGTTAAAAGTGAAAAGCATCCTGAAATCCGTAACCGCTACCTTCTTTTAAGAAAGCGTCGCGGTCACAAGAAAGCAATAATTGCAATAGCAAGAATGCTCCTAACAGCATTATATAATATGTTAAACAAAAAAGAATCATATAATGCTGAACTTTATAAAAAATCTGACGTTATTCCTGCCGAGCGTGAGATTACTGTAGAGCAGGCTATATTAATGGCAAAATTCCAAGGTTACAGAATCAAGTCAGCTACTGAATAACCTTAATTTTGTCTACATATTCAATTTTTAAAACC
>JGI24712J26585_10001765_pt1 | contig 18223 bp, 12 predicted proteins | sample BioPla3DNA2_FD_26585 | JGI IMG/M metagenome (IMG submission 26585) | reverse complement strand
GCTGCAGACTCGGACGGCGGATATAGTGGCTCGCGCGGATGCACTGCAATGTCAGCGCGTTGTAATCGGGCCCCAGCGCCCCCGACCAGCCGCTGTTGCAGTCGATATTTTGGTAGAGTTCGTGAAGCAGATCGACGATGTCTTCGCCGTTATGGAAGCGGATCAGATGCTGATCAAGCCTGCCGATGTCGTCGCAGCCGTCAACATAATATACAAAGTTGTAAAGCACTACCGCTTCATAAAGGGTAGTCGGCGCTCTGTCGGTGTGTTCGAGCGCTTCGATAAGCCCCTCATGAACGTCGTCGCGGCTGCGCAGATGGGAAAGCAGCTTTTCGCGGTAGATATCAATGCCGTCAAGAACCAAAAGCAAAGCGGCGCGGAAGTCGTCGTCGGGAAGCGCTTCAACCCGCGCGCGGTAAGAGCAAAGACCCTCTTTGAGGATTCGGCCGTAATTGATGAAAGAATGGGTATATCCGGCGCCGCCGACGGTATGCGGAGTCGGAAATCCGCTGACTTTGCCGGCTTCATCGACGAGTGCGTTGTAGCACTCATCGTCCACCTTCTCTTTCAGCGCTCTGAGATCGGATGAGAAGGTGTAGGAATAGTTGGGAAAAACAGCAATGGCATTGCCGCCGTATGTCCCGATAACCATGCCGCAGGGATAAAGCCTGCCGCCGCCGTAAGGAGTCGGGTCGGTAAACTCATAATAACGCTTTAATGCGTTTGCATATCTGAATATCGGCTCCCGGTCGGGGAACTCAAAAAGCCCGCCGGCGTAAGGCTCGCCCGCGTCAAAGAACCGCTGTGAAATCGTACTCATAATATTGACCTCCGGTATAAAATTCCGCCGGTTTTCGGCAGAAACCGTCTTTAATATTTTATTCAAATATATTGTAGCACAGTTAAGCCGATATTTCAAGTCAAAAGCGAAAAAAGATGAGAAGTCTTTCTATCCAAAAAAACAATCAAGACTTCCCATCATTTCAGAGATATTATTTGCTAAAATGCGCTCGCGCCGCGAAAGCGGAGTGATATTCGCTATTTGAGTATTAAGTTAATCCCGTCCCGCCCGGGCGGCAGGGCGTCGCCTTTATCGTAAAAATCCTCGTGCGATGCTCGCGCCTCGCGGCTGTCGTAAACTTTCAGCGAAATACGCGCGCCGGTTTTTGCGCCGATGGCGCTTTCGGGAATTTCGACGGTCAGCCTGTTATTTGAGGAAAGGGCAAACGGAACGCGGCAAATTACATTCCCGCCGCCGTCCGAGAGGCAGGAGATACCGTTTTCCGGCTCGATCGGCGAATTTGTCATGTAAGTTTTTTCTCCGACAGTTATGTAAATCCGAAGAAATTCGCCGTCGGTGTCGCGAAGGTCGATGTCATAGGCTGTACGGACGGTCAAGGACAATATCCCGTCTTTGCGGGACACTTCAAGTGCCGTTATAGCGTGCCGCGGCGTGCGGTTTTCATAAATAATCCCGCCGTAACCTTCGTGTCCGCGGGGCATTCCGCCGTCGTGAAAGCCGTTGAATACCTTGGAATCGCCGTCACAAAGCGGCGTCTGCGCGGGATAATCACGCCCCTTTAGCTTTGACGTGTATTCGCAGAGGGTCAGATAATAGTTGTCGGAATAACCGCCGCGCATCATCTCGATATCGCGGCTGTACTCGTAATTGCAGCAATCGACGAACATAATCGGACGGTCGGGGGAACCCGGCCAGCGTCCGGCGATCCATTCATTCCAGCCGGTCACAAGGGTGTAAGGCGCGTCAGCCTCGAGAGCGCGCTCGAATTGCTCAATGAGATTGTAAGGCGTTTTCCAGGCGTCCGGGTCGGGGTCGTTTGCGCCGTTATGGTAAGCGCGGCCCCGGTTCGCGGTTTCGCCGTAGAGCACCGAGTCGCCGAAACGGAGCTGCGGATGCTGCGCCGCCGAGACATTTATGCACTCGGGATTGCCGTCCGAATCGACAAATACCCGCTGAGGACGGGTGAAATCCATCCAGGGCCAGCCTCCGATTTTATCGGTTTCATTCGGCCACTGCGGCAGCTTGATGGTGAAGAAACTGCGTACATCGTCGGAGCACTCCTCCGGGAATGCGATTATCGCCGGTTTGCCGTCGATAATATACCATGTATCCCGACAATACCCCTCGCGATATATGGCGCGATAAATGCGCTCGGCGGTGTCGCCGGACGCGGTGTTGGTATAAAACATGACCTTTGGTATACGGTGGCCATGGTCATGATATTCCTGAAGTACGCGCATTACGAGCTTGGCGTTGTCCTCGTAGATTGCGGCGTTTGTGGTGTCGAAGAAGAGAAAATCGACGCCCGCGTGTATCAGCAGCTTCATATGACGCCGAACCACCCACTCGTCGTTTGATTTGTAGTAGCCGAACAGCGGCTCTCCCCAGTGGTGATATGCGCCGACGCCGCCCCAATATTCCGCCTCCGGATGATATCCGGCGTCGGGATGCTCGGCGGTTATCTTTGATATGTCATAAAGGTCGGTCCCGTGTTCGCCGAGCCAGAGAAAATAGAAAAGTCCGACTTGATTTTCACTTTTCATCGCGCTAACTCATCAGAATGTTGTGATTATATGTCGAGGAAGGCGGCGACCGTCTTGTCGATGGCGGCCTGGAGAGAGCTGAGTTTGGATTCGACTTTTGAGGCGATCGCGTCGCCTTTATAAATAGCCGTGCCTACGATTGACTCGATGCCCGCCCAGGAGAATATATTGGCGTTGTCCATAGATACCGAATCGAGTATCAGGTCGAGCATTTTCACCGACTCTTCGTCGCGGACGAACTTATCCGTCAGCGCAACCTCGTAATACGCGGGGGTGAGATTGTTAGCCGAATCGGCAGCCATCGCTTCAATCACAAAGGCGACTTTTTCAGCTTCGTTATTTGTCACCGGTATCGAAACCACGTTTACGCACCAGCCGTCGGCGTAGCAGTGGTAGGACTCCTGGTTCTCGTCGTATTTGGGCGGGGGAATAATTCCGATGTCGACTTCGCAGCCGCGCATCGTTTCGATGTGAGCCAGCACCTCGGGCGCGAAGAGGACGCGTCCCTCCTGGAAATAATAAAGGTTATCCGGATGGGCTGCGGTGATTTTTGTTTCCCCGCTGCAGGATATGGCGGCTGAACCGGCTATCTTCTCGGAAATTCCGGTCATGACGGCCAGAGCGCGTTCGCTTGCGCAGGCGATGTAGGGTATGTCGTTTTCGTCTTTGGCGGTGAGCAGTTCGCCTGATGCGAAGTAGAGAACCGAGCCTAAAGTGGTTTGAGCCATTGTGCCGAAGCGGTCATGCTCGCGGGTAATTTGATTGTCGCCGTTGATATCGCCGCCGACGGCCTCGTTGTGCGCCATATATTTCTCAATCGTCCAGACGCCGTCAAAAATCAGGTCGTAAGGGCTTTCAAGACCGAACTCCTCCACCATGTTCTTGTTGAAGAAGAAGACGCGGGTGCCTTTATTGTCAACGATGAATATATCTCCGGCAGCGTAGTAGTTTTTGAAGCCGATGCTCAGCGAATTGTTCATCATCTTCGACCACCAGGGCTGTTCGAGATCAATGTGCTCAACGGCGTTAAGGTCGTAGAGCATGCCTCCGACGGCGATGGCGCCCGAGTCATAAACGTTACAGACTATCGCGTCAAAGCTGTCGTCGCCGGCGGTGATGAAAGTCTTCAGCTGCGAAGCCACCTGGGTGTCGTCGCTCTTGATTACCGTTAGGTTCACGTTGTAGGTTTCCTCGATGTAGTTGGTGCGTTCCAGAATTGCGTCGTTTACCAGATCGCCGTCGGCTTCTTCGGCGATGATGTCGATCGCCGACCAGACGCCGTCATATATGCGTCCGTAGAAAGTTATCGTCTCGCCGCCGAAATCGCGGTCGGGCAGGTTTGCCGAGACGCGGGTGATTTCGGTGATTTCGGCCTGTGCTTGCGTTTCGGCAGCGCCGGTGACCGGAGCGTTGTTGTCGGCTCCGCCGCCGCAGGAGGCGAGCAGCGCCGCCGTTATCATAATAACCGCCGCTAAAAGCGAAGCTGCGCGCAGTTTCGTAAATTTCATGGTTTTTCTCCGTGATTAATATTATTTTGACTTAATTATTATAACATTTTCCGGCGCGAATATCAAGCCTTGCTTTCTAAAATCAATTCAGCGGAAAGCAGCCGGTTTGCGATATCCCGCTTCTGCGCGTCTGTCTGGAAGGATTGGTTTTTATCATCGGTTCGTATGCGGTCATCCGTCATACCTCTCGCTTACGCATTCCGTCACGGTATAGTTATATAAGGCTTTAAGCCCGAAGTCAAATATCACAAATTCACTATATAATATTATCGTTTTTTTAATATGATTTTACCGAGACGTATATAATCATTTTCACCAAAGTTTGATTTTAAATTTAACTTTTTATGTGTATGTCATACATAGGGACTTGAATTTTTCGCAAAAATGTAGTATGATATTCAGCGGAGGTGATAAGAATGAAAAACTCTTTTCCATAGCTATACGGCTTGAATACCGCCGCTATAAATCTATATCAAAAAATCAAACAAAGGAGGATTTAGTATGACGGATGAAGGCAGATATTCAAACAGTACTTTTGACATAATATCGAGAACCGCATATCTTATCGGAGTTCCGAAGCGGATATTTGAAAACGAATTTGAACCGCCGAAAATTGAAATCTACGAGGAATTAAGCGGAGAAAAGAACGCAAGAATAATAAGAAACCTTTGTATGCTCCGGACGGCGATAGAAAAGAATTTTAAATACATAAACGAAGCCATGCGCTTCGATTTCCGGGATATTACCACCCTCGGCGAGTACCTTCCGACCGAATGTTTCAAAGAACTTGCCGAAGACGGCGTCCGACTCACCCTGAGAGCCGGAGCGAAGTTATACGAATATGTGACAGAGATCAACAAAAACATTTCAGACAGAATCAACAACTGCAAAAACCTATATCCGATTTGGATAAACTGGGACTATATCCGCGACCTTTTTATAATGCCGGACGGCCTTACGATGCAGGGAACGCAGAAAGCGGCGGACAAATATTACGCGAACCAAAATTATTATCCCTATCAGGTATACTTTAATTGGAACGAACCCGCCGACTGCGGAAATATACTTTATAACGACAAAAAATTCGTCTGGCTGCTTTATTCCTGGCATAACGACAAATTCACCGATTACAGCCGCGTTTCCGACGTCGGTTCCTACACCAAAAACAACATTTACGACTTAATAAACGCAAGCGCGAAGACGGTTTTCGTCGTCGACTGCGAAAACTCCGACCCATATAAACTCTGCGCGTCGCTTACCAATCTCGACCAGGAAATAATGCAGAAAGTCAGCCGGATAATCCTGTTCGACGACGTTCACGCCGCCACCGCGTGGAGCATCCTCGAAAGCTACACCGATATTCCGGTCGAGTATATGATGATCGAGCGGCTCAAGTCGAACAAATCGCTTGTCGATATCAAGCTGACCGCGAGAGCCTGCGAGGAGTTTTACAAAAACAACGTCGACTCTTTCGTTATCGTATCAAGCGACTCCGACTATTGGGGGCTTATCTCGTCGCTTCCCGACGCGAAATTTCTCGTCATGGCGGAGCACGAAAAATGCGGACCGGATATCCGCCAGGCCCTCTCGGAAAAAGGGATATTCTACTGCTTCATCGACGACTTTTATTCCGGCAACAGCCAGGATATCAAACTTACGGCGCTGATGAAAGAAATGTATAGGTATCTTGACGAAAACCTCCGTCTTAACGTAAACGTAATGCTGAACACGGCGATGACAAACACGAGAATCGAGATGTCCCCGTCGGAAAGACAGCAGTTTTACGACAAATACATCCGAAACATGACGCTGCATATCGATGACGAAGGATATATATCGGTAGAGCTAGGCAGAAAATGAATAACCTGCGTTCAGCGGGTTATTCTGCGCCGTTTTGAAGTTTAGTCATTTTTGATATTATTTCGAAGAAAGAAACCCCCGCCGTCAGTCGGTTTGACAAACGGCGGGGGTTGTTGACTTAAAATGCTGAATTAATTGGTTTTGGTTCCGGATTTTAATCCCTTATTCAGGTCATCGACCTTTTTTCTCGTGGCTGCGTACTGAGCCAGCCAGATTACGGCGTAGATGACGACGAAAATACCGATGTAGCTGAGCACTCCGAAGACAGAGCGGTGCATCCAGCGCATTAAATATGCGACCGGCAGGGTTGCCCCGACGACTACAACGAAGTGTACCGCAGTCTGCTTCAGTATGCTCCAGTCTTCAATCAGCCAGATCGCGGTTGACCCGCCGAATACGGCGCCGTAAACAAGCGAAACTACCGCCTGAACCGCGACTGCGTTAAGCTCGCCGCCGAGCGCTTCGGCAAGCGCCGGCACGACCGGATAGAAATTGCCGTCGCCTATGAAAAACGAGATGAACAGCGGGATAAGATAGGTTATCGAAAGGCCTATCGGCGCGCCCAGAAGCGCAAAGTTTACAAATTTCTTTTTCATGTTGATTCCTCCTTAAATTCCTAAAACTTTCTTGATTTTTGATACGTAACGTCTTGATACATAAGCGGCATCGCCGTTTTTAAGCATAACCATAATAGTTCCGGCAAGGCTTAAATCAAAGCTTTCCGCCTGATTCAGATTGATTATCTCGGAATTTGATATCCGGACAAATCCTTCCCCGTTGCTGCAAAGCCGCCCTTCAAGTTCATACAGCCGCAGCCGCAGGATAAATTCCCTGCCTTTTGTCTGTGCGTATACCTTTCCGCCCGATGAGTAGACCCTGATTATCTCTTTTGTCGGCAGCAGCACCGCCCTGTCTTCGGAAAATCCCGCGATGAATCCCGGAGCGCCTTCGTATGAGGCGGTTTCGTCGACCGGCGGTCCGGTATCTGTTTCCCCGATAAGCCGCGTTATCCGCTCGACTTCCTCGGTTATCCTGTCGGTGAAGATTACCAAACGCGGTTCCTTCGCCGTCTCGTCGATTTTGATTTCAATCTTCATGCGTTTACCCCCTTTCATTGACATTTTAAGCAATGATGTTTGTTCTTTCGTTGATTATATTATATCTTTTTTCCGGTTTTGTTTCAAGCGATTTTCGATAGGTGGTCGTTTTTGAGGCATAACCGGCAAATTTGCTTTCCCCCGCGTTTTTTTGAATCGGCGGCTTGGCTGCGCCGGTCTTTCGCTTTGTTGTGTATATTATATCGTCTTTCCGGTTTCGTTTCAAGCGTTTTGCGATAGGCGGTCGTTTTTGAGGCATAACCGGCAAATTTGCTTTCCCCCGCGTTTTTTTGAATCGGCGGCTTGGCTTGCGCCGGCCTTTCTCTTTGTTGTGTATATTATATCGTCTTTCCGGTTTTGTTTCAAGCGTTTTTCGATAGGCGGTTGTTTTCGGGGGATAGTCGGCGCAAAATACCGGTTTTCTCAATTAATTCAATTAATTGGTTTTGCTTCGCAAAACTATTGACATTTTTTTCTTCAAACTGTATAATATATAAAAAAGAGATAGGGAGAAACGCCATGGAATTCAAAGTCGTTCAAAAGGAAATTAAACTTCAGTCCCGCGGGTGGATGCCGACTTTTCACTGCATCACCCCGGACGTGCGAAAGATAGCCGAGGAGTCGGGGATAAAAAACGGCACCTGCGCCGTCGTGTCGCATCACACCACCTGTTCCGTCATGATTCAGGAAGCCAGCCACGATATAAACAGCTTCGACCTCGAGTATCTGCAGATGGACTTGCTTGAAATCATGCGCAAAATAGCCCCCGACTACACGGAAGAAGGGCAGTATCACCATCCGGGACCGGTTCACCTGCAGTTCGGCCGCTATGTGAATGAGCCGGGAGATTTTACCTCGATGAACACCGACGGCCATCTCCGCTCCGTCTTCTTGGGCCGCTCCGAGACAATTACCGTCATTGACGGCAAGCTGGATTTAGGTGAGTTCGCGCATATCTTCTTCATCGACTGGGACCGCGTCCGCGCCCGCCCGCGCAAAGCGCTTGTGACGGTAATGGGCACCACCGAAGATATCGGCTCAAGGGAATACAACGGCGGCGAAGTGGTGAATACACTTCGGAAATATACCGACGAGGAAAAGGCGTATATGCCGGAGTTTGATTTGCAGCTTAAGGACAGGATGAAGTAAGGGACGCGGCGGGAATTGGAGATTGATTAGGAATTGAAGAAAAAAAGAAAGCCTCCCGCGGCGGGGGGCTTTTTTGGGTGGGGGAGACAGGGAATAAAGAGTGTTAATCAAATGTTATATTTCCCGCTCTATTTTTTCTTGGAGATATTTTAATTTATGCTCTAAATCATCAAATAGTGTTGATTCATTTATTTGCAGATAATCTAATTCTTTTAGAATATTCCGTTTTGATTCTTGGGGAATTTTAAGTTTGTAGTTTCTATAACCAATTTTAATGTCATTATATTCTTCATATTCATCATCTCCACTATTTGATTTGTTTAGTTTAAAGAAAGGAAATGGAGTAAATGAGTAAGATTTATCTTTATTACTGCCCCATTTTTCTACTTGCATATCAGGCAAATAAAAAGCTCCTTGCTGAGCAATTAATCTGGGATTGTTTCTTTTTGGTGTTACTGCTGTTCCCGGAATAAATAACTTATCAATTAGATTATTTATTTCATCTGATTTGTTTATTTCGTCTTCTATAGTGTTTTTAGAATTACAAATTTCACTAGATATTATTTTGATACGATTTAAAATCTCTATAATAGTATTTTCGAAATAAAAAAAATCATAAGGTATCTTCTCAAAATAGGTTATAACATTGTATGCACTCATTACAAAAGATGATGCATCAAAAATATATTCCATCATACTTTCTACATAATTACTATGTGGGAAATATGAATTTGCATTGTCAAAAATATATAGAGCCCCATCCTTGCTTTCCTTGTCATTCTTCCCATTATTTTCATTGCAAGCAAAGTATAGTGCCACCAGTGGGTTTTCTGTCAAGTCTAACAGTCTTGTTTTCATTCCATAATGCTGCAATTTAACTAAAATCGAGAATTTATCTAAACCCTCAAATTCTTCCGGAAACATATTCATCGATTCTAAAATAAGAGATTCTTCTTTAATAAAAGTATTATCCCTGTATAAAGAAGGAATTAATGTCCATTTATAGTTTGACTGTCCTCTAAAATATCTTCTTATTTTTGATTCTGAATTTCGCGGGAATATTTTTCCTAATCTTTTTATAGATTCTATAACTTCTATAACATCACTAACAGAATTAATCTCACATTTAATGTTATCCATATCTACCACCTATCCCAAACATTCACCTTTTAAAATACAGCGACTAAATTCTGGCTGCTATTCCGAGCAACCCCCACCCGCCAAAAACCCAAGAAAACAGTTGTCACCCGTTTCCTCGACAACTGTTTTCTCATCTGGTGCGGGCAACAGGGATCGAACCTGCATATCTTCGATACAAGATCCTAAATCTTGCGCGTCTGCCAATTCCGCCATGCCCGCGTGCGATAATTATATCACAAAACGCGGGCGGTGTCAAGAATTATCGACTTAAACCCAGCCCTTGTCGGAGAAATCGTGTTCGCGCAGGCGGGCGTATTCTTCGTCGGTTATCTGGATGACCGTGCCGTGCTTGTAGCCGTAGGGAAAGCTGAACCGGCCGGGTTTTGCCGGCTCAAATACGCCGGTTTCGATGTCGCCGACAAACGCCCGATACCCCTGCGCCGGGCCGGGGCGGCCGTAGTAGTCAAGGAAGAGGACGAATTCGCCGTCGGACGCGCCATTCGGGAAAAATCCGGTCGGCCCTTCGTAGAGGTTGTATTCGATCTTCTCCATCGACAAGTCAAAGGCGGGTATCGGCTCGAAAGATCCCGTCGGGGAATCGCCGCGCAGCAGCCGCGGGCGGGACGGCCTGCCGGCATCGGCGGATTTTAAGAAGAGGTAATATCCGCCTTTATACTCAAACATCGCCGAGTCGATTATGTCGCAGGAGGGGTCCCGGTAAAGCGGTTTCGGGTCGGAAAAACTTACAAAATCGCTCGTCGTGACGTAATATATCGCCTTGCTGCCCCAGCCGTTGTCGACGTTCGACGCCGAGAAATGCACTATGTATCCGCCATCCGGCAGCCGGTTTATATCCGGCGCCCAGACGCAGCCGAAGCCCTCCGGCGCTACTTCGACGAGGGTCTGCTTCGAGAAATTTACAAGGTCGGGGGTCGTCCATTTGGAAAGGCAGCGGGAGCCGCGGCGGGAAAGGGTCTGCCAGAGATTTTCGCCGCCCCTGTCTCCGCGTATGTGGTAGGAAAGGCTGAGGTCGGTCGAGAGGATGACAAATCCGTCGTCCGTCCGGATTCCGGCGTGGTCGCGGGTGCCGAGGCGTCCCCTATAGCTCCAGAGCAGCGGCGCGCCGCCGTTGAGGCTCTCCCAGCGAAAGCCGTCGGGGGAGACGCCGAAATAGACCTGTTCGCCGTCCGGCGTCGATTTTTCGCGAAAATGAAGAAATAGATACGGCATTGTTTTCACCTGTCCTTTTTATTTCGGGTGAGATTTTTGTTTTAGGGAGAACGGTCAATTTGCATAGAATTCGTTTATCTTGTCGATCTGTTTCTGAATTTTGGAGGTGTTTTTCTCGATATAAGAGGTCAGGTCGATGTTGGTCGTCCGCTTCTGCCACATCTCCTCGTGCGCCATCTGGAAGCCGAAACCGGTATAGAGATAGGCTGCGGAGAGGAGCCGGTTGCGGTAGATTATATCGAGCATCTCCGAGGAATCCTTGTCGTTCGCGTAGCGTATCTTTAAAGCGATATCCTTATAAGCGGGCTGAACGGTGCGGTAGCCTTCCGCCGACATCGCCTCAATCACAACGCCCAGCCGCTCAAGCGCCTCCGGGGAGTTGTCATATGCGGAGGTGAGCGGGATGCAGATCGGGTTGTCGACGCAGCCGGAGACATAGTCGCCCTGGATTTCGTCAAGCATCGGCATCGGAACGATTCCGTAAGGCACTTCTGTCTTCTGAGAAGCGAAGACGAGCCGGCCGACCGAGTTTAAAGCAAAGAGGGCGTTTCCGTTGGCGAACATGGTAAGCGAGGAATCCGGCTCGAAATATCCGGCGTGGTTTTTGTTGTAATAAACCCCTTGAGAGCCGCCGAAGAACCAGTCGCAGGATTTCTGAACGGCGTCATATAAGCGGTCGTCGATATTGATTACATATTCGGCGCCGTCCTTTGAGTGGGTGAAGGTCTCGATATTGAAGCTTTCGAGGAAGCAGTAGCAGGAGCCGGTCAGCGCAAATCCGTAGCGGTCGTTTAAAGTCCGCTCGCTGTCGCCGTCAAGGTCTTCGTAAACGTCCTTTGTCATCGCGACGAGGTCGTCGAGGAACCACAGCCTCGCCCGGACCTTGTCGAAAGGCTTTTCGATGCCGAGGCTTTCCATTAATCCTAAATTCGCAAACAGCACGCGGGTGCTGTAAAGGCCGTAATAGGACATATCGTTTGCGATGAAATAGAGCTTGTTGTTCAGCGTCAGCGAGTCGGTCGTGTGATGCGGCCACCAGGGCTGCTCAAAGTCGATGAAAGGCAGGCTGTGAACGTTGAGGAAAATCCCCTGCAGCGCGGCCGTCGCGGAGGTGCAGTCGTGCATCGTGATGACGTCGGCGATATAGTCGCCGGCAAAAACCGAGCTTTTCACCGCCGTCGCGATGCCGTTCATGTTGTCGCCTTCGATTTTCGCCCAGTCGAGGGATATATTGAAGCGCTCGGAAACGGCGAGGTTGGCTTTGTATACGGCGTCGTTTACCGTCTCGCCGTTCATCTCTTCGGCGTAGATATAGCGTATCCAGTCGGGGTCTTTCGTCGTCGCGCCGATTTTGAAATTGTAGCCGCCGAAATCCCGATCCGGCAGGTTGTCGGGGACAAAGGTCTCCGCCGCCGTCGTTTCGGCGGTCTCCGCCGCGTTCATATCGGGAGCCGTTGTGTCGGCGGAAGGAGCGTCGCCCGAACTTCCGCAGGCAAAGAGAGACGCCGCGATAAATGCGGCAAGGAGCGCTGATGACAGTCTTATTAGCTTGTGTTTCATAACTTTTTACCTTTTTTAATGATTTATGTCAAAGATTTACAAAAAACATTATACCTCACAAAAGCGCCTTTGTCAATATATTCAACCGTAACCCCTGAATTAAAAAACAGCTTGTTTTTATGCAATATTATTAATATCGGGTTCAACATTTTCCCGCCCGCTCGGTGTATAATATCGGCGGGAAGAGAAATAAACGGATGATGAATCGCGAAAGGAAAAATATAATGTACCACACCGCAAAACCGACGGAAAAATTACTTGAGTGGCAGGATATGGAGCTGGGAGTGCTGATTCACTACCTCATCGACATCTACAAGCCCGACTGCCATCCGAAACACAGCGTAATCGCGGAGGAGATACCTCCGTCGTCGATAAATCCCTCCCGCCTCGACCCGGAACAGTGGGTTGTCTGTGCGAAGGAAGCCGGCGCGAAATATGCGATTTTAGTCGCAAAGCACTGCACCGGATTTGCCCTCTGGCCTACGGCGGAGAATGAATTTTCCTGCAAATATATGCCCTGGAAGGACGGCAAGGGCGACGTCGTCGGCGAATTCATCGCCGCCTGCAAAAAACACGGCCTTGCCCCCGGGCTTTATTACAGCACCGGCTGCAACGGCTTTTACGGCATAAACGACGGAGAGCGGCAGGACTATAAAAGCGAAAAATATCAGGCGTATGTCGGCGTCGTCGAGCGGCAGCTCACCGAGCTGTGGTCAAATTACGGTGAGCTGTTTGAGATATGGTTCGACGGCGGCACGATTCCGGAGGAATTAGGCGGTCCCGCGATACCGGCGCTGCTCAAGAAATATCAGCCGCAGGCGGTCTGCTTTCAGGGGCCGGAGGAGTGGGAGAACAACACCCGCTGGGTCGGCAACGAAGACGGCGACGTCCCCTTCGACTGCTGGGCGGCGACGGGACCCGGCGGCAACAGCTTCGACGGCACCGAAAAGAACGAAAAGACAGGCGTCGGCAACCCGAACGGCATCTTCTACCGTCCGGCGGAAACAGATATGCCGAACCGCAAAAACAGCGCTTTCGGCGGCGGCTGGGGCTGGCAGCCGGGGGAGGCGCATCTGGCGTTTACCCCCGAATACCTGCTTGACCGCTATATTAAATCGGTCGGCCGCAACACAAACCTGCTGCTCGGCATGGCGATATCAAAAGAAGGCGATTTTGAAGACGAGGAGCAGTTCAGGGAGTTCGGCCGCCTGTTAAAACAGACTTTCGGAAAGCCGCTTTATCTCTGCGAAAATCCGGAGCTGCGGGACGGTAAAATCTACATTCCGGCAGTCGCCGGCGGGAAGTATCTGGTATTGCGCGAAGATATCCGCGAGGGACAGCGGATTCGCGGTTACAGCCTTACGCAAGGCGATAAAACCGTCTTTTCGGCGAAAAGCCTCGGCAATAAGCGGATTATTCCGATTGACCGGGAGGGCGGGGCGACGCTTGCGATAACCGAAAGCGACGGCAGACCTGCGCTTCGGGAGATAGCGGTTTACTGATTAGTTATACCATGCCTTGAAAAAGACGCCCGATGTGTTTTATTTCGGCTAATCTGCATAAATATACAATAACATGGATGTTTCTTACATAATCGGCAATCAGAAATTCAATTACCGTGTCTGCGCGATAATGATTGACAACGGCAGGGTTCTTGCAATGCGCGACGAGCGCTCGCCTTATTATTATCTTCCCGGCGGGCGGGTGATGATGGGGGAAACCGCCGAACGCGCGGTCATTCGGGAAGTCAGGGAAGAACTCGGCGCAGCTCCCGAAATCGTCCGTCCGCTCTGGCTGAATCAGGCGTTTTTCAGCGAAGACGTCGATAAGCTCAGCTACCACGAATTGTGCGTATATTTTCTTATCGACATATCGCACACCGGCATTATCGAAAAAGGCGGCAGTTTTTCCCTTTCCGAGGGCGGGCGAACCAACCGCTTTGAATGGCTGCCGTTCGAGCGGCTGGAAGACGAATATTTCTACCCGATATTCCTAAAAAAAGCGATTTTCGACCTGCCGGAGGAGTTTACGCTTATAACCGAATACGAATAAGCCGTTTCCGCTTATCCGGCGAAGAATCGAGGCGCTTTGCGGCACAAGAGCTTTAAAAAAAATATATAAAACGAAAGGATATGACATGAATTTCAGACAGGTTCATCTCGATTTCCACACGAGCGAAAAAATTCCCGGCATCGGCTCCGAGTTTTCAAAGGAGCAGTTTCAGAAGGCTTTGAAGCTGGGCCATGTGAACTCAATCACCGTATTCGCAAAATGCCATCACGGCTGGGCTTATCATCCGTCGGAGGCGAATGAGCGCCACCCGAACTTAGATTTCGACCTTCTGGGCGCGCAGATTGAAGCGGCGCACGAGATAGGCGTAAAGACGCCGGTATACATCTCCGCCGGACTTGACGAGAAGCTGACCCGCCGCCATCCGGAATGGCTCCGCCGCGGCCGCGACGACCGCATCAGCTGGGAATCCGCCTGCTACCACGAATTCTGCATGAACACCCCCTATCTCGATTATCTGATAAAACAGGTCGAAGAAGTCGTCGCAAACTACGACTGCGACGGAATTTTCCTCGACATCGTCGGCGTCCGCGTCTGCTTCTGCCAGCACTGCGTAAAGACGCTGCTCGACGAAGGCAAGGACCCGTATGACGAGGCAAATGCCGCCGAACTCGGCGAGAGAGTCTACGCCGAATACTGCCGCCGGGTACGCGCCGCCGTCGACGTAATTAAGCCGGGACTTCCGGTATTCCAGAACTCCGGGCATATCCGCCGCGGCCGCCGCGATTTAGCCGACGTCGACACCCATCTTGAGCTTGAATCGCTGCCTACCGGCGGCTGGGGATACGACCACTTCCCGCTTTCCGCCGCGTACAGCCGGACGCTGGGCAAACAGTTCCTCGGCATGACCGGCAAATTCCACACCACCTGGGGTGAATTCGGCGGATTCAAGCACCCCAACGCCCTGCGCTATGAAGAGGCGCTATGCACCGCCTTCGGCGCGAAATGCTCCATCGGCGACCAGCTCCACCCGAACGGCCGCTTCGACGAAGCGACATACGCGCTTATCGGCGCCGCTTACAGCGAAATCGAGGAGCGGGAGCCGTGGCTCGACAATGTCGAATCGGTAGCGGAAATCGCCGTGCTTTCCGAAGAAGCCGTTTATAACTACTACGGCTCGTCGAAGGTGCTTCACTCGAGCGGAGCCGACGGCGACACCGGAGCGGTACGCGCGCTGCTTGAAGGCAAATACCTCTTTGACGTCATCGACGCCGAAGAACCGCTCGATAAATACAAGCTGCTGCTGCTCCCCGACCATATCCGGCTCGACGAAAAGCTGACAAAGAAGATTAAGGCGTTCTCCGCCGCCGGCGGCAAGGTGCTGGCGACCGGCGAGAGCGGACTTGATTTCGATGACAATTTCGTCCTTGATTTAGGCTGCGAGATGAAGGGCAAATCCGAATTCCGCCCCGTCTATTTCCGCCCGAAATTTGAGCTCGGCGCGCTGCCGGGTTCCGCTTTCGTAATCTATGAGCAGGCTTACGACATCGAAGCGAAGCCCGGAGCGGAAGTAACAATCGAGCGGGAAAATCCCTATTTCAACCGCACGACATTCGCATTCTCATCTCATCAGCACACGCCGAACGACCCGTCCGCCCGCTTCCCCGCCGCAACGACAGGCGCCGACGGCGGATATATCTCCTCCGAGCTTTTCTCCGAATACGCCCGCAAAGGCAGCCTTATCGCAAAGCTGCTGCTGCACGGCATGATCGACCGGCTGCTCGGCGAAAAGACGATAATCTCCAACCTTCCGGCGCAGTCGGTGGCGACGCTGATGGATCAGCCCGCCGAGAGCCGCCTTGTCTGCCACCTGCTGTACGCCTCCCCGGTTCGCCGCGGCAGCGGGATTGAAGTTATCGAAGACATCGTCCCGCTTTACGGCGTCTGCGTTTCGGTGAAGACCGACAGGACGCCGAAGAAAGTCTATCTCGCCCCCGAGATGACGGACTTGCCGTTTGAATACAGGGACGGCCGGGTCAGCTTCGGGATAGAAAAGCTGAGTATGCGGCAGATAGTCGTGATTGATTACTGATAAATTTCCGCAGGACAGAGACGCCCTCCGGACGCGCAATGCGTCCGGAGGGTTTTTTGATGAAAATATTGCAAAATCAGACGAAAACATTACATTTTGTTACGCAAAACTATTGCAAAGCGTTAATTATTATGGTATAATAAGACTAACTTTCAACCGGATGTTTTATCTTATTTTAGAAAACTAATCGGAATTTTATAAAATCACGGCATTAAACCGGTCAGGAGGAACCGAAAATGAAAAGAAAATTAATATCGGCGCTGCTGGCGCTTGCAATCTGCCTTACGCTGATGCCGGCGGCTGTGTTTGCAGCGGATCCCGAATTCTACCCCGGCGACATTAAGATAATAAACGACATAATCGAAAACAACGGACTTGTTTTGCCAAAGGCGCCGGAAAACGGCTCTAGCATTCCCGATAGTTGGAATGTTAGAATCCGATGGACCGACGGCGTTGACAACAAGAACAAGCGGGTATTAAGGCTTTTCCTGAACTCCGCGTCTCTTGAAGGCTCGCTTGACGTCACCGGTCTTGACGCCATGATACGGTTAGATTGCCATAAAAACAAACTTACCTCCGTCAATGTAAGCACTCTTACGAAATTGGATGCCTTTAGATGCAACGACAACAACCTTGAATCGCTTCAGCTCAACAGCGAAGCAAACTATGGGCTTGTAGATGTCAGCAGGAACTATTTTTTGGACACGAGCAAGATAACCGACAAACCGGGGCATTTCGAGTGGGGAGAAGAATTTTATACTTTCTCCCCGCAGAAAGTGTGCAAAATCATTTTCGACAAGAACGGCGGCGAGGGAACGATGGAGGACGAATTTGCATTTTGGGGCATACCGTATGAATTCCCCGCAAACAATTTTACCCCTCCGGCGGCGGACAAGCAGTTCGACTGCTGGGCGATAGGCAGCACAGCGGGTACGCGGAGAGCCCCCGGCGGTACATATACCTTTGGTGAAGGAAATGAAGAGGTCACCGTTTACGCGCTTTGGAAACCCGCAGCGGCGGAGGGCAATTATAATGAAGGCGACATTGCGGTAATCAACGGCATTATCGCTGACAACGGACTTGCTTTGACGCCGGCGCCGGACGACGGCTCAGATGTGCCGCAGGATTGGGCAGGCAAAGTCTTTTGGAGCGGCGCCGAGACCGATAAGCGGATAATTGAGCTTAATCTCCGGGACTGTGAGCTGACCGGAGAGCTTGACTTAAACGCCCTTGAAAAGTTGGAAAAGCTGAATTGCGGAACCAATAATCTGACCTCCCTCGATATAAGCGGACTTACGCATTTGAAAATTCTCAATTGCTACCACAACCGGCTGACCGGACTTGCACTCAACGCCGAAGCGCCGTATGACATAATCAATGTCCTATTCAACATTATGGCAGACGAAAGCGCAATAACCGGCCGGGACTTCACCTGGGGCACCGATGGCAAAGCTTTCTCCCCTCAGCGCTCTCTCGTCACTTTTGACAACAACGGCGGAACCGGAGAGATGGACGACGAACTTGTTTTGCAGGATTCGCCGTTTGAGCTCCCGGAATGCGCTTTCGCCCCTCCGCAGGATATGCGGTTCAAAGCCTGGGCGATAGGCGATACTGACGGCGAGCGGAAAGACCCCGGCGATGAATATACTTTCACGGAAAGCGCCGCGGTTTACGCTATATGGAAGGATGCCCGAAATTACGCAATTACCGTACTCCACGGCTCGGCAAATCCCGCCTCGGCCGAATCGGAAGCTATAATCACAATTAAGGCAAATCCCGCGCCGTCCGGATATCGTTTCAAATCATGGACGGTGAACAGCGGAGGCGCTGTCCTGACAAATCCGCTTGCCGCAGCGACGACTTTTGAAATGCCGGCAAATCCGGTGAGAATAACGGCAAATTACGAGCGGATTCTCCCGCCAGACACCTATTTTGTCACCGTGATAAACGGCTCGGCAAATGCGGCGACCGCCAAAACCGGCGTCGTTGTCACAATCACCGCCGACCCGGCT
>JGI24712J26585_10001762_pt1 | contig 18240 bp, 12 predicted proteins | sample BioPla3DNA2_FD_26585 | JGI IMG/M metagenome (IMG submission 26585) | reverse complement strand
GCAATAGCAAGATTGGTCTGCCTTCCCCACATAAGACCTGCACCATAGAACAGAGCAATGGCGACACAGGCAATCAGGAACATTATTAGAAGATGGTGATTGCCGGCTTTTTGCTTAATTGCTGGAATAATGGCTCTACCCATCAGGAATAGCCATATAAATAGTCCGGCAAACAGAAACCACTGCCAGAATCTGCCAAGATCAACATATTCATAGCCCTGGTGACCAAACCAGAAATTCTCAACAAGTCCCAGTTTCTGCATGATGCCCATCCACTGGCCTGCAAGCGATCCAAGTACTATTACTAGCAAGGCATAGAATAAGAGGTCTACACCTAGTTTCTGAAACTTAGGCTCCTTACCAACTATAGTCGGTGCATAGTATAAGCCAGTTGCCAGCCACGATGTTGCTATCCAGAATATTGCCAGCTGTACGTGCCATGTGCGGGAAACGGAGTAGGGGAGCCAGTCGGCAAGCGGTATTCCATAAAATCCAAGACCTTCTACTCCGTAGTGNGCCGTCACTACTCCCATGACTACCTGGACTAATATCAGGAAGGTTACTATTATGAAGTATTTCAGCGTAGCTCTTTGTGAAGGAGTTTGTGCTAAGTTTGCAACCGGTGAAGCCGGAGGTGCTACTATCGGTTCCTCTTCCTTTGTGGAGGCATAGTACCACACCATTAAGCCAATNCCTGCAAGCAACAGGATAACACTGAACCCGGTCCATAATATCATTGAACCTGTAGGAGTGTTTGCTACCAGTTTTTCAGGCGGCCAGTTGTTAGTATAGCTGATTTCCTGTCCTGGTCTTTGNGCGACACAAGCCCATGAGGCCCAGAAAAAGAAGGCATTGAGCTGATGCACCCTCTCCGGATCCTTTAGTGAGTTTGCCGGAATTGCATAAGCCTCTCTAAGGTGATCCATTGAAGGATTGTCAGTAAAGAGTCCGGCATAGTATCGTGAGTTATAGGCTATAGCCTCAGCTCTAAGGGACGAAACAGTAAGAACCCCGGTTTCCCTGTCATAGGTATTGGTTCTTAGATCCTTTTGGAGAAGTACCTGTAAGGCTGCTTGCTGATCACCCTCCAGTTCATCATAAGATTTCCCATGACTGGCAATAGCTAGTGCATCCAGCATATAAACAGCTTCTCTGTGAAGCCAGTCAGCTGTCCAGTCTGGAGCCTGGTAAGCTCCATGGCCCCAGATTGTTCCAACCTGTTGGCCTCCGAGCGACTGCCATACATTCTGGCCATCTTTAATTTCCTGTCCTGAAAATAGCACTTCTCCTGTAACAGTTACTACCTTTTCGGGAACAGGTGGAGCTTCACGATAGATTTCCCTACCATAATAAAGCAATACGGCAAACGAGATTGTGATTACCGCAATGAATCCGATCCATAGTCTTCTTGTTTTCATGTGTTGTTTGATTTAGTTAAAGGCTTTCAAACAAAAATAGAAAAGAAAATATATAAAAAGATGCGCATATCCACAATTGTTGAAATTTTTATTTATTCTATATTAGCTCTCTGATAGTGAAGATAGCAAGTCAGGCAGCAAATGTCAAATAATCTGGATATTGCAGAAAACAGGTAGGAGTAATGAACTAATGATTAACATATAAACATTAAGATTATGATAATAGACAAACTAGAGAATGCATCACGTTATTTCATGCTTCATCCATCATTGGAACAAGCTTTTGATTTTATTGAATCGATGGAGGATGATGATTTCTTTACGGGAAAGCGTGAGATCGTTGGAGATCACCTGTATTGTAGCGGGATTTCAGGCGAAACTAAGGGATTTGATGAGAATATCTGGGAAGCTCATGAGAGGTACCTGGATATTCATTATGTGCTTGAGGGAAAGGAAAGAGTGTTCTTTGCAGATCCTGAAGAGGTAAAGGTCAAGGAGGCCTATAATGAAGAAAAAGACCTGACCGTTTATGAAGGAGAAGGGAAAGAATACCACATTCCTGCTGGAGGTTTTGTGATATTCTTTCCTGGTGAGATTCACAAGACAATGGTGAGTTCCGGTCAGCCGGAACCCGTTAAAAAGCTTGTTATAAAGCTTGAACTGGCTTAGGAGTATCCAGCAGTCCGCTTCTTTTTAGCAGTGCGTCAACTGAAGGCTTTTCACCTCTGAATCTGACATAAAGATCCATTGGGTGCTCAGTACCTCCCTTTGATAAGATACATTCGCGGAATCTTTCGGCAGTAGCACTGTCAAAGATTCCGTTTTCTTTGAATACCGAGAAGGCATCAGCATCGAGAACTTCAGCCCATTTGTAACTATAGTAACCGGCAGCATAGCCTCCGTCAAAGATATGGCTGAAAGCAGTACTTACACAGCTTCCTTCAACTTCTGGGAAGAGCTCTGTTTTAGCCATAGCCTTCTTTTCAAATTCAATAGGATCTTCTGTAATTGGTGTGGTTACAGTATGCCATCCCAAATCGTTGAATCCAAAACCAAGTTGGCGAACAGATGCGTAACCGCTTTGGAAGTTATCAGAATTAATAATCTTCTCAATCAGTTCAGCAGGTATTGTCTCACCGGTTTGATAGTGAGTTGCACACATTTCAAGCCATTCTCTCTCAAGAGCCCAGTTTTCCATGATCTGAGATGGAAGTTCAACGAAATCCCGGTAAACACTTGTTCCTGCAAGACTTTCGTAAGTAACATCGCTAAGCATGCCATGCAATGCGTGACCAAATTCATGTAGGAAGGTTGTTACTTCATAGAAAGTAAGCAGTGAAGGACGTGAAGGCGATGGTTGGGTAAAGTTGCATACTATAGAGATATGCGGTATAACTCTTTCTCCATTTACCTTATGTTGTTCCCTGAAAGAGGTCATCCAGGCTCCACCTTGTTTTGATTTGCGTGGGTGGAAGTCGGTATAGAAAATAGCAAGTATAGTACCGTCCTTATCGTAAACCTCATAGGCTTGTACATCAGGATGATAAACAGGTATTTCCTTATTTTCCTTAAATGTAAGGCCATATAACTTATTGGCCAGACCAAAGACGCCTTGCTTTACATTTTCTAGTTGGAAGTAAGGTCTGATCATCTCGTCATCAAGGTCGAAAAGCGAACGACGGAGCTTTTCGGAATAGTATGAAAAGTCCCAGCGTTGCAGTTCATCGTTAAGTCCTGACTTTTTTGCAAAATTACTTACTTCAATCACGTCATTCTTTGCATGCGGATATGACTTCTCGTACAGCTGATTGAGCAGGTCGTATACATTAGCAGCATTTTGAGCCATTCTTTCTTCAAGTGCATAATCTGCATGAGAAGCATAGCCGAGCAGATTGGCNTTTTCAAGNCGAAGATTGGCAATCTTCACCATGATGGCCTTGTTGTCGTATTCGTTGTTATTGTTGGCTCTTGATAAAGATGCCCTTTGAAGCTTTTCACGTAGGTCTCTGTTATCTGCATACTTCAGGAAGGGACCCATACTAGGGGCATGTAAAGTAAACATCCAGCCTTCCTGCCCTTCGCTTTCAGCCAGGTGCTTGGCGTTTTCAATTTCNGCCTCAGGAAGACCAGCAAGATCAGCAGTATCAGTAATAAGAAGTTTAAAACTGTTGGTTTCTGCCAGTAGGTTTTCTGCGAATTGCAGAGAAAGCTGTGACAGTTCTGCAGTGATCTCCCTATACCTTTGTTTTTCAGCTTCTCCAAGAAGAGCTCCCCCACGTACAAAGGTTTTGTATACCTGATTGAGGAGCATANTTTCTTCAGTATTCAGGTTAAGCTCATCCTTCTTGTCGTATACGGCTTTTACTCTGGCAAACAGTTCCTCGTTAAGCCAGATATCATTGCTATACTCAGAAAGAAGGGGAGATACTTCGCGGGCAACTTTCTGTATATCCTCACTTGTTTCAGCCTCATTGAGATTGAAGAATACAGAACTAATACGGGTTAGAAGTTTACCGCTATTCTCGAGAGCTTCTATTGTATTTGCAAAACTGGGTTCTTCAGTATTGCTGATGATTGCTTTGATATCTTCTCGTCCATGTTCCATTGCAACCTTAAAGGCTGGAACGTAATGCTCTNCTTTTATCTTGTCGAAAGGAACGGTCTGATACGGCGTGTTAAAGTCCTCAAGCAAAGGATTGTAGTCTGACATCTTGCTATTGTTTTTACAACAGGTTAATAATGCAATGCAACCAAAACCAAGAATAATACGTTTTGGTTTTAAGAAATTTCTAATCAACATACGTATGGTATCGTTTAAGTAATTGTTAGTAAAAAACTATGCAATTTTACGCATTCATCACCGTAAGTCAAAGTTNCTTGATATTAGTATAAGCTGATTTTTGTCATGTTTGGTGAGGATGGTACAATTAATACTTAAGAATTATCGTTATTATTATCTATTGTTAACCTAATATTAAACAAATGAAAAGTAGTAGAAAGCTGCCATTATTAGTATTGCTGGCCTTGTCAGTATCTGCAGTAGGACAGAAGAAGGTGACTGATTTTCTTGAGATGGGTAAGGATGCAGCTGGGATCATGACCAAGGAGTATCTCAGACCTTACGGTGAGATGCTTGGTAAGTCACTTAACGGTGGATGGTATAATTCAGCATCTATCCACAAGCTTGGTGGCTTTGATCTGACCGTTGGAGTAAATATGGTAATGGCTCCTCCAAGTGCTGAGAGTTTTGATGTAGCAGGCTTAATAAACACATTACCTGGAAACTGGTCGCTCAAGGCTCCCAGTGTAAGTAAGGCTCCTACAGCAGCAGGCTCGATGACAGAAAGACCGGTACTTGTAAACGACGATCTGGAACCGGGAGTGGAATTACCAAACGGAAGTGGATACAATGTTTTTCCAATGCCAATTGCGCAGGTGTCTGTAGGATTGCCCGGCCATACTGAAGTATCTGCCAGATTTGTTCCCAAAATGTCAGTTGGCAATGCCGGAAAAGTTAACCTTTATGGTTTTGGCCTAACACATAGTTTTAAGGAATATGTACCTATCCTGAAGCGCTTCCCAATTTGGCAGGCCTCTGTTATGGCGGCTTATACCCATTTTGGCAGTGAAGTAAATGTTGATTCTTATGAAGGGGGAACAGACCAGTCGCTCGAGATTGACGCTAACGGTTTCACAGGCAGATTTCTGTTAGGAATCAAGGTTCCTGTCCTTGAACTATATACTGGTGTTGGTTATGGAAGTACAACAAGTGACTTTGCATTAAAAGGAAATTATGGTTCCCTTGGAAGCAATCCGATAGCTTTAGCTTACAAGGAAAAAGGTCTTGATTTCAATGCAGGGTTAAAGTTACAACTAGGCTTTTTGGCCTTATATGGTGACTATACCTTTGGTGATTACTCAATGTTATCAGCCGGATTGGGAATAAGTTTCCGCTAACCAGTAAAAAAACTAAGAGGTTGTCTCCCGGGAGATAGCCTCTTTTTATTTGCAGGCCCGTTCTGGCTTATTATCTGGTAATAACATATCTTTGCCTTATTAAAATAAGTCTTAGGTGAAGAAGTTACTCCTGATTCTGGTTTCTACTTTTTTTGTTGCCTGCGAGGGAATTCTCAATATTGAGATAATTGGGGATGGGCAGCCGTCTGACCCTATTTTGCAAAGGGTTGGGCAATTTACTTCCATTGACTTATATGACTCTTTTGAACTTGAAATCAGATCCTCAGACAAGCAGGAAGTCTATATACAGGCAGAGAGTAATATTGTAAGGTATGTAAATGCCGATGTTACTGATGGACGACTTTTTATTCAGCGTCTTCCCAATTACGACCTGGTTCCACGCTTCCCTATCAAAATAATCGTTACCACTCCGGTACTCGAAGAGGTTAATATATACGGAAACGGGAAGCTTCTTATTGATTCACTTGAAATTCCAGCTCTCAAATTGAATATTTATTCACGTGCAAAATCAGAATTGCAGGATGTCCTTATAGATCAATTGCAGCTATTGTCCAATAGCGGGGGCAGTGTAGCATTAGACGGAGTATTCAGGGATCTTAGTTTCAGGCAGGCCGGCTCAGGTACTTCAACGATTACTGGTTATTCGGATATTGCCAGAATAATTCAGGAAGGCTCTGGAATTATTACTGCAAATGATCTGTATGCGAATAATATAAATGTGAGCCTCTTTGGTTCCGGACTTATTTACTGCAGAGGTCTTGACGGCTTTTCAGTTCTGATAAATGACAATGGTCTGTGTGTATTACACAGGTGCCGAACCAGATCTTATAGATATCAAGGGTAGCGGCAACCTTGTTCCCTTCTGATCTTTCCACAACCGTATTACTTTTCCAATTATCGAGGATTCCTTTGTCAAAACTATATTAGGTTTTGATTTCAATTCTCTGTTTTTAGCAATAGAATGTAATGTAAAACTCAAAAAATTAAATATTCTGTAAGTTAAATCAGAATATTTATTTATTTTTGACCTTCGTTTTCGCACCACATTTATAAACTATTATAAGGCAACAAGAATGAAGAATCATGAGTCCCGCTATGTGGAGGACTTCATGGCAAGTGTTATTGCCAGGAATCCTTCCGAACCTGAATTCCATCAGGCAGTAAGAGAAGTAGTTGAAAGTTTGGCTTCCTTTGTATTAGAGAATCCGGTTTTGATGAAGAACAAGATTCTTGAACGTATGGTTGAGCCTGAAAGGGTTGTAATGTTTCGTGTACCCTGGTTGGATGACAAAGGTGAGTTTCAAATCAACCGTGGTTTCCGTGTACAGATGAACAGTGCCATTGGTCCATACAAGGGTGGTATCCGATTCCACGCTTCTGTAAATCTTGGAATCCTGAAGTTTTTAGCCTTCGAACAGGTATTGAAAAACAGTCTGACCTCCCTGCCCATGGGTGGTGGTAAAGGTGGATCTGACTTCAACCCCAAGGGAAAATCCGACAATGAAGTTATGAAGTTCTGTCAGTCCTTTATGACTGAGCTGTACCGTCATATTGGTCCGGATACTGACGTTCCCGCTGGTGATATTGGTGTAGGTGGTCGTGAAGTAGCTTATATGTTTGGTCAGTACAAACGTCTTAGAAATGAATTTACCGGAACCTTTACAGGTAAGGGACTGGATTTCGGAGGAAGTCCACTTCGTCCCGAAGCAACAGGTTACGGAACAGTATATTTCGCGTCAGAAATGCTTAAGACCAGAGGTGAAAGTTTCAAGGGCAAAACTGTTGCAATCAGTGGTTCAGGAAATGTTGCGCAATATGCAGTAGAAAAAGCTCTGGAAATGGGAGCAAAGGTTGTAACTCTGTCAGACAGTAACGGAACAATCTATGATCGTGAAGGTATTACTGCTGAAAAACTAGAATATGTAAAAGTTTTGAAGAATGCAATCCGTGGCAGGATCAAGGAATATGCAGAAAAATATCCTTCAGCTGAGTATTGGCCAAACGAACGCCCATGGAAAGTGAAAGCTGATATCGCATTACCATGTGCTACACAGAATGAGCTAAACGGTGATGATGCACAAACTCTGGTAAGCAATGGCTGTTTCTGTGTTGCAGAAGGTGCAAATATGCCTTCTACACCTGAAGCAATCAAGGTATTTCTTGACAACAAGATCCTTTATGGTCCAGGTAAGGCAGCCAATGCAGGTGGTGTTGCAGTTTCCGGACTTGAAATGTCACAAAACTCAATGCGTCTGCAATGGACCAAGGAGGAAGTTGATGCCAAACTGAAGTCAATTATGACGAATATTCATGCATCTTGTGTGAAGAATGGAAAAGACGCAGATGGTTTTGTAAACTATGTAAACGGAGCCAATATAAGCGGTTTTATCAAAGTAGCAAACTCAATGCTGGCTCAAGGTCTGGTATAATTCAGCCTCCAAATACGCTAAATAAGAACACCCTCAAAACCGCAGTTTTGGGGGTGTTTCTATTATTGCCTTAGCTATTTACCTTTGCTCAGAGAGGGCTTCTTCACTTACAGTATCGCTGTGAAGATCAACCACAAGCGAATAGCCAATATGGCTAATATGCAGATACAGTTTCCGGGTTCCCTTTATATTTGTAACAACTCCCGTAACCCCTTTAAGTGGGCCGGAGGTGATAGTAATAGTCTGCCCTTTTTGGATCCTTCCTACCTGTATACTGAAATCCAGCTTGTTTTCCACAGTCTTGCGCATTGCCTCAATTTCGTGATCCGGAATTACAACTGCCTCACCCTTGTGACAAACGTAACCAACAATGCCTTTGACCTCGAAAACACGACGATATTCAGATTCAGGAATACTGATAAAAATATAGGAACTAATGACGGGAACCTCGATCCATCTTTTCCTGTCACTCCATCGTCTGAGTTCCCGTTTTAGCGGTAAATAAGCTTCAATACCCAAATTCCTAAACTGCTCCAGCACTTTTTTTTCGGCTCTGGGCTTGGTATATAAGGCATACCACTTATTGCCCTCAGTATCTGTTTTCAATCCCGTGAATATTATTAGTTGGTTCTCAAAAATAAGAAATATTGGTCATGAAGGGAGATTCCAAATCTTAAAATTAACCATCATTTTAGATGTAATAAGGACTTTAATCAGTTATTCCCCACTTATTCACAATGGGTTTTTGTGATAAATATAACATATTGATAATTAATATTTTGTATTTGCNGCTTTGTTGATAAAAATACCTGAAATATTCAGGTTAAACCCCTGCTTTTTGCTATATTTGTATGTTTTGATAGGAAGTGCTAAAAACGAAGTTCATACCATGAGTGAGAATCAAATGAATACCCCTAATATGAATAATGGCGATTACAGAGCCAATAGTATTCAGGTATTAGAGGGTCTTGAAGCTGTAAGGAAACGTCCCGCCATGTATATTGGTGATGTTAGTGAAAAAGGTTTGCATCACCTTGTTTACGAAGTGGTGGATAACTCAATTGACGAAGCCCTTGCAGGACATTGTGACACTATAAATGTTACTATCTACGAAGACAATTCAATAAGCGTACTGGATAATGGTCGCGGTATTCCGGTAGACATTCATGAGAAAGAGGGTAAATCCGCTCTTGAAGTCGTTATGACCGTGTTACATGCCGGTGGAAAGTTTGATAAGGACAGTTACAAGGTATCCGGAGGTCTTCACGGGGTAGGTGTTTCGTGCGTGAATGCACTTTCAGCTCATTTGCTGGTTGAAGTATATCGCGATGGAAAGACCTACAGACAGGAATACTCCTGTGGTAAACCGATAACTCAGGTTACTGAGGCTGGAGCGTCCGACAAGGCAGGAACTTTTGTAAAGTTTAAGCCTGATGCTTCAATTTTTATAACCACTGAGTACAAGTACTCTATCCTGGCTACAAGGATGCGTGAGCTCGCCTTCCTTAATAAGGGCATTACAATAATCCTGACCGACAGACGGCACCTAAATGAGGATGGGAGCTATCAGACTGAGATCTTCCATTCTGAAGAGGGGCTAAAGGAATTTGTCAAGTTTATTGATTCAAACCGTGAGCCGCTTGTAGACAATATTATCTACATCAATACTGAGAAAAATGATATTCCCGTTGAGGTTGCCATTATGTACAACACCTCGTTTAACGAGAATGTATATTCATATGTCAACAATATCAACACTATAGAGGGTGGTACTCACCTTACCGGCTTCAGAAGGGGGCTAACCAGAACCCTTAAGTCTTATGCTGAAAAAACCGGTTTGTTGTCCAAGCTTAAGTTTGACATCAATGGGGACGACTTCCGTGAAGGCCTTACCGCAGTTATATCCGTTAAGGTTCAGGAGCCTCAGTTTGAAGGCCAGACCAAGACCAAACTGGGTAATAACGAAGTTGTTAGTGCCGTTGACCAGGCTGTAAGCACCATGCTGGAGTACTACCTTGAGGAGAATCCAAAGGATGCCAAGTCGATCGTTAACAAGGTTATTCTTGCTGCCACTGCCCGTCATGCAGCTCGTAAGGCCAGGGAACTGGTTCAACGTAAGACAGTACTTACAGGAGGTGGTTTGCCCGGTAAACTAGCTGACTGTTCTGAAAAAGATCCTGCCCAATGTGAAATTTTCTTTGTTGAGGGAGACTCTGCAGGTGGTACTGCAAAGCAAGGTCGTGACAGGCGTTTTCAGGCTGTTATGCCACTGAGGGGTAAAATCCTGAATGTTGAAAAAGCCTTGGTTCACAAGGTCTTTGATAGCGAGGAGATCAGGAATATATTCACCGCGCTTGGTGTTTCGATAGGTACAGAAGAAGATAGTAAGGCTCTGAATCTTTCAAAACTGAGGTATCACAAGATCATAATCATGACGGATGCCGACGTGGACGGTCGCCACATCAATACTCTTATGATGACCTTCTTCTTCCGCTACATGAAGGATATCATTAAGAACGGCCACTTGTACATTGCTAATCCGCCTCTCTATCTTATGAAAAAGGGTAAGGTGGAAGAGTATTGCTGGAATGAACAACAAAGACAGGCATTCACAGACAAGTATGGCAACGGCAAGGAAGATTCAGTAACCATCCAGCGATACAAAGGTTTGGGTGAGATGAACGCTGAACAGCTATGGGCAACTACAATGGATCCGAACAGGCGAACACTGCGACAGGTAACCATTGAGAGTGCTGCAGAGGCAGATCGCGTATTCAGTATGTTGATGGGTGATGATGTTCCACTCAGAAGGGAGTTTATCGAACAGAATGCTACCTATGCGAAAATTGATGTCTAGGAACTGTTAGTAATTTGATATATTTGAAGCCTTTCCGGTATCTGCCGGGAAGGCTTTTTTCTTAGTATGGATTCAAAGAGAATAGTAATTACAGTATCGAATAATCTTGTGACCGACAACCGTCTGGCAAAGACTGCCGCAAGCCTCGAGGCTTGCGGATGCGAGGTACTCTTGCTTGGCCGTAGATGGCCCGGTGGCAGTATTCCGCCAGGAAGGGCAGGGAAGGTGAGGAGGTTCAGGCTTTTTTTCAACAGGAATTTAGGCTTTTACAGCGAACTCAATGTCAGACTGTTCTTTTATCTGTTGTTTGTAAAGGTTGATGTAATCTGGGCCGTGGACCTGGATACACTTCCAGCTGCTTATTTGGCTGCCAGGATGAGGGGGAAGAAACTTATCTACGACAGTCATGAGTATTTTACCGAACTTCCTGAATTGCAGGATCGTCCCATTGTAAAGCGGGCATGGACCTACTTACAGGACCACCTGATCACAAAGGTTGATGTTGTAATTACAGTTTCCGGCAGTATAGCAGATGCATACCGTGATAGATACGGTGTGGATGCCGTCCTAGTAAGGAATATGCCTCTCAGACCGATAGCTCCAATGTCCATCAGGGAGCTTGGAGATGGTCCGGTGATCTATTACCAGGGTGCCATGAACGTGGGTCGTGGACTTGAGGAAGCCATAAGGTCACTTAAGTTCCTGCCGGGCTACAGAATGATAATAGCCGGAAGAGGCAGCCATGAAGAAACTATCCGTGAAGAGGCGAGGAGACTGGGTTTTGAGGACAGAATCACCTTTACTGGGATGTTACCTTTTGAGGCTCTGGCAGATGAAGCCCGCAAAGCACATGTGGGGCTGTGCCTGATGACCAAAGAGGCTTTGAATCATTATTATGCATTGCCAAACAGGCTCTTTGACTATCCGGCCTTGGGGTTGCCTGTTGTTGCAAGTGCCTTTCCGGATATTTCCAAGATAGTTGAGAAGTACAAGATAGGTCTGCTTGTGGATGACCTGCAGCCAGAAACACTGGCTGCAGCGATAAGAGAAGCCTGTGAGAACCGAGAGCTGAGAAAGCTGTGGAAATCAACACTTCCGGCTGCTGCTGAGCAATTAAACTGGGAGAAGGAAGCTGAGGTATTTAAAAAGCTGATTTGAGCAGGCAATCTATATTCCTGTGTGAGAAGCGTATTGAAGTGGAATTTGAATAGGAAATATAAGATTCTTGACAAAACTGATTTGAAATGAGTACAGTGTATGAAATAAATATATAAAAAAAGAGGCCCGGAGGCCTCTTTTTAGCTTTTATCCTAAATAGGATTTCAAGAGTTTACTTCTTGATGTATGTCTCAGGCGTCTTATCGCCTTTTCTTTAATCTGTCTAACCCTTTCACGAGTCAAACCGAAGCGTTCACCTATCTCTTCCAGAGTCATTTCCTGACATCCGATACCGAAGAAATACCTGATGATATCGCTTTCCCTTTCAGTAAGAGTGGCAAGAGCTCTCTCAATTTCCCTTGAAAGAGATTCGTTAATCAGTGAACGGTCAGCGTTTGGTGAATCGCTGTTGATAAGTACATCCAGCAAGCTGTTGTCCTCACCTTCAACAAAAGGTGCGTCTACTGAAATATGACGACCAGCAACACGCAGGGTGTCTGCCACCTTTTCAGCTGGCAGGTCAAGTTCCTCTGCCAACTCTTCCGGTGAAGGTTTACGCTCGTGCTCCTGTTCAAATTTAGAGTAGGCCTTGTTAATCTTGTTAAGTGAACCTACCTGATTAAGTGGAAGGCGTACGATACGTGATTGTTCGGCCAATGCCTGAAGGATGGACTGACGAATCCACCATACAGCATAGGATATAAACTTAAAACCTCTGGTTTCATCAAACTTCTCAGCAGCCTTGATCAAACCGAGGTTGCCCTCGTTAATCAAGTCAGGTAAGCTAAGTCCCTGGTTTTGATATTGCTTTGCAACAGAAACCACGAAACGCAGATTGGCTCTGGTCAGCTTCTCAAGAGCTGCCTGATCGCCTTTTTTTATCCGCTGCGCTAACTCAACTTCCTCCTCNACAGATATAAGTTCCTCACGACCAATNTCTTGAAGATACTTATCCAGTGACGCGCTTTCGCGGTTTGTTATTGATTTTGTTATTTTTAATTGTCTCATATTCCCTCCAAATTCGCCGCAAAAGTACTATAAATAATTAAGTAAAGCAATATCTAAACTGGACACTTGTGCTGATAATTCTATTCCTTTCGGCTTAATGTCATTCCTGAATGTTTATCGCATAGTATGACACCTGTCCGTTTGGATAGATACCTGTGAGGAACAATCCGTCATTTAGTACCTCAATTACTTTTTTAAGATCTTCCTCGCTGTTTATCGGCACACGATTGGCCTGAGTAATTATATACCCTTCCTTGATTCCGGCTTCCTTGAATTTTCCTGATGTTAGTTTAACGACTTTGATACCATTGCGGATTCTCAACTTATTCTTTTCTGCATCAGAGACGCGTTCAAATGTAGCTCCAAGTTTGGATAACTTACTTGTGGTCTTGACCAACTCAGTATTACCGTGAATATTACGTAATTTGACAGTAAAAGGTTTTCTTTTTCCGTCACGAATTACTTCAACCTGAATATTATCACCTGGTCGGAACCTGCTGACTTTTTCCTGGAGTTCTGGTATGCTGTTGACTTCCTCACCGTTGACAGTGATAATAACATCTCCATCCTTTATTCCTGCAGCCTCAGCACCTGATCCGGGTATTACTCCGTTGATGTAAACTCCTCTTACTTTTTCCATCTTTAGTTCAGCGGCACGCTCACTTGTCATTTCACCTAAGGTGATGCCGATTACACCTCTCTGAACTTCACCATATTCCATAAGGTCTTTTACCACCTTCTCAACAATGCTTGAAGGTACTGCGAAGCTGTAGCCTGTAAATGAACCGGTTCTTGAGGCAATGGCAGTGTTGATTCCAACCAGTTCACCATTTGTGTTTACTAGAGCTCCACCACTGTTACCAGGGTTTACAGCAGCATCTGTCTGCAGGAAGGATTCTATGCTCAATTGCCCCAGTATCTGGATCTGTCTTGACTTAGCACTTAAGATACCGGCAGTTACAGTAGAAGTAAGGTTGAATGGATTACCCACTGCAAGGACCCATTCTCCAACTTTCAGGTTGTCAGAACTGCCAAACTTAAGGTAGGGCAGATCAGCTGCATCTATCTTGAGCAGGGCTATATCAGTACTCGGGTCGGATCCTACCTTGACAGCCCTAAAACTACGCTTGTCATTTAGGGTTACCTGAATATCAGACGCATCTTCAATTACATGATTATTAGTGACTATAAAACCATCACTGGATAAGATAACACCCGAACCGGCTCCCATAACTGGACGCTGCTGAGGTTCACCAAATGATCCTCTTGGACCGAAAAAGAATTCCAGGAAGGGATTCTGAAAACTCATACCTGGCATTGTTGTGGTTCCTTTTGTAGTAACGTGAACAACAGCATGAATAGACTTCTCGGCCGCATAGGTCAAATCCGGATAGTTTCCCTGTGGAGCGTCCGGTAATGAAGCAAAACGGGCAGATGGACTGACATATACCGGTACTTCTACTTGTTCCTTTTCTGACCCGAAAAACATGGAGTAAGCTAAAACTCCAAGAAATGCACTGACAATGGCAATAGTAAAGATTGTAAGCAGTTGTTTGGTATTCATGTCTCTCAAGTTTTATGGTTTTACAAAAGAGCCTCAAATCGCGTGCCCTGAGGTCTTAATTAACAGATTTTAACCGGTGGTATATTAGAATTATAACAAAACAAAAGCAGTATTGTTAATCTCCTTTAGAAGGAACATTCTTTATTATCTTTGTATTTTGCACCAATATACCAACAACCTACTTTCTATGAGTTCAATCAGATTCAGCAAGTACCACGGAACAGGAAATGACTTTGTAATAGTTGACAACCGAAACAGGGTCTTTGATTCTGACAATAATGACCTTGTCATGCATATCTGCCACAGGAGGTTTGGTGTGGGTGCAGATGGTTTTTTGTTGCTTGAGTCTTCTGATAAAGGTGCATTTGCAATGCGTTATTACAACAGTGACGGAAGGGAGAGCACTATGTGTGGCAACGGAGGCCGCTGCCTCGTTGCCTTTGCCCGTCAACTTGGACTTGTGAAAGATGGAGAACTTGTAGAGTTTGAAGCTATTGATGGTCTTCACCATGCTGTTTGCATGGGTGATATTATAAGCCTGAAGATGGTAGATGTTAAAGGTATTGAGGAACTTGATGGTGGTTTCTACCTTGATACAGGGTCCCCGCATTTTGTCAGGTACGTTGATGATCTTCAGGGAACTGATGTATATAAAGAAGGGAGTAAGCTTAGATACAGCAATATGTTTGGTGACGGTGGTGCCAATATAAATTTCGTTAGGTACAACAAGGCAGGACATATTTCCTTGCGTACTTATGAAAGAGGTGTAGAGGACGAGACCTGGTCGTGCGGTACTGGTACTGTAGCTTCCGTTCTGACGTCCTACTACCGTTTTGGTGGACCTCTGATTTGGGATGCTGATGTGAAGGGTGGTAAGCTGAAGGTTAGTTTTACTCCTGCCGGAAGAGGTTCATTCACCGACATCAGGCTTGATGGTCCTGCAAAGTTTGTTTTTGAGGGTACATTGGATAATTTCTTGAAGCAACAGGATGGAATATAGATTGGTATCGGATTTTAAGCCCACAGGGGATCAGCCGGATGCAATACGACAACTGGTTGAGGGGTTCAGATCAGGACTTAATCAACAGACCCTACTTGGGGTTACTGGTTCTGGAAAGACCTTTACTATTGCAAATGTACTTTCGCAGCTAAACAAACCGGCACTGGTACTAAGCCACAACAAGACCCTGGCAGCCCAGTTGTATAGTGAGTTTAAGCAGTTCTTTCCTGAAAACCTTGTTGAGTACTTCGTATCCTATTACGATTATTACCAACCCGAGGCCTACCTGCCAGTGACAGATACCTATATTGAAAAGGACCTTTCGATAAATGATGAGATTGAGAAATTACGACTGAGTGCTACCTCCTCCCTGATGTCAGGGAGGAAGGATGTGATAGTCGTTTCTTCAGTTTCCTGCCTTTACGGTATTGGAAATCCTGATGATTTTCACGCAAATGTAATCTCTGTAAAAAGGGGAGATAAGATCAGCAGGAACCAGTTTCTTAGAAAACTGGTTGATGGGCTTTATTCACGTAATGAGACTGAGTTTGACCGCGGCCATTTCAGGGTTAAGGGTGATACGGTTGATATCAATCTTGCCTATGCTGACCATGCCTGTCGTATTAGTTTCTGGGGTGATGAGATTGAGTCGATAGAGACTTTTGATCCAGTAAACAACCTGCGTCTTGGCATTCATGATGAGCTACTTATCTATCCTGCAAATATCTTTGTTACAAGTAAAGAGCGTATTAATCAGGCAATGAGGATGATGCAGGATGACCTTGTTGCCAGGGTTGAAGAACTTAAAAGGGATGGTAAGAAGCTGGAGGCCAAGAGACTGGAGGAGAGGGTTAACTATGATATGGAGATGATTAAGGAACTTGGNTATTGTTCGGGTATAGAAAACTACAGCCGCTACTTTGATGGCAGGGCTCCCGGAACNAGGCCATTCTGCCTTATTGATTTCTTCCCGGATGACTTTATTACAATAATCGATGAGAGCCACGTTACAATCCCTCAGATCAGGGCTATGTATGGTGGCGACTACAGTCGTAAAAGGAATCTGGTGGATTACGGTTTCAGACTTCCGGCGGCATTGGACAACAGACCACTGAGGTTTGAAGAGTTTGAAGAACTTGCCCAGAGGGTTATATACGTTAGTGCAACTCCGGCTGAGTACGAGATAGAAAAGAGTGAGGGTATAATAGTAGAACAGCTGATTCGTCCTACTGGTCTGCCGGATCCAAGGATAGAGGTTCGTCCAAGTCTGAACCAGATAGACGACCTGATGGAGGAGATAAGGCAGAGATGTGCGAGGGACGAGAGGGTTTTGGTTACCACCCTTACTAAGCGTATGGCAGAGGAGTTGACAGACTACCTGACAAGGATGGGAGTGAGGTGCCAGTACATACACTCGGACGTGGAGACTCTGGAACGTGTCAAGATTATGGAAGCACTACGTGAGGGAATGATTGATGTTCTTGTTGGTGTCAACCTGTTGCGTGAGGGACTTGACCTTCCGGAAGTTTCCCTGGTTGCAATTCTTGATGCCGACAAGGAAGGCTTCCTTCGTTCTGCAAGATCACTTACACAGACTGCTGGTCGGGCTGCACGTAATATTAATGGTCTTGTTATTATGTATGCCGATACTATTACTGGATCTATGCAGGAAACAATTGATGCAACCAATTACAGAAGGGAAAAGCAGCTAAACTACAACAAGCAGCATGGTATCACACCTACTCCAATTGTAAAGAAGAGGGGTGCTGTAATACCTGGACAGACTGCAGCTGCACCCTCTGCTTATGTTGAACCTGAGTCTGTTGATGTAGCAGCCGATCCGGTAGTAGCTCTGATGAGTCCAAAGGCGCTTGAGAAAGCAATTGACAAGGCTAAAAGGAATATGGAAGCTGCGGCTAAGGAACTGGACTTTATGGCTGCTGCCTTTTATAGGGATGAGATGTTCAGACTTCAGGAACTGCTAAAAGAAAAGAAGGCAGAAGAGAAAAAATAGCGTTTGGGGAATCCAGTTGATCATAGGCAGATAAAACAAAAGAGGCTGTCCGCTGGAGCTGCCTCTTTTGTTGTTCAATATTTATCCTATAACTATCTTCTTCTTTGTGGTGATCTGCTTCTGCTCTTAGGCAACAGGAACTTCCTTGTCTTTTGATAGCTTGCACGGTTGTACCTGGAGTCATTTCTAAACTGGCTATCGGCGATGTTAATCTTTACACCCATAGTAACTGTATAGTAAAAGTCAAATGGGTCTGTAGTATGTTCAATACCCCTCGGTTCCCAGCTGTCGTACCAGACATCGTGTCCGTCAAGTTGGTCACTGAAGGGAAGGTTTCCGGTAAACTCAAGATTAGCACTTAACATTGGGCTAAGCCATAATGATACACCAGCACCTGCACCCACAAAAGGAGTTACTCCACTAGGTTCACGCCATACTTCACCTGGAACGGCTCCTTGTGTCCCTGCACTTGCAGGTCCCCAGGTTTCAGTAGCACTAAAGTAAATAACACCAAATTGAGCGAGTCCATATGGTTGGAAGGTTCTTTCCCTAAAATAGCCCATCAAGTGGTTTAATGGAAAATATGTGGCTCCAAAACCAAGCTCCGCATAGAAATTCTTGAATGATGCGTAAGTTGTATTTGTGATAGGATAAACCTGATCTCCTTTCATTTTTCCTCCAAGTAAAGAGGCTCTCATACCTACTGACCTTGTCATTTCCCTTTCTACAGTAAGACCTACTGTATAACTGGTCCTCGACTCATCTACCAGGTCACCAAAAAACAGATTTACTCCTGCTTTGGGAGTAATTGTCA
>JGI24712J26585_10001757_pt1 | contig 18258 bp, 17 predicted proteins | sample BioPla3DNA2_FD_26585 | JGI IMG/M metagenome (IMG submission 26585) | reverse complement strand
AGCAATTACGCACCTGCCATATTTATCATATACCTTCTTTACATCCTTAAGGAAGCTATCAATATTGAATGCCCTTTCCGGCAGATATATAAGATGTGGCCCGTCATCTGGATACTTTTGGGCTAAACATGAGGCAGCTGCTAAAAATCCTGCATGTCTTCCCATCACCACTCCTATGTATATCCCGGGCAGAGCCCTATTATCTAAATTAGCTCCTATAAACGATTGGGCAACAAATCTAGCAGCAGAACCGTATCCCGGGGTATGATCATTTAGAACTAGATCATTGTCAATAGTCTTGGGGATATGGATAGCCCTAAACTCATAGTCAGATTTCTTTGCATTTTCATTAACTATACGCACTGTATCTGCAGAGTCATTGCCCCCTATATAGAAAAAATACCTTACATCATGGGCCTTTAGCACATTAAATATCTCCTTACAGTATTTTGCATCTGGTTTATCTCTTGTGGAAAGTAATGCTGATGAAGGAGTCCTAGCTACTTGTTCTAAATTATTGGTAGTTTCTTGGGTTAAATCAACGAAGTCTTCATTTATTATCCCGCTAACCCCATTTACTGCTCCATACACCTTTGTAACTTGAGTAAACTTTCTAGACTCTAAGACAACTCCTACGAGGGATTGATTGATGACTGCCGTTGGTCCCCCTCCTTGTGCTACAAGTACCTTCCCATCCAGTTTCATATAAATCCTCCTTTGTGTTTTCCATTATATGTATATTATACCAAATGCTTGTATTTATTTCCATTGTTTTTTCTAAAAGCTAAAACTTTATAGATTAAACCTTTCTTACATACAAAAAAGCCGATAAAATCGGCTCTTCTTATTTACTCTATACATTTTCATTTAATATATGTTACTGCTTGTTTCCCCATCTGCTTCCAAGAAGCATAAAAATCTTTCATAGGAACCTTCTGATTAGGTTTATCTTTTAATGGATTATTGATATATACATAATCCTTATCGTACCCTGTAATAAGTACAGAATGCTCTTTCATAGTAATATGTATAATCCCTTGGGGGGTATTCCATTCTTGAAAATAATCCGCACCTAACTCTTTAAAGCTGCCATTGGAAATCACCCAAACCGGGGTTTCCTGGCTAACAAAATACAATAAATCCTTCCAGTTACAACCTGTTAAATCTATAATCTGTCCAGGCAAATATTCCTCTGCCAATACCTTAATGGGCTTATGGTATACACCATATCCCTTGTTTTCGAAAGTATATATATCTCCCACAAATCCTACATTAGGATGGCCATAGTATATTTTACCATTCTTTTTTTCGTAGGGGGTATTATCCTTCTTAATCTCCTTAGCTAAAGTCATCTTATCTATTTTAATTCCGGCAAATTGAAGCATCATAGCAAGACTTGTAACCTCACAGCCCCTTGCTAATTCTGGCATCTGGGAAACCATAGGCACATTTAAAACCGTAGATTCCTTTATTTTAGCTGCATTGCTCCATATTTGCTTTTTAGTTTTGCCATCATAATAATATATATAAGCACTTTCATTTTTTCCTGCGTAGTTTGATGCCTCAGAAAAAGAACTAAAAGCCTTTAAATATTTATTATTTTGGTACACGATAAAGGGGATTTCACGGTTCCAACTTCCCTCATTACTAATAACATTAATACTTTCATATTCCCTATATCCTCTATATTCTCTATAAAATATGAAAATAAGTAAAACAATTAAAAGAAACATGAAATACTTCTTATAGGTTATATTTTTCATTTTCTCTATCCTTTATAAAATAGATTACACTATAATATATTTCCCTATATAGAAATTATTCCTGTTGCCTTGTCTCTCCCTTTTGTTCGGGTAAATATTTTACAAGAACCTTTTCCATAAAAAAAGAAACCATAAGGGCATAAAAACTCACCCCTACAAATAATATTGGAGGTAGTATGAATATGACAAGAAATAAGGTTGCCAATAGTATAACAGATATAATAGTCGTAAGAAGATGTTTATTGCCCATTATAAATGCAATCTTAAAGGCATTAAACAGGCTAAGATATAACCTAGATAATAAAGGAAAGATGTATATTCCTACAATAATCATTTGTAGTAAGACAGCAAATTGGAAAACGGCAATGGCACTTCCTAATTTTCCGAATATCCCTATGTTCGTTAAATTAAACTGGGCTATAACAATAACAACGACCATCAGAAGCCAAACAACTGAAGATTGTTTAAAATTCATTTTAAAGCTCTTCCAAAAATCCCTGAATATGTATCCCTCTTCCTTTCTAATTTTTTTGCCGGTTACATAAAACATAGCTGTTGTAGATGCTCCTATAGTAACAAAAGGAATACTAAAAATAATCCAAAGCATATTTAAAAATATAATATCAAAAACAAAGGTTCCAAATCGATTAAAAGGCCCGTCTAAATCAAATAATCCTCTTCCCATAAGTTTACCTCCATAAATCGTCATTTAAATTTAATACTTTTTTATTATAACATTATTTAAAATCTGATAAAAACACAATTTGTTTATTGGATTTTTTCGTTATTTATTCTCTGGAGATTAATAAATTCTACAGTTCCATTCCCATTCTGTTTGAATTGCAAATCCGCCCTACATCTTTCATGGGTTTGGGGTAGTACCATATCCATGGCCTTTATTATATTATTTTTTAGTAATTCACTAACAATTTCTGGAGTTATGGTCTGCCCATACTGCTTTATGCTATCTTTCCAAAGGGTAAACTTACATCCTGATTTCCATTGACTACAAAAAAAAGCTTTGCTATTTTCCCCAATTGTCCCCTTTTTACATAACGGACATTTTCCAAGTCCTTTTATTCTTTTAGTTAATTTATTTGTATTTTCTTTGGGGAATGTAATATCAGTTTCTGATTTCTCTGCTTTATTAACGATATAATAAACATACCTTACAATGCTTTCCATAAACCTTTTTGGTTCCATCTTGTTTTTTGATATGGACAAAAGGCCTTTTTCCCACTTTCCCGTGGTTTCCGGAGATTTTAATTCCTTTGGGACAACCTCTATTAACTTCATTCCTTTTTCCGTGGGATACAAGGCTTTCCCCTTTCTTTCTATATATCCTACCTGTATTAATCTTTCTATAATAGACGCTCTAGTGGCAGGAGTCCCCAGGCCACTATCCTTAAGTTGCTCTTTCAAATCCTCATCCTCAACAAATCTTCCTGCATTCTCCATGGCCGATAAGAGTGTAGCTTCTGTGTAGGGCTTGGGTGGAGTAGTTTTTTTCTTTTCCGCCACCGCATCCTTTACGGTAACAATATCCCCTTTTTTTAGGATTGGAAGCTCTTGTTCTTTTTCGTCCTTTTTGGTATCGCCTCGGTAAAATAACATCCAACCTAAACTCTTGATGGTTTTTCCTTTAGTAATAAAAAACTCATTTTCTACCTCGGTAAGAATCTTTGTTATGGTATATTCATAAGCCGGATAAAATACTGCAAAGAATCTCTTTACAATAAGCTTATAAATCTTTTTCTCATCCTCCGATAAGCTCTCCAACTTTGGGTAGGAATCTGTGGGGATAATTGCATGGTGGTCTGTTACCTTACTATCATCTACTATCCTTTTTGTTATAGGAAAATTGCCTTTTTCTAAAATAGGTTTAATAAATCTACTATAAGTCGGTATGTTAAGCTTTTCAAGGGTACTGGTAAGTACCGGAACCATATCGGTACTTACATAGCGGCTGTCAGTCCTTGGGTAGGTAATCATCTTTTTCTTTTCATATAAATCTTGGGCAATGGATAGGGTTTTGCTAGCGGAAAATCCAAAATTTTTATTTCCATCCCTTTGTAGTTCTGTTAAATCATACAGAAGTGGAGGGGCTTGTCTTTTTTCATCTTCCGTTATTTCTTCCACGATACCCTCTTTGCCAAGCACCTTTTCTACAATACTATTAGCCTTTTCTTCTTTGTAAATCTTTGTTTCATTTGACTTAATATCTGTCCAAGTTCCACTAAACCCATGAAAGTCCGCTTTAACTTCCCAATAGTCCCTAGGAATAAATTCATTAATTTCTTTTTGCCTTTGCACCAAAATACTAAGCGTCGGGGTCTGCACCCTTCCAATAGGCAAAAGAACATGATATCTAATGGTAAATGCCCTAGAAGCATTCATTCCCACTAACCAATCAGCCTCAGAACGGCATCTAGCTGAATAATATAGGGCATCGTATTCCTGCCCAGACTTTAGGGTTTCAAAGCCTTTTTTGATAGCTGCATCCGTCATACTGGAAATCCAAAGTCTTTTAAAAGACTTTTTACATTTTGCTGCTTCATATATATACCTAAAAATAAGTTCTCCTTCCCGTCCACTATCTGTAGCACAAATAAGAGAATCTATCTCTTTAGCATTCATAAGCTTTTTAACAATATCAAACTGTTTTTTTGTTTGCCTTATGGGCTTAATCTTCATTTCCTTAGGAATAATCGGCAAAGTCTCATAAGCCCATCTTTTATATTTAATATCGTACTCCTCAGGCTCTAATAAAGTGATTAGATGCCCTATAGCCCAAGTAACAATATAGCTATTTCCTATAATACAGCCATCTCCCTTCCCCTTGCAGCCGAGGACCTTGGCTATATCTCTCCCTACAGAAGGTTTTTCCGCAATCACTAATATTTTTCCCATTTGATTCATCCTTTGAAAATGTCTTTAGCTTATTTTAACATAAATCAAGGATTGATAGTAAGCTGTTAGTATATAAATTTATTATATAATTAAGTAATCCTATTAAAAAGCACTTCCGATTATCTTTAAATGATAATCAGAAGTGCTTCTACTTTAATGTGTCAAAATTTGCTCTCCAAATATCTTACCTGCTTCCCTTGCAGTTTCTAAACCTTCTCTACTAGAGAACTTTACTCTTAAGGGAAATACTGGGGTATCTACCCCCCTATTTATTATAAGGTATCTTTGATTGATTACAGTAAATCCAGCATCATTTAAATAGTCCTCCACATGGGTAATCCCTTCTCCACTCCATCCATAGGAACCAAAGGCTGCAGCACATTTCCCATTGTTATCAATATTTTTTAACTCTTTAAGGAGTTCTTCAACATTGCCCACCATATCGGCATATTTTGTTGAACTTCCTATTAAAATTCCATCTGAATCCTTAATTCTACTTATGATTTCATCTAAATTTGCATTTTTTAAATTAAATACGAAGGTTTCCACACCTGAAGTTTTAAGGCCTTCTACCAGTTCCCCTGCCACTTTACTTGTGTTTCCTGTCATAGTGGAGAATAGGATGGTTACTTTTTTACCTTTTGTAGAATCTTCTAGGGTACTCATTTCATCATATATTTTTATAAAATCCTTGGTATCTTTTCTTAAGATATAGCCATGGGATGGGGCAATGATATTAATATCTAAATTCCTTATTTTATCAAGCATCTGACGCACATAGGGTCTATGGGGTGCCATAATAAGCTTATAATAGACCTTGAAATCTTCGATATATTCACCCTTTGCCAAATCATTAAATAGCTCATCATTTGCTATATGGGTGCTAAAAATATCACAGGGGAATAAAATCTTATCTTCGATTTCATAAGTTATCATTGTTTCCTCTGTATGAAGATAAGGAGTTTCAAAGAATTGTAGGGTCTTTCCTCCTATGTCTAATGTACCTTTATCTTTTATGATGATGAATTCGCGGTTATGAAGCTTAAACATATTCTTTAAGAATTCACAACCCAATTTTGTTGTTACAATCTTAGCATTTTTTGCTCTTGCAGCCAGCGCGGGCAGTGCCCCTGCATGATCTGGTTCCACATGGTTAATAATAATGTATTCTATTTTTTCTAGATTTATCATTTCACTTAAATTATCCACATATTCTTTTGCAAAAGCAATGTCTACTGTATCGATAATGGTTGGTTTTTTGGTTTCTAAAAGATAACTATTGTATGTGGTGCCTCTTTCTAAAATAAGCCTGTGAAAAGGTACCTTTCTATCATCTACTTTCCCTACCCAAAATATATTTTCAGCTAATTTTACTTTTCCCATGTATATACCTCCATTTATTTATGATGTAATTTTCTTTTATATCTAAATAATACTGTATACACCAAAGTAAAACTGTGACCGTATTCATATTTTGTTAAAATTCATCATATTTATTTTGATTTCGAATTTCCTTTCTTTTAAAAAACAATTGTAATGAAATGAACCCAAGAAAAAACAGAGTATATCATCTTTCATGATACATACTCTGTTTTTTGATGTACTATATATGAATTCACGAACTTCGATAGCTTCATAGGGCGCTAATTTTATATTATTCATATAGTTTACCTCCCGACGATTATAGTATTATCGTTCTGTAAGTATTAATCCATGGAAAATAAAGCTATCAAATTTTTAAAAATAATATCGATTTAATAAATAAAAACATTGCTTTGCCTAAAGACTTCTAGCGTTGTAATAATATTCCATATAAATTCTTGAATTATAATAGCTAAAATGGAAAACCTAAATAATAAACTTAATAGTTATGCTATACATTTATTATTTAATAAGTTTGTTTTAGATTTTATTAATAAATTGGAGGTATTAAGATGGCTGATCAAACTATGGGCAATAGAAATGACAATGAAGGCAACTCAGGATTTGGACATGTAATAATGAGATTAATCGGAACAGCAATTGTTTTAGCTGTAACTGCTTTTTTAACCCCTGGTTTTAACATCAATGGTATTTGGGCACTTATCGTTGCCACTATCGTTATTGTTTTGGCGGATTATTTGATTGAAAAGTTAACTGGTATTGATGCTTCTCCCTTTGGAAGAGGTATTGTTGGTTTTATTGTAGCTGTAGCTATTATTTACTTTACTCAATTTATAGTAGCTGGTTTTAATGTATCCTTCTGGGGTGCGGTTATTGGGGCACTGATTATAGGAGTTATAAATGCACTTACACCTGGAAGAACAATGTAAATATTAATTAAGGGCGCCATAGGCGCCCTTAATTAATGATTTTGTCAATTTCGCTATTTATCTTATTAATGTCAATAGATTCTATCATCTCATCTTTTATGACATACTCTTCTTTTAAAGACAATATCCTGTATACACTTTCATCTATTCTTTCTTTTGATAATATTCCGTTTTCCACTGCACTTTTTAGTCTATTTAATACTTCTATCTCATTTTCATACCCATGGCAAACTAAAATAATATCACTTCCTGCATTTATAGATTTTACTGCGGCATCTCCAATGCCATAACTTTCAATAATTGCCCCCATAGTTAAATCATCTGTAATAACAATTCCTTTATAATTTAATTCTTTCCTAAGAATATCAGTAATAATTGTATTGGATAATGAGGCAGGATTTTCGGCATCTATCTGGTTAAAAAGAATATGAGCAATCATTATACCCTCTGCGCCATTATCTATAGCCACCATAAATGGTGCTAGTTCCAATTCTTTTAAGCTGTCTAGATCCTTATTCACAACAGGTAAACCTACATGAGAATCTATAGAGGTATCGCCATGCCCTGGGAAATGCTTTACAATAGGAATAGCTCCCCCATCCTTCATACCTTTCATTGCCTCTATTCCAAGCTCGCTTACTATTTTCACATCAGAACTAAAAGAGCGTTCCCCGATAACAGGATTGTCTTTATTACTGTCAACATCTAATACAGGAGCAAAATTCATATTAAAACCAAAAGATTTTATTTCTTTGGCAATTATTCTACCTATATTATGAGAAAGATTTTTATCATTTTTCTTCCCTATGGTTCTACTGTCTGGAATATCTAGCAACTCATTTGGCATCCTGCTAACCATCCCACCCTCTTCATCAACAGAAATAAACAGAGGAATCTTATTGTCAGAATTTAACCCCTTAAGAGCATTCGTTAATCCAAGAAGCTGGGTTGAATTTTCTACATTTCTGCCAAACAAAATTACTCCTCCTACATGATAGTTTTCTATTATATCCCTTATATTTTCATCTGGCATATATCCTTCGAAGCCAACTATCACCAGCTGACCGATTTTCTCATCAAGAGTCATCCTAGAAATCTGTTTCTCTATCAGATTTATCTCTTTCTGGTCTGGTGTATCATTATCCCCTTGTATTTGTTCTTTTATAGGAATTTTTTGTTTAGGTGAATCTAATTTAGAATCCTTGTTATAATCTTCTTGCTTTTTAGCCAAACAACCAGTAGCAAGAACAAAAATTACTATAAATAGTATAGAAGTTTTGAGTTTATACATTTTATCATTCCTTGTCTTATGATATATCATCAATTATTTTATCGGATACCGAAAAGAAAACAAGTTATTTTATTGATTTAATTTCCTTTTCAGATTAATCCCCAGAAATTGTTAAACTTATAAATTTGATTCAAATGTGGATATATGGACAAATACGCACCCTATTATATCATTTTATTAAATGCACTGATATAGGCTTTCATGGAGGACGTACTGATGTTACTATCAATCCCTGCCCCATAATAGCTTTTTCCATTTTCATCTTTTATTTGTATATAGGCAACGGCTCGTGAATCAGAACCTTGGTCTAGGGAGTGTTCATCGTAGGATACTACTTTGAAGCTTACTGGAGCATATTTTCTAATGGCATTACATAGGGCATCGATAGGCCCATTACCCCTTCCGCTGATTTGTTCTTCCATTTCATTATTCTTAATTATTGCGGAAACTACAACCTTATCATCTTCTGTATGAACATGATAATTTTTTAAAGAAAATGGCTTGTTAATATTCATATATTCCTGCACAAATAATTCATAAATCCTCTGTGAAGATAATTCCTCTTGTTTTTTATCGGATTCGTTGGTTATTATTATGCTAAAATCCTGCTGCATCTTTTTTGGCAAACGGAATCCAAAGTCATTTTCTAGGATATAGCTTACGCCCCCTTTTCCTGATTGGCTGTTGATACGGATAATGGGATCATAATTTTTCCCGATGTCCATAGGATCAATGGGAAGATAAGGCACCTCCCAATATCTTGGATTTTCCTTTTTGTATCTATCCATTCCTTTTTTGATAGCATCTTGATGGGATCCTGAAAAGGCGGTGTATACCAAGTCTCCTACATAGGGGTGTCTTAGGGAGACTTCCATCCTGGTCGATTCCCTAAAAATATCTACGATAGCATCGGCGTTGCTAAAATCCAATTCAGGGTCAATACCCTGGGAGAATAGATTCATTCCTATGGTAATGATATCGGCATTTCCTGTTCTTTCTCCATTGCCAAATAATGTGCCTTCTACCCTATCAGCTCCAGCTAAGATTGCAAGTTCACTGGCAGCAACAGCACACCCTCTGTCATTGTGAGCATGAACACTTATAATAATGGAATCCCTATTTTTAATCTTATCTCCAAAATATTCGATTTGATCAGCGTACACATTAGGGGTTGACATTTCTACTGTAGAAGGCAAATTAATAATTGCTCTATTATCGGGAGTTGGCTGCCATACATCTAAGACTGCCTCGCAAATTTCTATAGCATAGTCAAGTTCTGTCCCCGTGAAGCTTTCCGGAGAATATTCATATATGATACTGCCTTTTGGTCTTTCATCAGCAAATTGCTTTACTATTTTAGCACCTTCTACTGCTAAGGCTTTTATTTCTTCCTTATTCTTTTTAAACACAACTTTTCTTTGAAGAATCGATGTGGAGTTATATAAATGTACAACAGCTTTTTTGACCCCTTCTAATGCCTCAAAGGTCCTTCTTATGATATGTTCCCTAGCCTGAGTTAATACTTGTACGGTTACATCTTCGGGAATTAAATCCTCTTCGATTAACTTTCTTAAAAAAATAAATTCTGTTTCCGAGGCGGCAGGAAATCCTACTTCAATTTCCTTAAAGCCCATATTAACAAGGAACTGAAAGAATTTAACCTTTTGGTCTAAATTCATAGGAATCTCCAATGCCTGATTTCCGTCTCGAAGGTCTACACTACACCAAATTGGTGCCTTGGTAATTGTTTTACTAGGCCATTTCCTGTTTTCTAGTTTAATTGTTGGGTATGGTTTATACTTTTGATAATTCATACTTATTCCTCCTATAAATTATTTTAGACAAAATTAAAGGCCTATCATCCCTAATACTAGAGACGAAAGACCTTCTTCCGCGGTACCACTCTTTTTCATTCTACAAGGTAGAATACAACTTAAAAGATACTAACAGTAAGTATAAATATATCCCAAATAAAAAATCTTCCATCCCTAAAAGAGACGAAAGAATTCGTTATCCACTCTTTACAAAAAGCTTTAGAAGATACGAGCTAGATATATTTAGGTACTGCTGATATCCCATCATGTTAACGGTTGATTGCCGTCCCATCCTACTAATTTTCAGTGAGCAACTCCAAGGCGAGTTCAATTTTTTTCAGATACTGTTTCACACCATCCAACAGTTCTCTATAATCCTCTAAAAATCTACTATTCCTCTTCATAGTTTTTAATAATTTGAATTGTTAATTACTATAGCATGGATATTTTTGAAAGTCAATAAGAAATTTGATTTTTCATAGAATATTTTTCTAATAAAAACAACCATGCTTTTTCTTCATTTTTCTACAAATCATTATCATTTTTCAACTTCTTTGCATATATTAAATTACATAGGACATCTATTTTATTTTCACTTACATAGGGAGGTGCTATAATGAGAAAACCCAATAGGATCAAACAAAATTTAATTAAAAACCATAAAAAGATCAAAACCCCTTTTCAATTGTTAAAAAGAAAATATGATAAACTTGAAATCATCTGTGATTTAGCACCCATAGGACTATGTATCGTAGATGAGCAGGGAGTATTTGAATATGTTAATGAATTTTATTGTAAGTTATATGGATATACGGAAAAAGAACTCCTAAAGAATCATTTTTCAATTATTATTCCCCCCGAGATTAAAAATGACCTTATTATCCAACATCAAGAATTTATGAGGAATCCTTCTACGACTACAAAAGAATTCAAAGTTGTAAACAAAAATGGGATTCAGTTTTCAGTTATGGTAACTTCGATATATTTCATAGATAAGGACAATTCCCCAAAAAAGGCCTCCTATGTCATTGATATTACAGAAAGGAAAAAAACAGAGGAAGATTTTCGATATCTAGCTTACCATGATCTTCTCACCGAGCTGCCTAATAGAAAGTACTTCACAGAGGCTTTAAAAGCCGCCATTGAAAACTCCGATGATTCTATCCATATGCTTGCTATTATGTTTCTAGATTTAGATAAATTTAAACATGTAAATGATATATTCGGGCATTCTGCAGGAGATTTGCTTCTTCAGTCCGTAAGTAATAGGCTTAAAAAAGTCCCTAATAATAACTATACACTAGCTAGATTTGGCGGAGATGAATTCACTATACTCTTACCTGAAGTCTATCATATTGAAAATATTATTAGAACAGCTGAAAAAGTCAAAGAGCAATTTGAGAGGCCCTTTTTCATTCAGGGAAGAAAGGTATTTATGACAATTAGTATCGGAATAAGCATTAGCCCCTATGATGGAAATGATTCTGAATCTCTTCTAAGGGCTGCGGATATAGCTATGTATAACGCTAAAAGTTTTGGTTCTAATAACTATCAATTTTACACTTCTCCAGCCAATATCACATCCTTCACGGAATTTGCATTAGAAAATGGCCAACACCCTTAATCTTAGCGTAATACCTGAAGGCATAGAAACGAAGGAACAACTTTATTTTTTCAAAGAACTTCTAGGTTTGGCTAGTACCTCACATTTGGAGGTTAGTAAGGAAGGGGCTAGGCTTCAAAATAACACTTCAATATTCAATAGTAATCTATGTACAAAAGCTCAAGGGTTTTATTTAGCCCCCTGTTCCTGCAAAAGATTTAAGGTGCTCCTTAAAAGTAAAAAATATAATATATAGCAAAAAACCAAAAACATGGAATGACAAGTTTCCATGTTTTTACATTATGCATAGTATACTATTGTACTAAATAAATATCTTTGCCGCGTCTAACATTGCGTAAAGGAGAGTTATACTATGAAAGCCATTTATATTCCCCTAAATAAAGTAAAAATCAATCAAGTATGTATTATCCAAGACTTAAAGGCAACAGGAACTCAAAGAAGAAGAATGCTTGATTTAGGTTTTATCAAAGATACAGAAGTAAAAGTCATGCGTCGCAGCCCCCTAGGGGATCCTACAGCTTATATGGTTCGTGACACCATAATTGCCCTAAGAAAAGAAGAGGCATCAAAAATCTTAGTAAAAGTTGTTTAATTAAGGAGGATTGCTATGGGATTAACCTGCAAATCTTGTAAAAGAAAAGCCCTGATTGACCTATACAATATAGAAAAGGCATCCAATAAGCAAATGGTAGTTGCCCTAGCCGGCAACCCCAATACAGGAAAAAGTACCATATTCAATGAGCTAACAGGTTTAAAACAGCATACTGGAAATTGGCCTGGCAAAACCGTTACCAATGCCAAAGGTACCTTCAAAAGGAAGGATAAAGAATTTATATTGGTTGATTTGCCGGGAACTTATTCTCTACTTGCAAATTCGGTTGAAGAAGAAATAGCAAGGGATTTTATATGTTTTGGAAAACCCGATGCTACGATTGTAGTTGTAGATGCTACTTGCTTAGAAAGAAATCTCAATCTCGTTCTCCAAGTGATAGAAATTACAAATAATGTAGTATTATGTGTAAATCTTTTGGATGAGGCAAAAAAGAAGCAAATTAAAATCGATTTAAATGCCCTTTCTAAAGAATTGGGAATTCCTGTAGTAGGGACTATTGCTAGAGATAAAAAGGGCTTAGAAGAATTAATGAATGCAGTTTACGGGGTATGTGCCAATAAAATTATTCCAAACCCAAAACATATCACTTATTCCATAGAAATAGAGGAAGAACTGGAAAAAATTTTGCCTACTATAGAGCCCTTGGTTCAAAATGATTTTAATCCCAGGTGGGTAGCACTTAGAATGCTGGATGGAGATAAAGGCATCTTGGATAAAATATACAATTATGGCAGCCGCAAAGGAGGATGCTACCATGCCCAGTAAGAACTCCGCGACTACTTCGGATATTTTTAGAGATTATATGGTTACCACCCTTTATAACCGTGCAAAGGAAATATCAGAAAAAGTTGTAATCAAACCTAAAGAAAAGACTAAAAACTGGGATGAAAAATTAGATTCACTCCTTACCTCTAGATGGGCTGGTTTTCCTATTATGCTTCTCATCCTTACTATTATCTTTTGGATTACTATTGTAGGGGCTAATGTCCCCTCCACAATGCTAGCTAATGCTCTATTTTGGGTAGAAGATAGATTAACGGAAGTATTCCTATACTTTAAGGCTCCCGATTGGCTTCATGGAATCTTAATTCTTGGAATGTATCGTACTGGGGCATGGGTTATATCTGTTATGCTTCCTCCTATGGCTATATTCTTCCCTTGCTTTACCCTTCTAGAAGACCTAGGCTATCTGCCAAGGGTGGCGTTTAATTTGGATAGATTATTCAAAAAAGCTGGGACCCATGGAAAACAAGCTTTAACCATGTCTATGGGATTCGGATGCAATGCAGCAGGGGTTGTCGCCTGTCGCATCATTGATTCCCCCAGAGAAAGGCTTATTGCGATTCTAACCAATAATTTTGTTCCTTGTAATGGAAGATTTCCTACTTTAATAGCCCTATCAATGATATTTATGGGGGCTGCAGCTAATTCCTCTTTAAGTTCTTTCCTTGCCTCCGGCATGGTTATAGGGCTTGTGCTTGTTGGAATAGGTATTACATTTATTGTATCCTTTTTATTATCTAAGACGGTATTAAAAGGAACACCTTCTACCTTCAATCTTGAACTTCCCCCTTATAGAAAACCTAAAATTGGTAAGGTTATTATAAGGTCTATATTTGATAGAACTATATTTGTTTTGGGTCGTGCCGTAGCTATTGCCCTTCCTGCCGGTGTTATCACTTGGTTGGTTGCTAATATTATGATAGGAGATACAAGTATATTAACCTATGTAGCTGACTTTCTTAATCCTTTTGGATTAGCTATAGGGCTTGATGGGATTATTCTCTTAGCCTTTATCTTAGGTTTACCTGCTAATGAAATTGTGCTGCCTATTATTTTTATGGGTTACCTATCAACTGATGCTATGATTGAGATAGATTCTATTGTAGAAATGAGAAATCTTTTTATTTCTAATGGCTGGACCATCCTTACATGTTTAAATGTAATGCTATTTTCCCTTCTTCATTTTCCTTGTGGCACAACTCTTTGGACTATAAAAAAAGAAACCCAAAGTATAAAATGGACCTTGGCTTCCTTTGTGATTCCCACTATAATTGCTATTTTAATATGTTTTATCACCACCAAAATAGCTTATATTTTTAATCTAATATAATATGGGTCGGCAGAAAGGCCGACCTCTTTTATTATCCTAGTCTGTGTTAAATAAATAATGCACATTATCTTTTTTATAAAACTCATCGTATTCTCTTTGTATATTCGGATTCTCCTTCATAAAATGAACAAATTTTTCTATAGACTGTATGGTTGAAAGAGATAAATAATGCTCCATGGCCTCAGCCTCTCTATCAATATCGGAAGCAGTCCTTAAGACCAATAAGAATTCCTTTAAAAGTTGATTTCTTTGGACTAGAAATGTTCCTTCGGCAATACCCTTATCGGTTAATTTAATTGTTTCATACGGTTGATAAATAACGTATCCCCTACTTTTTAATTTATGTAAGGCTTTTACGACAGATGGAAGGGATACCTCTAATACCTGAGCGACATCAGATACACGAATTTCATCTTGATTTGTTGATAATCTATACATTTCTTCTAAGTAATCCTGCAAGCTGGGGGATAACATATATTTATTCTCCAATCATGTTTATTCACAAGAAGTATATTCATAACCACAGCCATATATTCCTTGTTTTTATTGCATATAGTGAAGAATCTTTCCAATTTATACTTTAAAGAAATGGACAAGGAATCATAACTGTAATTGACATAAATAATCCAACATACTACAATAATATAAGATACATATTAGAAGATGATAGGAGGACTTTTAATGTCTAGTTTTGCAATTATATCTGACAGTTCCTGTGATTTGCCAGATTCTTTGATTAATGAATACAATATTGAATTAATTCCTTTTTATACATCCTTCGATCAAAATGCATACTACAAAGAAAGGGTTGAATTAACTTTTAAGGACTTTTATCATACATTGCGAAATCAAAATGTTTTTCCAAAAACTTCCCTTCCTTCTGTGGATGATTATATGAAAACCTTTACATCATATATAAAGGAAAATAAAGGAGTCATATGTTTTTGCCTAACCTCAAAATTTAGTGGGTCATATCAAGCGGCAATCAACGCAAAAAATATTCTTCTTGAGGAGTTCCCCGATGCCAAAATTGAGGTAATTAATTCCATCCAGGCTACAGCTGGCCAAGGTCTTGTTGTACTGCAGGCAGCAAAAATGCAAAAGGATGGTTATACTATGGAAGATACCATAGAGAAAATAGAAATCCTCAAAGAAACTGCTAGAATCACTTTTTTTGTTGATACCTTAGAATATCTTGAAAAGGGAGGACGCATAGGAAAGGTAGGAGCATTAATAGGAGGTGTCTTAAATTTCAAGCCCCTCATCGTGGTAAAAGATGGGGAGTTAAACCCCTATGGCAAAATACGTGGAAGAAAAAAAGCCTTAAAAAAGATTATTGAGATGGCAGAAGAAATCATAAAAGATGATTTTTCAAATTATGACTTTTGTATTGCTCATGGAGATTGTATAGATGAGGCCCATAATTTGAAGGAAATGCTAGAAGAAGAATTTGGTATCATATTAGAACTTCCCTACTTTGAAATAGGTACAACCATAGGGACAAATACAGGCCCTGATGCCCTAGGAATTTGTTTCATTAAAAAATACGACAAAATATAAATAGAGAAGAGTCTGTCTTTTGATATGACTCTTCTTTATTTATTGACTTTTTTAATCTTAATTATTAAATCTACAGCAAGATGATGACCGTGAAAATCTTCCCCGATAAAGGGTTGGCTGCTTTTTCCTGTAGCAATTCCATAGTTATTATTATATAGTAATGTATATTACTTGAACTTTTACTTTCAATTGGCAGCGAGGTGAAATTTATGACTAGAAAATTTTCTTATATATTTCTTCAAATTATTCAGATTGTACTTTTATTAGTTACAATCACATATTCTATACCTAAAAATTATATGATTTACTTTATTTTTCAATATATTGCTTTAGCAGTATTATTTGTCCTTTTGCCAAGGAACAAGGGATTTATATTATTTGTGGGATATATTTCAGCTCTTGGAATAGCCTTGCTATTTTTAGGGTTTATTAAGAAATGGGATTTTTCCCAGCAGCTTCATATTATCTTTTATCAGATAATATTAGTTTCTAATGGAGCTATTCTTTATGCTCTAGTTTATCTCTCCCATAAACTAGAACACGAAAGTATTCTACTAAAAGAAAAGATTTCCCAACTTGAACAATATGTAGGTTCTACAAAATTATTAACAAAAAACGAATTTGAAACAAGAAGCAAAATGATTAAAAACGCTATGATTCGACGGGATGAAAAAGGATATTTAGTCTATTTTTCATTAAATAAAATCAATAAATCCATTAGGAATTCAATCTTTGAAACCTTAACACATTTAGCCGTAACTATTTTTAGAAATGAATATGACCTGGTGGGTGAGTGGAAGGATAATTCCTTCGTCGTATTATTGCAAAATACCGATGAAACAGGGGTCCATACCGCCTTAAATAGGTATCTTACAAAGATTGGAGAAATCATTAATTTAGACGAAATTAAAATTGATATAATTAAGGAAGAATTGAACCCAAATGAAAAGACGGAGGTGAAATAATGAAATATATCTTGCTCATTAATTCCCTTATCTTCTCTATCATAGTAGTTTATTATTCCCTACTTGCAATATTCGGTTTGTATTATCGACTTAAAAAGAAGCCTTTTAAGACATTAAATAGTTATCCTAATGTAGATGTCTTAATACCAGCCCATAATGAAGGCAAGGTAATTAAAAAAACCATAGAATCAATGACAAAATTAGATTACCCAGGAGAATTAAATATTTATGTTTTAAATGATAATTCTCAGGATGAAACCGGGGATATCGCAGAGGAATTCGATAAGGCCTATAAAAATGCTCATCATATTAAAGTCCCTCCTGGGGAACCAAAGGGTAAATCCAGGGTTCTAAACTATGGATTAAGCATCTCTAAAGGTGAATATTTTGTAGTGTATGACGGGGATAATCAACCGGAACCCGGCTCCTTAAAATTGCTAGTGGATGCTGCTGTAAGCACCCCCGAAGCTGCTGGGGCTGTTGGCTATGTAAGAACAATAAATGAAAATAAAAACATCCTTACTAGAATGATTTCCCTAGAATTTCAGGTATTCCAATTATTGATGCAGTGCGGAAGATGGTTCCTATTTAAAACTGGTTCCTTAACAGGAACAAATATGTTAGTTAAGCGTTCCGTTTTGGATATAGTTGGAAAATACGATGTGTATGCCATAGCGGAGGATGCGGAATTAACCTTAAGAATAACAAGCATCGGAAAACTTTTGCCCATTGTTCCTGAAGCAGTAACTTGGGAACAAGAGCCTGAACAACTGGGAATTTTTATAAAACAAAGGACTCGCTGGCTTCAAGGAAATCTTTATATATTAGAAAAAATGTTTACTTCCTTTGATTATTATAAAGGTAAAATGCTGGTTCATACCCTACAACAGATTTTAGTATATATTATCTTTTTAATGTTTTTACTTCTCTCCCATGGCTGGTTTATTGCCGGGCTTTTAGGTTATAGCAATTCTACTGCATCCCTGCCCTTGCTTCTTATTTGGTATACTTCGTATATATTTTACGCAATACAATTGTTTGGGGCTCAGATTGCCGAAAGGACTATATCCCCTAAAAATATCTTGATTAGTTTTATCACCTATTTTACCTATTCCCAATTATTTGTGTTTCTTTATTTTAGAAGTTTGATTCTATACATTAAGGCAAAGAATAAAAATCAAATCATATCTTGGGATAAAACCGTCCGATTTTAGATAAGTATTAATAATGACCACTCATATATTGGTGGTCATTATTAATACTTTTTATTTAAATCAATCTTATTGATATATT
>JGI24712J26585_10001756_pt1 | contig 18262 bp, 14 predicted proteins | sample BioPla3DNA2_FD_26585 | JGI IMG/M metagenome (IMG submission 26585) | reverse complement strand
CGTTTATCAACCGAATAGATACGAAAAACTGTATTTAGCGATAAGTTAGAGCTTGATATATAGTAGAATACGTCAGAGTAAAATAATTTAAAAAAAATTAACAGGAAGATAAAAAAAATGTAAAAACAATAAAAAATATTAGTACATTTGCATCGCCGATTCTTTCACATTTTGTCTAATGGGCTTCGCAGAATCTGAAAGTTCGGTGTCAAATTTGTAAAAAATAGAAGCCCACTAACATATATTGAATATTATGACAAAGAAAATTATCATTTCGTTGGTTTTTACCATTCTCTTTGCGAACCTAAGTTTCGCTCAAACATTACAATCAAAAAAGATAGAGTTGCCCGGTGAAGGTGGTCCGGGGTCTGTCCAGTTTAGCTACATCATGTCGGCAGACGACGACAATTATTATGTTTTTGGTAGCGAGCGAAAGGGACACTATGTCTATGTAGTTAACAAGGGGCTGACAAAAGCCACTAGAAAAGTGTTTCCTGCAGAAAAAGGAACGGATCTCTTAAACGCTTATTTTACACCGGATCACATTATTTTATTGTTGTATCGCTACAATAAGAAAGCGTCTAAAATGGAAATACTAAAAAAGACCTATAGTAAAAGCGGGTTTGCACTGCGAGACCAAAAGGTAATAGCCTCTTTTACAACTATAGCGGAAGACCCCTTGTTTTATTCGTCCATTTCTCCCGATAAAACCAAGACCGGAATGCTGTTTATGGTAGCTGCCCAAAAGCAAAAGAAAACTTATGAATACAAACAATTCTATGCTGTTGCATTCGATGAAAACTTGGAACAAATATGGGAAACTACCGAAGATTTAACTTTAAGCAATAAAGTATTCTATCTTAAAGAGATTGCCGTAACTAACAATGCTGAACTCTACGTCAATTTTCTCTCTATGCCGCCGGATGAAAGAAAGCCTGCCAATAAGAATTCTTATTTCGACCTATTCAAAATAACCAACGGAGAAGCGGAACAATTATCTCTTCAAACAGTAGGTGGTGAAAAATTAGTTGACGTAAAAATGAAGGCTTTGCGAAATGGAAATCTGATGATTAGCCAGTTAAAATATAGAAGCAAGAAAGATGATTACCCTACGGATATCTCAACCATTCTTATTAATGCCGCCAAATTTGAGGCAAACGATGAAGATGTAAAGGAAATTATTCCCATGGATAAGAAATCCAAAGTAACCATGATTTATTTTGGTGCCATGCCTACGAGGTTATCCTACGCTTTGTATATTAAGTCTATGGAAGAATTAGACAACGGAGATGTTGCTATCATAGCGGAACAAACTTATGCTGTTAACGTTGAAGGACAACGTATCTATTACAAAGGGGACGTACTAATGGCTTTTGTTGATAAAGAAGGCGCTATACAATCTATGAGCATTTTGAAAAAGTTCCAAAAAGTATCAGGCAACGCTTTAGATGCTTTTATTTCCGTTCATCCTTTTGTGTACGGCAATCAATTAGGGCTTCTCTATAATGAATCGTTGAAGAATGTTCAAGGTAAAGGAGGTGATAATCTCTTTGAAGCCTCATTGCTGAAAAAAGGCAACAGAACCATGGTGTGTTATATGCAAGCACCGGGAGAAAATCCTACCATTACTTGTCTCACAGGGAATAAGGAAGCTGATGCTTTGTTGAAACAAATCTATGTAGATAAGAACCGAGTTGTACTACTTACGAGAAATACGAAACAGGTATATTTAGAAGTAGTGGAAATGCAATAATTATGAAAAGAATACTTGTTTTAGTTTTCTTCATAACTTTATCGTCGCAGGCTCAGCCGGACTTCAATTATTACAAAGGACTTCAATCTGAAGGAGAAATGCCACAAGCCTTTAGAAAAGTGCTTGCTTCGAAAGGAGATAATGCAATTAAATCTGTTTTTAAAAGCGGAAAAATTCTATATGGTACCGTATTGAATCAGTATGTGGAAAAGATATTGGACAATTTGTTGGTTAATAATCCCTCCTTGCGTAGCGAGATTGTGGTTTTTATCGTAAAATCTCCTGTAGTTAATGCTTATGTTACTGAGGAAAAGTTAATTTTTGTGAATGTCGGTTTGTTGGCACAAGCTACTAATGAAGCTGAAATAGCTTTTGTGTTAGCCCACGAAATGGCACATATTGTCTGCAAGCATGTTCCATTGAAAACAGAAAGTGGAATATCTTTGGAAAGTTATTTGAGCAAACACAACCGCTCAAGAGAGCAGGAAAACGAAGCCGATAAAATAGGTATAGAAAAGTATTACAGTGCTTCCAAGTATAGCTATCAAGCCATTGATGGTGCTTTCGATGTGTTGCAGTACAGTTATTTACCTTTTGACAATATTCCTTTCAAACGTTCCGAAGTGGAAACCGACTTTTACAGCTTTCCCGATAGCTACTTTTTGACCAATATCAATCCCATCAGAAGTAGAGAGGACTATGTGGATACCTTGAGTACTCATCCCAACATTCTAAAACGTCGTACTGCTGCTAAACATATTTATGGCAATCGAAGTGATGAGGGGCGTTCTCTTTTTATTCAAGATGAGGACTTATTTAAGCAGGTACGTATGCTGGCACGTTTGGAGAGTATTCATCAATATCTGATATATCATAGCTATGGGAATGCTTATTATAATGCTTATTTGATGTTGCAGGAGATGCCTGACAATGTTTTTTTGTTTAAAGCAAAAGCTATTTCTCTTTACGGTTTAAGTAAACATAAAGAAGACGGTTCGTTGTGGGATGTCATTACCAAACCGGCGAAGGTCGAGGGAGAGAAGCAGCAACTGCATCACTTTTTAGGCGAAACTAATCGGAAAGAGTTGAATGTTCTTGCATTACGTTTTTTATGGCAAGCACATAAAGCGCAACCCGAAGATGCTTCGCTACTTGCAATGTGTGAGGATGCCATCAGGGATATGATATCTTCCAATAAATTAAAACTGAGTGATTTTTCAGATTATGGCATTAAGGATACTTTGCTTATAGACACTCTTGTTACAGAAGAGATAGATACTTCCGTAGTCAAGAGCAAATACGATCGTATCAAGACTGCGTCGAGCAAGAAGGTAAAGCCTTTGCCTACATTTCAAACGGTCAACTATATGTTGGTAGATTTGAAGCAGGATGACGAGTTTGTGAAATTGGTAGAAGAGATAAGCATGAAGATAGAAGATGAAATGGTCTTGCAGGTTATTGATACGAAAGGCAAGATGGTTGACCCTAGTAAGGGAATCTTTATTTGGGAGCCTTCTTATTATTATGTAAAGAAAGAAAAATTAGTTGACTCTAAAAGTTTCAAAGGTAAAAAAAATATAGCAAAGGCACTGACTCTTTCTGCTAAACGACTAAAATTTTCTTATCAAATATTTAATGGTGATAGGTTGCAGTATTATACGACGGAGGAGTATAACCACTTTTGTGAGGTCAAGGATTGGATGCAGGATCTTTTTAGCATTGGTGCCGATATGATTGCTTATCGTCCCTTGGGAGAGGACAATCATTTGTCTCAAAATTGTCAATATATTCTTTTTACCTCTACTGTGGAAAGACCCGATAAGTTTGTTACTTATTTAAAATGTCAAGACCTTGCCTTGTCGTTACTTTGTCCTATAAGCATTCCTATGTTTGCGTTTAAGTTTATGTTGCCGGAAACCGAGGTAATCACGAGTCTAACTGTTATAGACAAGAAGACCAACAAGGTGATGTATTCCTCTTCGCAGAGTTTTGCCGACATTAATTATGGCAAGCCTGCTATGTCTGCGTTTTTTTACGATTGTTTTTATATGATGAAGAAAGGAGGAAAAGATGCTAAAAAGAAGAAGTAAAACTTGTTTACTGTGGGTGGTTCTGTTACTGACAACAAGTCAAATTCTTTCGGCTCAGAATACTGGTTATATGGGGAAGCATTTTATTTTCAATATGGGAGTAACTTTTTCGCCGGCTTGGAGACAGCCTAATTTTGCCGAAAATCCTAAGTTTCACAATAAATGGTATTCTTTTAACTATACTTTGTCGCCCAACCTTGAGGCTATTGTATGGAAATGGGGTACAGTCGGATTGTCGTATCATTATTTTGAGACAAAATACGCCCATAAGCATTACGTTTTGGATGATCGATATTTTGTAGTGGAGACAATAGAGATAGGTTTACCTATAAAATCGCACGGCTTTGGAGTGTTTTACAAGCAGTATATGAACGATAATAGCGGGTATGCGCCTATGGGATTATATTCCAAATTTCAGGTTGACGGTTTCTTTTATAAGGCTTATGGCATGGGGGGNGCGTTTTTTAGGGACAATAATTTTGGGTTTAAATACGAATTAGGCGATGATTTTTTATTTTTCAACACAATGCGGGTTTCTATTGGCTTCTCGATGGGAGGAATGTTCAAAGGAATATCTTTGTTGGGTAATTATTTTTTTGGTTCTCGAGAACAGACTGTTGAGGTAAATCGTCGTATTTGGAGTCACTATTGGGTTGGTTTTAATCTGAATGTGGGTTTGCTTGCATTCTAAAAAAACTTTTCGTATTTGGGGAAAATTTGAATGTTTAGGCGAATGCAATTCGAAGGAGCGGTGGGGCGTTGAGCGGAGTCGAAACGCTTAATTTGCGTTGTTTACTCCGTTTGATGTAGAAACTGTGTTAGCAATAGCTTTTCTTTTTTATTATAATGGTCCGACTGCAAATGATACGCTTACTTCAAAGGTTTTCTTATTGATTTGTTTGATTCTGTCAAGTGTTACAAAACTACGAATTTCGTTGTCAGCAAAATCAATTTCTTCTTCAAGTTTAAGATTTTTAAAATTGTTTTTTTTGTCCTTTAAGTAATAACTTTCAAGAAAAGTTAATCCCTTTTTTATATCGATTGGTGCGTCAAGACCTGCAAGTATGCTTGTCATTAATTGTATAGTCGATTGATACCAAAATTTTAAGTCAGTAGTATCTTTTTGAAATTGAGTTGTTTCAAAGTTGAAAGTAAGGACATAATATTCACAACCCCAATTTTTTATTGTTAGTTTGTCGCCATTGTCAAACTGTACAGTTTCTATTGCGGTTATGCTGTCCGCTTGTAAAGTAAAAGTCGTGTTAGGGAAATATTCCTTTTTTATTATAGGTTCTGCTTGTCCACGAACACATTCAAAAGTTGTTATTGTCTTGCTTTCTGTTGATTGAATAGAGTTCAATGAAGTACTATCAGAGGTTCTTGATTTTTCCGAACTATTTTTTTCTCTACCAACTATTGAGTTGCAAGCAAGAAGTCCGATTGACAACCAAAGTATTAATATGTAGTTTGTTATTTTCAAATACTTCATTTTTTTATACCCACTTATTTAAAAATAGACGTTAAGTAAGCAGTGCATTCTTCGAAGGTCTTAAAGGTCTTATCACGAGGTATTAAACCGGGGATAACATCCATTTTTTCTAACATATACATTGGCTGTGGTTGGATAATGGTCATTAAAACTGTTACTCCTTTGTCTTGCAATTCTTTTATGGCAGTTTCCATCGCATAAAGTCCGGATTGATCCATAAAAGAAACTAATTTCATTCTGATAATAACAATTTTAACATTTTTGGGTATGCTGCTCATTACTTCTTGAAAACGAGAAATGGAACCGAAAAAGATAGGTCCGTTCAGTCGTTGTATGTAAATTTGATTACGGATTTCGTCGGGCATGTCTTTCTCATCATCCCAAGGCGATTCTTTGTCGAAAGTAGTCATTGCACTCGATTCGTAGCCGCTTTCTACCAAGTCGCTGGCACGTTTCATAAAGAGTACGCATGCGATAATCATACCGATAGCTACTGCAATTAATAAATCAACAAAAACGGTTAGTAATAAAACAGTTATCAATACGATAGCATCGGCTCTCGGTATTTTAAATAAATCTTTTAATCCTTTAAAGTCAATAATTCCAACACCTACTGTGATGAGTATTCCCGCCAATACCGATAAAGGCACATATTGCACATATTTTCCCAGACCGAGCAATATAGCCAATAAAAGTAAGGCATGTACCATACCCGATAATTGTGTGCGTCCGCCACTTTTGATATTAACCATCGTACGCATGGTAGCACCTGCACCCGGAATGCCGGAAAATAAGCCGGCTGCCATATTGCCAATGCCTTGTCCGACCAATTCTTTATTGCTGTTGTGTTTGGTTTTTGTAACATTATCGGCGACTACCGAAGTCAATAGTGTGTCGATAGAACCTAAACCGGCTAATGTTAAGGCAGGAATTAGCGTGATTTTCAGCGTTTCGAACCAATTAATGCCGGCTAAGGAAAATTTAGCGAAAAAAGGAATAGGTAATCCGGACGGAATTTTTCCTATCGTAAATACAGGGTTAAATTTGATAAAAATAGAAATAATTGTAACGACAATTAAAGCGATTAAAGTAGAAGGGACTTTCTTAGTAAGTAATGGAAATAAATAAATTACAAGAATAGTTAAAGCTCCCATAAAGAATGCTGATATTTCGATTCCTTGTTGAATTTTTTCGGGAAATTGTAAAATCATATCTATTATTAAAACGGGAGATTTTAAACCGAAAAGCGGATAAATTTGCTGTAATATAATAATAATACCGATTCCACTCATAAAGCCCGATAAAACAGGGTAGGGGATATAGCGGATATATTTTCCGATTTTAAATATGCCAAATAAAATTTGAAATACTCCACATAATATTCCCGTAATTGACATGATAATCAAAACGTGTTCAATGCTAGCGGGAGTGGTACTTGCCCATATACCCGATATTAAAGAGGCAGTAATGACAGTCATAGGTCCGGTAGGTCCACTGATTTGTGAATGTGTTCCTCCAAACAAAGCTGCAAAAAAGCCTAACATCATGGCACCGACCAATCCTGCTAAGGCACCATAGGCACCAATATTTGGCACCTCACTACTATCTATAACTCCAAAAGCCTGAATTCCAAATGCTAAAGCTAAAGGTAAAGCCACAATACCGGCGGTTATACCACCAAAAATATCTCCTTTAAGGTTTTTTGTGAAAAATGATTTCATACGGTAAATTTAATTGTAATTATTAATGATGATTTTTTACAAAAATACCACTTTATTTTGAATCGGGGAATAGAAAATGGAAAATAATTTATCTTATATATAAAAAAACGACTACTTTTGCATTTATAATTTTTTATGTATATGAAATTGAAATTAAGAAATAAATGGGAGACTATCCTATCGCATCCTTTGGTGTTGAAAACTCAAATATTATTGAGAAAAGTTGTTTTACCCGGTTTTGACGGCGTTCCTATTTTTGATGTATTGGTGTTTTTTGTTAAAGGATTGATAAAAGGAGAGTTGTCGAGAAGAGCGTCGGCTCTTTCTTATAATTTTTTCATGGCACTTTTCCCGATGGTTCTTTTCTTTTTTACCATTATTGCTTATTTGCCGATTGACGATTTTGTGCCTTTAGCCTATGAAATGATAGAAAGTTTTTTACCCCAACAATCTGTTGACTTTGTGAAAGAAACCATTGACGGTATTTTGAAAAAGAATGGAGCTTTATTGTCATTTAGTATTATATTTACTTTTTATTTTGCTACAAGGGGAACGAATGCCATGATTTCGGAATTGAATGCTACTTATCATGAAATAGAAACAAGAGGATATCTGAAACAAAAATTAGTCGCATTATTTATGCTTTTTGTGTTGATACTCTTATTTATAACAACGATAGCAATCAGTTTAGGTGTTAGCCAATTCATTGCTTACAATGCAACACACGGTATCATTCAGTTTACTTGGTATTTGGTTCTCATTAAATTTTTTAAATGGGTATTAATAGTAGCACTTATGTTTTTTGCTATATCAATAATTTATTATTTTGCTCCGGCAAAAAGAGAAAAATATCGTTTTTTCTCAGCAGGTTCTTCTTTGGCTACTATTCTTATTATATTGGCATCTATAGGTTTTGATTTTTATATTAGTAATTTTTCACGCTACAATGCTATTTACGGTTCCATAGGAGCTTTAATTATTTTATTGATATGGATACAGTTGGTATCTATGATTTTATTAATAGGTTTTGAGCTGAATGTAAGCATACTCAACGCTCGTAAGAAAAAGATAGATGCTATTAATTAAACTCGTCGGAATCGCAACTCGGTATCAATATATAAACTTTATCGTTTCTACGGACAATTTCGTTGGTTGGAATAGAGCAACTCATTCCTTTTTCCGCTACGGATGTGCTAGCTAAATTAACCCTTATTTCTCTCACTTTATCTTCATAAACGCCCGTAGTAGGTCCGATAATGAGGATTTCGTTATCCAATTGAATACTTCCGCTTTCGATGTAAATTTCAGCCACTTTTAATTTGTTAAAATAATTCGTTACTCTTCCTACATATATTTTTGTTTTAGTAGCTTGCGAACCATAGCGATTGGTCCATTCCCCTAATTTTCTGCCCAAATAATATCCATCCCAAAAATCACGATTATAAACGGAGCGAAGTTCTTCTGTCCAACGCTTGACTTTTTCTTCGCCGTAAGTTCCGTCAAAATAAGCATCTACAGCTTCTCTATAGCAACGGGTTACAGTTTTTACGTATTCGGGCGAACGTCCGCGACCTTCGATTTTTAGAATGCTTACTCCGGCGTCTAATATTTTATCCAAAAAACCGATGGTACATAAATCTTTTGGAGATAAAATATATTTTTCGTTTATCAATAATTCCAATTCATTATCAGCGTCTTTTACATTATATAAACGACGACAGGCTTGCAAACAAGCACCACGATTGGCTGAATAGCCGAAATTATCTAAACTTAAATAGCATTTTCCTGAAATAGCCATACACAAAGCCCCGTGTGCAAAAATTTCAATTTTTACTAATTCGCCGGAAGGACCACAAATGTTTTCTTTTTTAATTTGTTGGATGATTTCTGCCACTTGCTTTAGATTTAACTCTCGTGCAGTAACCATAACATCTGCATATTGTGCATAAAAACGTACGGCTTCGATGTTGGTGATATTGCATTGCGTGGAAATATGCACTTTAATTCCTCTAACAGCAGCAGCCAATATTACTGCCCAATCCGAAGCTATAATTGCCGTTATTGCATGTTTTTTTACAGCATCTAACAAACTATTGACTTCTTCTATTTCTTTGTCGTAAACAATGGTATTAATGGTTAAATAGGTCTTAACATGATGTTTTTGACAAATAGTGCTGATTTCGCTTAAATCGTTCAATGTGAAATTAATAGTAGAACGTGAACGCATATTCAAATTTCCAATGCCAAAATACACTGCATTAGCACCGCCTTGAATAGCAGCCATTAATGATTCTCTTGAGCCTACCGGAGAGGCAATTTCTATCTTATTTTTTATTGCTTTCATGACTGCAAAAGTACAAAATATTAAAATAGAAATGAGCAAAATAGTGATAAAAAATGCAGTAGTATATTTGTAACACACAATAAGATGTATAGTTTTATTGTAAATTTTTATCGGAAGCATATAAAATGAATGTTTTTTTATCTATCTTTGCATTTTAAATTTTGAAAATATTTATTAACTTAATCTTATTTTAATTATGTTTAAAAATCATCCCAAAGGATTGTTAGGAGCAGCACTGTCAAACATGGGTGAACGCTTCGGGTTTTATACCATGATGGCTATTTTGGTGCTATTTTTACAGGCTAAATTTGGACTCTCGGGGACACATGCAGGCTTGATTTATTCTATTTTTTATTTTTCCATTTACATTTTAGCGTTTGTTGGAGGTATTATTGCCGATAAAACGAGAAATTACAAAGGGACTATTATGGTCGGATTGATTGTAATGGCAATAGGTTATGTAATGTTGGCAATACCCAGTCCTACACCTGTTTCCAACAAAGTTTTATTTCTTGTTATTTCATGTATAGGATTATTTACTATTGCTTTTGGTAATGGTTTATTTAAAGGTAACCTGCAAGCTTTAGTAGGTCAAATGTATGATAACGAGCAGTATGGAAAAATGAGAGATTCAGGATTCTCATTGTTTTATATGTTTATTAATGTTGGAGCCTTGTTTGCACCTCTTATGGCAGTAGGTATGCGTAATGGCTGGCTTGCTCGTTCAGGTTATGAATATAATTCAGTGTTACCTGAATTATGTCATGCTCATATTGACGGCACTATAACAGCAAAAGCAAGTGGAGAATTGAGTACTTTAGCCAATGAAGTGAGTAGTGTACCTGTAACAGATATAACAGCATTTGCACACGATTATTTGAATGTATTTACCACCGGCTTCCACTATGCTTTTGGTATTTCTTTATTTGCTATGTTTATTTCATTAGTTATTTATCTATCTAATAGAAGAAAGTTCCCTGTTCCTTCTGTGAAAAAGGCAAAAAGTGATGTGGATGCTACTACTGTCCAAATGGATGCTCGCGAAATAAAACAAAGATTGTATGCTTTGTTTGCTGTTTTTGGTGTTGTTATTTTCTTTTGGTTCTCATTCCATCAAAACGGACTTACTCTTACATTCTTTGCAAGAGATTATACCGATTTAAGCGGATTGGTTATCAATCTTGGTTTTGTAACGATAAAAGGAGCGGAGATATTCCAGTCTATTAATCCTCTTTTAATCGTATTGCTTACCCCTATCATTATGGGTCTTTTTGGCTGGTTACGTGCGAGAGGAAAAGAGCCTTCTACCCCAAAGAAAATTGCTATTGGTATGGGAATAGCTGCTTTAGCTTATGTTGTAATGGCAATAGGTTCATATGATTTACCTTTAAAATCAGAACTAGATGCAATGGGTGGTTTATCTGATGCAGAAAGAGTTACCCCGTTCTTACTTATCGGTACTTATTTTATTCTTACTGTAGCTGAATTATTCATTAGTCCATTAGGAATTTCATTTGTATCAAAAGTAGCTCCTCCACATCTTCAAGGTGTTATGCAAGGTGGTTGGTTAGGTGCAACTGCAATAGGTAATCAATTATTATTTATAGGAGCTATTTTATACGAAAGTGTTCCGATTTGGTTAACATGGACGGTATTTATCATTGCATGTACTTTATCAATGCTTATCATGCTATCAATGTTACGCTGGCTTGAAAGAGTCGCTAAATAAATATAAATACAAAATGACATAAAAGGCAATCCATAAGGGTTGCCTTTGTGTTTTTTACTATAATTCATTACTATATTTGGAATAAAATTTATGCTTTTAAAAGATTTAGCTGATTATAAAATTGTATTGGCTTCTTTATCTCCTCGTCGTCAAGAGTTGTTGTCTCAATTGGGTATTGTTTTTAGTGTTTGTGATAGTCATACCAACGAAATCAATCCGAAGGGGTTAAGTGTTTATGAAACAGTGCAATATTTAGCACAACAAAAAGCTGAAATCGTTTTTAAATCCTATAAAAAGCAGCAAAATGTCATTGTTATAGCAGGCGATACCATTGTAAGTATTGATGGCGAAATCATGGGAAAACCTAAGGATAGAAAAGATGCTTGTCGTATGTTGCGAAAACTTTCGGGTAAAAAACACCTTGTGTTGAGTGGTGTTAGTGTGGTAGCTTATAAAAAAACACTTACTCGCTATGACGAAGCGTGGGTAACCTTTGATGATTTAACAGATGAAGAAATCGTATATTATGTTGATAAATATATGCCTTACGATAAAGCAGGAGCTTATGGTATACAAGAATGGATAGGCTGTCGTGCTGTAAGTAAAATAGAAGGGTCTTTTTTTACAATCATGGGTTTTCCTACCCATTTGATATGGAAAATATTGGAAGAAATCATAGCGAAAAAATAAATCAACATTCATCTCGTTATGTAAACAAAAAGATATAAAAATGGGAAAAAAGTTGTGTGTTTTTTTTGTTTTGAGTTGTTCTCTTTGTTTTTTGCAAGCGCAATCCTTGATTGATGAAGCAAAGGCGAAATATTTACTGCAACAAGCCAATGAAAAATTATCCCAATCTTTGTTTGAAGAAGCGGTTGTATTGTTTCAACAAGCTGATTCATTGTCTTCGGCTGTTTTTACAGCGAGTGATTACACCAATATGGCGGGAACTTATTTTCAATTAAAACAGCATAAAGATGCATTGAATATTTGTAAAAAAGCCATTTCGCTCGATTCGCTGAATCAAAATGCTTATTTTAATTTAGGCTTGGTTTATTCGGCTATGGATAGCATTTATCATGCTATGGCAGCTTATGAAAAAGTGATACGAATAGACAGCACACATACACAAGCGTGTTATAATTTAGCCATTTGTTATAAACAATTAAGAAACTACCAATCGGCTATTTTTTATTATAAAAAAATTACCGAAATCGACCCGTCAGATACAAAAGCTTACGTGAATATGGGAATAGCTTATGGGGAAATCGGCAATACGGATATGCTGTATGAATGTTTTCAAAAAGCAGCCAATATGGGTGATAAAGAAGCACAAGAGTTTTTGACCAAGACAGGACGCACTTGGTAGCTTATTGCCCTGTTATTTGTAAATAATACGTTCGTTTTTTTGTGAAAGTGATATAGGCATCAAGATAGGCATCTTGATTTTGTTGTAGTAAAGTCTGAATTTCTAATAAATTGGATAAAGTAATCGTTCCCGATAAATAACGGTCATTGTAAATTCTTAAATTATCTTGAGTTTGAGCGATTGCCAATTGAGAAATTTGTAATTGCATATAAGCTTCGTTCAGCTCATTCCACGATTGTTCGATTTCCAATTGTAATAATTGTATGTTGTTTTCATAATTGTTGTTGTCGATTTTTTCTTGTAGTCTATGTTTTTGAATGGCGTGTGCACCTCCCCACCAATCGGAAATAGGAATAGAGATAATTCCAAAAACGAATCCTATATTGTTTTTAGAGTTTATCATTTCGTTGTATAAATAAGAGCCGCCAATGGCAATAGAGGGCAAATATTTTCCTATTTCCATTTGCTTTTGTAGTTTGTTAGCTTCTTTTTGGCATTGTAGCAGTTGATTTTCTATGCGTTTATTTACAGCTTCTTCAGGCGGTAGGTAATAAGTAAGAGGTGATGCGGGCATGGAAATGCTATCGTAAATAATGTTGAAATCTTTTTCAGGAATACCGGTATATTGACGTAGTGCTAATTTCGACATGCGAATGCCGTTTTCGACTTTAATTTTGGCACTTTCAATTTCTTGTTGTTTGAGTTGTACTTTTAAAAAATCGTTAGCATTGATAAGTCCTGCTTTCACCGAAACTTCTGCATCTTTGTGTATGTTATTGAGTTGAGTGGATACTATATCAATGGTTTTTTTCTTTTCTTCGAGTGAAATGATTTGGAAAAACAGTTCTTCTATTTTTCTTTTGATTTCATTTTCAGTAAGACTGAGTTGTAATTTTTCGACTTTAATGCCTATATTAGCCAGCTTATTTCCGGTAAAAATCCTTCCACCTGCAAAAATAGGCTGTATTGCAGTAACTCCTGTTGCAAATCCTTTGTTTATAAGTAGTTTGTAACATAAGTTAACTTGTGTAGGAGGTAAATCGTAGTTGTCAATCACAGCATTATATTTCGCATTGATTCCGCCGTCTACACGAGCTGCAAATCCGATAAAGTTAGCCGATATATTCGGAAAGTATTTTGTGAAAGCTTCTTTTTTGGTTTGTTTAGCCATATCAATTTGTAAAAGTTTGTTTTTTATTTCAACATTTTGTTTTAATGCCAATGCAATGCAACTATCAAGACAATAGGAGGGCTGTGCTTGTAAGAAAAAGCAATTCAAGAAAAAGACTAGTAGTAAAATAATTTTTTTCATTACAATGTAATTTTTTTATCTGTTTTTTTAAAGACCAACCAATAAGTAACGGGTAGTACGGTAACCACAAACAGCATTGATAACCAAGTTCCGAAACAAATCACTACGCCCATAGGTGCCCATAGAGCACTTTTGCTGATAATCATAGGTATAACACCCATAGAAGCAGCTGCCGATGTTAGGAAGATAGGTCGCATTCTGCGTTTTCCTGCTTCTAAAGCTGCATCGTAAGCTGTTCGACCATGCATTAATCGAAGTTCTTCGGCATAGTCGTACATAATAATACCGTTACGAACAATGATTCCCATCAATGCCACTAATCCTAAGACGGAAGTAAGAGAGTATTCCATTCCCATTATTAATATTCCTACAGAACCTCCGAAAACGGAAAGCAGGGAAGCAGAAAGAATAAGCAAAGCTAAATTGATTTTTCGGAAATGAAATACCAAAATCATAAAGATAATAGCGACAGCAATAATTAATCCATAAATAATCATCGGCATCAACATTTTATCTTGTTCGCGTACGCCTCCCCAATCGATTGTTACCGATTTTGGAAGTTGAACCCTGTCGTTTATGTTTGAAGCTATCTTTGATGTAACATTGACAACATTGTACTCTCTTTTTACTTCAGCTAATAAGCTTAAACAATACACGCCGTTTCTTCGAACGATTTGTCCCGGATTGAAATCGGCACTTGTTGTAGCTATTTGTCGTAGAGGTACCGTATTGCCAACAACGGTAGAAATGTATTCGTTAGGAATATCGGTAAAATTCGGTTGCTTATCATTTTCAGCTTTTAGCACTACATCAATCGAATAATCATCTTCCCAAATAGATGTGATAGGTATGCCTGAGTTAAAACGTAAAGCTAAATTATTAGAAACGTCAACTTTAGAGATACCTAAATTATTTGCTTCCACATTGTCAATGTTAACGAGAACACTGGGTTGTAATTCTCCATAATCGGAATGGACAAATAATATTTCTTTCATACTTTTTATTTCCTTTAGCAATTTGTTTTTGGCAAGCATTAAATCGGGTAAATGATTGCCTCTGATTCTTAGTTCTATAGGATAAGAAGCAAAGACAAAATCTAACTGTTTAAATCTGACAAGTGCATTGGGAAAATAATTGACATAAGTAGCTGCATAATCGTCGAGAACATCAATCGTTGATTGTATGTCTGTGGTACTCACTATAAATTGTGCGTAATTTTCTCCCGGTAGGTTGGGGGCATAACACGTATGAAAACGAGGCGAAGATGTTCCTATAAAAGAAGTGATGGAAGTAATACGTTTATCTTTGTTCAGCATATTTCTTAATGAGTCGGCAACTTCTGCAGTAACAGTAAGAGGCGTGCCTGTGGGCAGGTAGATTTCAACTGCAAACTGATTGCGTTCCGTAATGGGCATCATTTTTTGCGGTAAGTTAAAGAAAACCACGACTCCCGTTAATAAAGCTCCAAGGGCAATAGCAATGGTAAAACGTGAATGTTTAAAAGCAAAGTGAATGATTTTATTATATTCTTTTTGTATGCCGTCAGATAAAATACTGCTTATTTGTTTTTTGTTTTTTACTTTCTCGTGTAATCCTGTTTTTATCAAAGTATATTGAATAATAGGAACAAATAGCACTGCTATCAAGAGAGATATAAAAAGAGTAATGGTTATTGTCCAAGGGAAAGCTTGCACAAAATCGTTAAATATGCCTACTGTAGTAAACAGAAAAGGATAAAAAGTAATACTAATGGCTAAAGTAGCCGATAGGACAGACTTAAATAGTTCTTTTGCACTTGTTACGGAAGCTTCCCAGCGGGGAATGCCATGGTCTAACTTTTCTAAATAATTATCAATAATAACAACCGAATCATCCACTATAATTCCTAATACCACGATTAAAGCAGCTAAAATAACAGTATTCAATTCAAAACCAAGTGCATATATAACGCCTATTGAGATGAAGATAGTAATAGGAATAGTCATAGCTGCAATAGAGGCTACTCTCAAAGGTTGTAATAGCATAAGTACAAGTAAAACAGTGCATATAGCGATAATCATTTCGCGGAGAAAGTTTTTAACGGAAATATTTACTACTTCCGGTTGGTCGGCAACTTTAAAGAGATGAACATCATCGGGTAATTCTTTTTGAAACTTATCCAATACTTTGTTTACTTCTTGACCGTACCTTACAATGTTATACCCTTTCTGCATTTCGAGTGACAACAACAAACATTTATTGCCTTGATTTTTAATGTAGCTGGTAGGGGTGGGGTATTCTCTCACAATGGTAGCAATGTCTTTTAGTCGTATCATATTGCCTGTAGGGTCGATATAAACAATTTGTTCGGCAACATCTTTTTCATTTTTAAATGTTTCGGAAATATGAATGGGTGCTAATACATGTTCGTTTTTCACTGTTCCGCTGATAGATGAAACGCCTTGTGTAAACAAAGTAGCCAATAAAGAGCTGCTATTGATACCATAAGCTGCTAATTTTTCCTTGTCAATATAAACGGAAATTTGCTCATGTTGTAAACCATAATGTCGCAGATTGGATACCGATTTTATTTGTCTTAATCTGTTTTCTAAATCTTCTAAATAATACTCTAATTCGCGGTATGTTTTTTCTTCTGATTCTATGGATATTAAAAGTGCAGACGTTTCTCCGAAATCGTTATTGGCAATCAATGTTACGACCCCAGATGGCAATGTTTGTTTAAATTCTTGTAAGCCATGCCTAAATTTAGACCAAAATTCGTCTTTGTTCTTAACGTTATCCGCCAAATCCACAACGATGATTGCTAATCCGTCTCGCGAAATAGAATAGGTTTTATTTTTTTTAACTTCTTTGTAACTAAATAGATATTCCTCTAAAGGCTTGGTAAGTCTTTTTTCAATTTCAGAAGATGAAACGCCCGGATAAACGCCAACTACAAGTCCTTGTCTTATTGTGAAAACGGGAAATTCTTGCTTGGGCATTACAAATAAAGAATAGACACCAAATAGCATTAGCATAATCACAAACAAATATACTATTTGCTTGTTTTTCATTGAAAATTCTACTGTTCTTTCAACGATGCCTTTCATTGAATTTTGATATTAGTGCCTTCACTTACTTTTTGATATCCCTTGACAATGACCAAATTATTATCGCTTAAGCCTTCGGATATAACGACTCCGAAATCGGTCAAAGTGCCTATCTTAACATATTGTTTATGTGCTTTTCCATTTACTGCCAACCATACGAAATGCTTGCCGTCATGTGTTAGTTTAACCGCTTGAATAGGGACAACTATCACTTGTGATGTATTGTCGGCAACCAATTGCACTTTGCATATCATGCCGGGCATGAGTTGTTTGTCTCTATTTTCAACCGGAATGGTGATGTCGTAGCAATGGGAGAGGGGATTGGCTACAATGCCTTTCATGTTAACTTTTCCTTCATAGTAGCGGTTGTTCAATGCCGNAACAGTTATTTTGGCTGTCTGTCCTATACTGACAAAAGAAATAATGTTTTCGGGAATTGGCACTCTCACTATGATGTTTTTAGTGCTTAATAAATCAATTACCTGCATGGTGGGCATTACATACATGCCTCTCTCTAGATTACGTTTACCTATAATTCCACTAAACTGAGCATATAGGTTAGCATNTTCTAAGTTTTTTTTAGTAATTTTTTCCGCCGATTTTGCTTTTTCGAAATTGGTAATCATTTCAATCCATTGTATTTCAGGGATACTCCCTTTTTTATACAATTGTTCTAAACGCTCATAAGCATCTTCGGCTTGTTTAAGCATAGCAACGGAAGCATTGTAAGTGCTTTGTAGGTTTTCTTTGTTTAAAGTAGCTAATAATTTTCCTTTTTCAACATATTCTCCCTCATTAACAAATACTTGTTCGACATTTCCCGGTACTGAAAAACTCAAAGAAGAAGAAAATTCTTCCTCTATTTTTCCTATATAATTTTGATAAAGCGTATCGGTATGTAATTTAACTTTCATAACCTCAACATCTACGACTTCAATAGAGTGCTTAGTGCCATAGTCTTGACACGAAGCAAACAAAATGAGTGCTATATAAAGAAATATGCTTTTTAATTTTAACATCAGTAATGGTGTATGTTTATGTATAAAAATAACGAGTAAAAAGTATTAATGTTATAGTATTAGAATAAAAAAAAGTAAATATATTAAACTTTGGGTCTATTTTTTTGAATAAAAAACATATGTTTATGTCTAAAAAGGAAAAAATAGCCTTGTTTGCCGGTGGATGTTTTTGTATCATAACAATGGAAGTATTCCATATTCTCCTGTTTATACTAAGCGTTTTGCTTGATAATAATGAGTTTGTAAATATAAAAAGGCAATACAATCGTACTGCCTTTTTATAATCGTAATCTTTGTTTAACTATTCTTCTTTTGTAAGAACTAATTCACTTTTGGTAACGTAAATA
>JGI24712J26585_10001754_pt1 | contig 18281 bp, 17 predicted proteins | sample BioPla3DNA2_FD_26585 | JGI IMG/M metagenome (IMG submission 26585) | reverse complement strand
CATATGCATTTGGCAATAGTTCTTCCACATCAATAGAATATAACCAATTAAATAGTATAAATCTAATGAATTTTAATACCTCAAAAGTAACAAGTATGTCTCAAATGTTTTATTCTGCAGGTCGAAGTAGTAATATCTTTACTTTGAATTTGGGTTCGCATTTTAATACATCAAATGTAACTGATATGTCATATATGTTTTCTGGTACAGGTTATAAGAGCAATATCTTTACCTTAGATCTAGGTTCTTATTTTAATACTTCCAAAGTAACTAATATGTTTTGGATGTTTTCTAGTACAGGTCAAAGTAGTAATGTATTTACTCTAAATTTAGGCAGTCAATTTAATACCTCAAATGTAACTAATATGTCTTTGATGTTTACTGGTATAGGTTATAGTAGTAATACTTTTACATTAGATTTAGGTGGTCAATTTAATACCTCAAATGTAACTGATATGTCTTATATGTTTTCATATACAGGTTATAGTAGTAATACACTTACATTAGACTTAGGTTCAGAGTTTAAGACTTCCAAAGTAACAGATATGCGTAGTATGTTTGATTCTACAGGTCAAAGTAGTAATGTGTTTACATTAAATCTTAATTCATTTTTAATTAATAATTCATCAGTAAGTTTATTAATGTTTGCAAGTAATATTGGAGCTTCAAATATTGTTTTTGGAAATGGTTGGGCAGCTGCAAATATGAGTACTATTAATTTTTACAGACAAAAACCATTAAATGTCTATTATACTGATACATCATTTTTAACAACTAACTTAGGTAATATGAATTATTGGAATACCTGGAGAGGAGTAGGTAATACTACCTTTATATATGGACTTCCTTGATTTATGAAGATATTTTAAAGGGGCAAACTTTTAATATGTTTTATATTAGTCAGTACTTTCCTTGTTCCTTACCTATTTTGGATAAAATATATGAAATAGTTTCGTATCCCCTTTTTTTATTAATATATATCTTTTTATTTTTTATCGCAACAGTAGTTATATTTTATATTATTACTTTATTAAAAAAGATTTTACCTTGTATTAAATTTAGTAATAAGATATAATAACAAATGAAAAAAGGAGAAAATATGAGTAAGAATAAACATGAAATTGAAATTAAATTAGAAAAACAATGGCTTAATGCTTTAGATAAAGCTTTTAAGAAAAAAGTTAAAGAAACAAAGATTGATGGCTTTAGAAAAGGGACGATACCAAAAGATATGTATATAAAGAAATTTGGTATTGAATCATTATATATGGATGCTGTTGATTATGCAGTAAATGATGCTTATAAAAAGCTTTTAGAAGAAAACAAATTAATTCCTGCAATAGAACCCTCTGTTGATGTGAAAGATATTACAAAAGATTATGTTATATTTGAATTTAAAGTAATAACAAGACCAGAAGTAAACTTGGGTGAATATAAAAATTTAGGTATTAAATTAGAAAAAGCTAAAGTAACTGCGAAAGAAGTTAATGATGAGATTGAGAAATTAAGATTACAAATGGCAGATCATGTTATTAAAAAAGGTAAAATAGCAGAAAAAGATATTGCAATAATTGATTTTGAAGGTTATGTAGATGAAAAACTTTTAAAAGAAGCAACTGGTGCAAATTTTTCTTTAGAGATTGGATCTGGTCAATTTATACCAGGATTTGAAGAAGGGCTTATTGGTTATAAAAAGGATGATAAAGTAACATTAAATCTTAAGTTTCCTAAGGAATACGTAGAAGAGCTTAAGAATAAAGATGTTAGATTTGAAGTAACAATAAAGGAAGTTAAATCTAAAAAGATTCCTGAAGTAGATAAAGAATTTTTTAAAGATTTAGGTTATAAAGATATTAAGACTGAAGAAGAATTTAAAAAAGAGGTTAAAAAATATCTTTTAGAAGATAAAAACCGTAGACTTGAGGATGAATATATCGAAAAATGTTTAGAAAAAGCAGCCGATAATATGAAAGTTGATATTAATAAAGAGATTCTTGATGATGAAGTTAATCGTATGATAAATGAATATGATAATAAACTAAAAGCACAAGGATTATCAATAGAGAAGTTTTATGAAATAACTGGTCAAAAAGAAGAAGATTTAAAAAAGCAAATGGCTAGTGAAGCAACAAAGAGAGTTAAATATCGTTATTTAATCGAAGAAGTTGCTAATAAAGAAGAACTTAAATTTACTGATAAAGAAGTAGAAAAAGAAGCTAAAAAGCTTGCTGATAACTATGGAATTACTGTAGATGAATTAATTAAAGCATATGGCTCACTTGATGTTATTAAATATGATATGCAAATGCATAAAGCAGTAGAAATAATAAAAAGCAATAAGAAAGAAGAGAAGTAATTCTCTTTTTTATACAAGGAGAAATAATGAATAAAGATATTTTTATTGAAGGATTTTCAAAAGATAAAGGATTTATAAAGAAACTAGGTATTAGTGTTAAAGATATTAATGAGACAGAAGCAACTTTTTATATTAAATTAAAAGATTATCATTTAAATCCTGTAGGAATTGCTCATGGAGGAGTATTATATTCTCTTGCAGATACAACTATGGGAGCAATACCTTTTTATAATAAAAATCAATGTGTAACTGTAAATGCGACTATTAATTATTTAAGGGCATGTGATACAAAAACAGTTTATTGTACCGCTAAAGAAGTAAAAAAAGGAAAAAATCTTTCTTTTTATGAAGCAAAATTAACTAACGAAGAAGGTATTGTTTTAGCAACAGCAATAGGTACATATATGAATATTGATAATAAGTAATAAAAAAAGTGCGTCCTAAAGTGTCAAATAACACATAATTATTGTTAAATTTTACTTTTTTATTTAGAAAATAAAGAAAAATATGCAATTATTGTTGATTTTAAAGCTAATCTTTGTTACTCTTAATATGTAAGGTAACTTATAGCGTTGCTTTATAATTAGATATAGGAGGTAAGAAGATGTCTAAAACTGAATTAGTAGAATTTATTGCTAAAGAAACTGGTTTAACAAAAGCAGATGCTGCTCGCGCTGTTGAAGCTTTCATCGCTGGTGTAACTAAAGGACTTAAGAAAGATGGAAAAGTTACTTTAGTTGGTTTTGGTACTTTCACAGCTAAAATGAGAGCTGCTAGAGATGGAATCAATCCAGCTACAAAAGAACCTATTAAGATTCCTGCAAAAATGGCTGCATCATTTAAAGCTGGAAGCAAATTAAAAGACGCTTTAAACTAAAAAATAGCTAGATATTATTCTAGCTTTTTTCTTGGGATAAAATAGTTATAAAGATAGCTTTTTCTTTTATTATTTAGTACAATGTATATATGAAAACAAAAATAGGACAGTATGAAATTTTTATTAAAGTTATTTATAAAAATAATCGTAATATTTATTTTAGATTTGATGAAAATCTATTTTTGATAGTTACTTGTCCTAAGAGAACTTTTGATGAAGATATAATTAAATATATCTCTATAAATGAAAAGTCCTTGATAAGAATGTATGAAAAGACTAAGGCAATGCTTACTTACCAAGAAGAATTTTGGTATTTAGGGAAAAAATATAATGTTATTTTTAAAGATGATATAAAAGCTGTTGAGTTTGATAATGATAATGTAATAGCAAAAGATGCTATAATGCTTGAAAACTTTTTGGATGATAAAAGAACTGAGATTTTTTTAAAAGAAGTTGAATTATGTAAAAAATGTTTTATTGATTTACCTACTTTTAGAACACGATTTCGCAAAATGAAAACAAGGTGGGGTGTTTGTAATAGATCTAAAAAAATTATTACTTTAAATACTGAGCTTATAAAAAAAGATATTAAATTACTTGATTATGTAATTATCCATGAGCTTGCTCATTTTTATGAGCCAAATCATTCTAAAAAGTTTTGGGAGATAGTAGCTCTTGCTTGCCCTGATTATAAAGAAAGAAGAAAGGCGCTTAGAAAATGAAAATAACTAGTTTGAATAATGAAAAAGTTATCTTTTGGGCAAAACTTAAGATGAAAAAGTATCGTGATGTTGAGAATCTTTTTATTATTGAAGGTGAACATCTTATTAAAGAGGCATTAAAAAAAGGTGTTGTTATAGAACTTATTACTACTGATAATTATGAACATGAAAATATTCCAACATACAATGTAACTTCTAATATTATGAAAAGAATAACTTCGTTAGTTACACCTAGTAGGATAATGGCAGTATGTAGATATATTATGCCTAGTGATATTGAAGGAAATGTTTTATTACTTGATAGGATTCAAGATCCGGGTAATCTTGGAACTATTATAAGAAGTACTGTTGCTTTTAATTTTGGTACTATAATTGCTAGTCCTGATACTGTAGATTATTATAATGATAAAGTGGTTCGTTCATCAGAAGGAATGATCTTTAATATTAATATTATTAAATCAGATCTTCATGATATGATTATGATTTTAAAAAAGAATGAATATAAAATTATTGGAACAGATGTTATGGGCAAAGATAAAATAAATGATTTTAAACATAATAAAAGCGCTTTTATTATTGGAAACGAAGGAAATGGCTTATCAGATGATATTAAAAGGCTTTGTGATAATTTTGTTAAAATACCCATGAATAAGAAATGTGAAAGCTTAAATGCTGCTGTGGCGGCATCAATCATAATGTACGAGGTTTATAATGAACGATAAATTATATATTGGACATATTGCCTCTTTTTTTGGACTTAAGGGAGAAGTTAAAATAGTTAGTAATAATAATCATCTAGATAAAATATTTAAAGTAGGAAATAAAATCTTTATTGAAGATGAAGAGCATATTATTAATACTTTTAGATTACATAAAAAAAATGTGCTTATTTCTTTAAAAGGTTATGAACACATTAATTTAATAGAAAGATTTTTAAAAAAGAATGTATATATTAATAGAAAAGATCTTCTTCTTTCTTCTAATGAATATTTATATAGTGATTTACTTAACAATAAAGTAATATATAATAATAAAGAATTGGGAATTGTATCAGAGGTTTTAATAAATAAAATAAATCCTTTAATTAAAGTTAATAACATTATTATTCCTCTTAGTGAAAAATACTTAGAAAAGATTGACATTAAAAACAAAATAATATATGTTAAGGATATCAGGGAGTTAATTATATGAAAATAGATATTTTAACTTTATTTCCAGAGATGTATGAAGGATTTCTATCATCTTCGATTATCAAAAGAGCAATATTAAATAATAAAGTAACTATTAATTTAATAGATTTTAGAAAGTATTCCAAACTTAATAATAATCAAGTAGATGATACTCCTTATGGTGGTGGTTCTGGAATGGTTATTATGTGTGAACCAATAGTAAGTGCTTTAAAAGATATTAGGACAAAAGATAGTCATATAATATTACTTGATCCCAAAGGAAAACTATATAAACAACATAAAGCAATCGAATATAGTAAATACAAGCATATAATTTTAATATGTGGTCATTATGAAGGAATTGATGAAAGGGTAAAAAATTATGTTGATGAAGTAATATCAATAGGAGATTATATATTAACTGGTGGGGAAGTAGCAGCAATGGTTGTAACTGATAGTATTGTTAGATTAATTGATGGAGTAATAAATAAAATATCTTTAGAAAATGAATCTTTTAATAACAACTTACTTGATTATCCTGTTTATACAAAACCAAGAGATTATGAAGGATATATGGTTCCAGAAGTATTGTTATCTGGAGATCATCAAAAAATAAATGAATTTAATCAAAGTGAAGCCTTAAGATTAACTAAAGAAAATAGACCTGATCTTTTGGAGCATCAAAATGAATAATTATATTATATCTTCGAGTAAAGATACTAAAAAAATAGTGTCTATTAATATAGAAGATTCCTATTCGTTTAATCTAAGAGCAGGTAAGGGGAAAATTGTTAATATTAAACAAATAACAATGTATGATAAAGATGCTATTGCAAATATATTAAACAAAAAATGTAGTACTAGAATAAAAAAACTTGTAAAATTAATAAAAGATGTGTGTGATGATGAGGATGCAACTGATGATGATTTTACAAATTGTATTGATGAAATTAGTAAAATAAGAAACATATTATATTATAATTATCAAAAATATTTAAGAAAAGTAGATTATGAAAATTTTATGAACGAATTAATGTTTGCAGATAATTATTTAAAAGGAAGGTACTTAAGCGCCAAAAATGTAATAGGAGGTAACCGAAGGTAGTATGGCATATAAAAGGAGAAATAAAGATCCTAATCAAATAAGAATGTCTTTTGAAGATGAAGTGCCTAATGTTGAATTAGAACTAGAATCTTTGTTAGCTCAAATGGAAGTGGATTGTTATACTATTACATCTGGATTTGAAAATGATTGTTTAATTTTAAAAAAATTAGAAGAATTAAGAATAGAACATGAAAAATATAGAGATAATGATAAACATAGAAGCGAATATGGATTAGAATATAGGAAAGGTAAATTTAGAACGGATGTCAAAGATGAAGCTAGCTCAGACTTTAATAAAGAAGTTAGTATTTTAGAAGGTATCCAAAAGAAAAAGGAGCGGATTGAAAAAAGAAAGCTAATTCTTGAAAACTTACATGATGGAATATTTTGGCCAGGTGATATAAAGAGTGTTGATCATGCCCTTGATAAATTAAATGCTTTAGAAGAACAGTTGCAAACGTTAATAAATGATTGTGATCTAGTAATAAAAAACAGAGATTTAATAAGACCGATTGGAAGTAATGAAAAAGAATTAGAAGATAGCATGGTTTATTTGCAAATAATTTTAAAAAGAAAGAAGTATTTTAATTTATTAAAAACAAAATATAAAGGTAAGGGTCGATAACATGAGAATAACTAGAAGTGAGCTTAGAAAAATAGCCATGATTATTTTATATCAAATTGATATATGCATTGATAGAAAAATGGAATATGATATTGATTTTCTAATAAAAGCAAATCTTGAAGTTGATAATGAGTTTGTAAAGGATTTAGTATATGGAGTAACAACTCATAAACAAGATCTTGATAAAAAAGCTAATAAATATATGACTAATTGGACTATTGATCGTATTGATAAAACTGGTGCAGCAATACTTAGAATTGCATTATTTGAATTAAAATATACCGATACTCCGGAAATAGTAGTTATTAATGAAGCAATAGAGCTTGCTAAAAAATATAGTGATGATTCGGTAAGAAAAATAATTAATGCTGTTTTAGATAAAATAGTTAAAGAATAATATAAATTTTATTTAAAATATGATAAAATATCATATAGGAAGGTTATATATATGAATCGTAATTATTTACACATATCAGAAATTAATGAATATATAAAATCTATTATTGATAGTGATCCCTTTTTAAATAAAGTTTTTTTATGTGGGGAAATATCTAATTTTAAAAATCATACCAGAGGTCATTTATATTTTACATTAAAAGATGATGAATCTAGAATTAGTGCTGTAATGTTTGAATCAAGTGCTAGAAATTTAGGATTTATTCCTGAAGATGGAATGAATGTTTTAGTAGAGGGAAGAATTTCATGTTATAAAGCAACAGGTTCTTATCAAATATATGTTGAAAAAATGGAATTGGATGGTATTGGTAAATTATTTATCGAGTATGAAAAATTAAAGAAAAAATTAGAAAAAGAAGGTTTATTTAAAGCAGAAAATAAGAAGATAATACCAAAGTATCCATCAAAAATTGGAGTTATAACAGCTCCAACAGGAGCTGCTGTTAAAGATATTATGTCTACAATTAAAAGAAGATATCCCATATGTGAAGTGATATTATTTCCTGCTTTAGTACAAGGAAATGATGCTAAAGAAGATATTGTTCGTCAATTAAAAAGAGCTGATGAATATGGCTTTGATACTATTATTTTAGGACGTGGGGGAGGCTCTATTGAAGATCTTTGGGCATTTAATGAGGAGATTGTCGCAAGAGCTATATATGAGGCTAAAACACCTATTATAAGTGGCGTAGGTCATGAAACAGATTTTACAATAGCAGACTTTGTAGCAGACTTAAGAGCCCCAACTCCCACAGGAGCTGCTGAAATGGCAGTACCTACAATTATGGATGTTACAACATTAATTGATAATTTTGTTATAAGGGCTAATAAGAATATCAAAAACATGGTTAATCAAAAGTTTATATTGTTAGAAAGATTTAAAAGATCTTATATACTTAAAAATCCTCTTAGTATGTATGAAATAAAAGAACAAAAACTTGATTTATTAATTGATAATTTAAATAAAACTACTAGGAATTTAATTAGTAATATCGAAAATAAATATAACATGATTACTTCAAGTTACGTACTTAAAAATCCTCTTAGTTTGATAGAAAATAAAACTGTTAAATTTGATTTATTAGTTAAATCAATTAAATTATTAAATCCTCTTGGAGTACTTGAAAAAGGATATTCTATTGTAACAAGTAATGAAAAGACCATAAAAGATATTAAGAATATTAAGAAGGGTAGTGTAATAGATGTTAGACTTCATAAAGGAAGTTTAAAAGCAGAAGTAATGGAGGTAAATAAATGAAAGAAAAAACATTTGAAAGTGCTTTAGAAAAATTAGAATTAATTGTAAAAGAGTTAGAAGCAGGAGATGTCGATTTAGATAATGCAATAAAAAAATATACCGAAGCAATGAGTCTTGCTAAGTTTTGTTCTGACAAACTAAAAATAGCTACTGATAAAATCAATAAAATAATAACTGATTCGGGAGAAATAAAAGAATTTAAAACAGAAGAATAGCTGTTATTATCTATTTTTATGCGGGAGGAATAATGTGAAAGTAGATTTTTCATCAATAACACCAGAGGATATAAAAAGGGGAACTAGAGAGCTTCATATAAAAAGTAAATACCCACATTTATACAAACTTCTAATTAATAATAGCATTTATACGATGTCAAAACTTGTAAATACATTCAATCCACGTTGAGACGGTTGTATTGATGTCTAGGATGGAAAATTAAAATAGGGTTAAAGGCTTGATATATAAGGGTTTTCAAGTGTTAGAAGAAATGCAGTGTTACATTGCATAAGAAACTAATCTTGGAAACCCTTATTTTTATTGTTTTAGGGAACAAGTCTGAAATTAAGGGTATTTTAGGGTCGAGTATGTAGGTTAGATGAATTAGTAGGGTTGTGTAGTCTAGATAGATGAAAATTATAAACTTACCACAAAATAAATCACTAATATTAGAAATTGGTATTGACATACTAAAATTTAGGATATATAATATAATCAGATGAAAAGTTAGGAGGTAATGGAGTGAATAAAAAAGATATCCTCAGCCAAATTAAAAAATTGAACTCCGCTTATAATATCAAGGGTTCAGACAATCTTTTGGAAATAATTGAAAACCTAGCCATTGATTATAGAAATGAAAAATCTTTAAAGAACACTTCCAAATACTTAAAAAATAAATTTAATATTAGGGAAACTGATTTGGAAAAATATGCAGAACTACTAGAGAAGGTTAATTATTTTGAACTAAGGGAAATATTTGATAGTTTTGAAAATGGTTTCATACCTGAAATTGTATTTAGACAATTTGAAGAAAAGCTAGAGAAGAGTGATGCGAGAAAAGTGTTAATCACAGAGTGTGAAAAGCATAGTGGTAGCATCATGGAATTAATAAATAAAAATGAAGGCGTGCATTTTACCTTAACTTTTACTAATAAAAGATTATATGATCTAGCTGATTACATTTTCAAAGATTGTCCTAACACAACTTTTGTAAATACAAGCATTTATGAATACGGGTTTATAAGTGCTAAGTTTGACTATATTTTCTCAGTACCAGTCTTTGGAGTTAGGGATAAGGTAAAAGATGAAAGTTTTATTTCCAGGCAGCATGATTTAGCTGCATTAGAAAACTTACTGTTACATCTAAATCCAAACGGTGACTTATTTATCGTTTTAACTGCTGATTTTACATTCGGCGGTGGTGAGAAACAAAGTCTAAGAAGGTTTATTTTAGATATGTACAATATAGAAGAGATTTCAGAGTTACCAGATAAAACCTTTTATCCTCATTCAGCAGTAAAGACCTATTTAATGATTTTTACAACAAAAACCTTAGACGAAATAGTACTTAAAAAATATGAATGTACTCGCTTTTCAAAAAATAGTGGTTGTATAGCTATGAAGGCGGTTCAGGAAGATTTGCTTTTCAAATCTGAACTTGAAGAAAAATCTACATGGAACATTGATATTATAAATGCTGAAAATGACGAAGAGCTCCTGAGGTACTTAACTAGCCAGAATAAAAAAGTAGCTCTGAAGGATTATGCTGAAATATTTAGGGGTAAAGCGGTCAGCAAGAAAGACCCTACTGGAAATATTGGGGTAATAAACATAGCAAATATAGATGAGCTTGGCATTGATTATTCAGGCCTGGATTATATTGAAGAAACAGAAAGAAAAGCAAGCAGGTATTTGCTAGAAAATGGGGATGTTCTGATTTCCTCAAGAGGGACAATTTTAAAGGTGGCAATTTTTAGTGAGCAGACATTCCCTTGTATACCTTCCTCAAACCTTATTGTAATAAGGCCTAATGATGGACTATTAGGTAAATATCTTAAAATATTTCTAGAAAGCTCTATAGGTATAAAGCTTCTTAAGAGCATCCAAAGAGGAACAACTGTAGTTAACATAAACTATAAAGATTTAGGTCAGCTAGAGATTCCTCTTTTAAGCCTTGAAGAACAAAAAGAAATAATAAATAAATATGAAGAAGAAATGAACCAATATAAAACAACCATCGAAGTGGCAGAAAAAAGATGGGAAGAAGCTAAAATTAATATTTTAGAAAGAATGTTATAGGAGGGTTAAAATGAGTAGAGCTAAAAAACTTACAACAGAAGAATTATTTAACCATCTTTTTGGAGCCTGTAATATATTAAGAGGACCTATAAATCAAGATGATTATAAAAATTATGTAACACCAATTTTGTTCTTTAAAAGAATATCTGATGTTTATGATGAAGAAACTCAGGAAGCTTTAGAAATATCTGATGGAGATGAAGAGTTTGCAAGCTTTCCTGAAAACCATAGATTTCAGATACCAGATGGGTGTCATTGGCGTGATGTCAGAAATACTAGCACAAATGTTGGATTAGCAATTGCCAATGCAATGAATGGAATAGAAAGAGCTAATCCAGATACTTTGGGTGGAGTATTTAGTAGTTTTGATGAGGCTACTTGGACTGATAAAAATAAACTCTCTGATGAGAGATTAAAAAACTTAGTTGAGCATATGTCAAAAGTAAATGTAGGCAACAATAGTTATTCTGCAGATATTATGGGAGATAGTTATGAATATTTAATAAAGAAATTTGCTGATTTATCTAAGAAGAATGCAGCTGAATTCTATACTCCTAGAGAAATTGTTAATTTAATGGTAAGAATAATTGATCCACAACCTGGTGAAACAGTATATGACCCTGCCTGTGGAACGGGCGGAATGCTAATTGAAGCAATTAAAAATATAGATAATGATGCCTTAACATATGGAAAAATCTATGGACAAGAAAACAACCTTTCAACATCAGCAATAGCAAGAATGAATCTGTTTTTACATGGAGCACGTGATTTCAATATTAAACAAGGTGATACTTTACGTTCCCCTGCATTTTTAGAAGATGAAAAACTAAAAACCTTTGATTGTGTGTTGGCTAATCCACCGTTTTCTTTAAAAAAATGGGGAGCCAAAGAATTTTCTTCTGATCCTTATGGGAGAAATATTTGGGGAACACCAAGTGATTCCAATGGGGATTTTGCATGGTTACAACACATGGTACAGTCTATGGACCCAGACAATGGAAGATGTGCTGTAGTGTTACCCCAAGGTGTCCTATTTAGGCAGCGTACAGAAGGTAAGATAAGAGAAGAACTTGTGAAATCAGATAAATTGGAGGCTGTTATAACCCTTGTAGACGGGATATTTTTTAGAACGGGAGTTTCAGCATGTATATTGATTTTAAATAATAAAAAGGTACATTCAAGAAAAGGCAAAGTATGTATGATAGATGCAACGCAAATTTATACTGCAAAACGAGCCCAAAATTATATGTCTGATGATGATGTTGATACAGTCTTTAATTTGCTGTCAAATTATCAGGATGTAGAAGAAAAAGTAAAAATAGTGACAATTGAAGATATAGCTAAAAGAAAGTATACACTGTCAATGAATAGTTATATTGAGTATGCACCTAAAGAAGTTATAGATCCTGCTCAAGTAACTAAGGAGTACTATAAATGCCTTAAAGAAGTGGAGCAGGCCGAGTTAAAAGTACAAGAACTGATGGAAAAAGGGGGTTTTCTTGATGAGCAAAGTATATAGTCAAGATGAATTAAATTCATATTTGTGGGATTCAGCGGTTTTATTAAGGTCACATATAGATGCCGGCTCATATAAACAGTATATATTTCCTTTGTTATTCTTTAAAAGAATTAGTGATGTATATGATGAAGAATGTGAAAAAATCAGGGAAATGTATCCTGATGATGAAGATGCTTTAGAGTGGGAAGAAAATCATAGATTTAATATGCCTAAAGGATTCCATTGGACTGATATTAGAAATAAATCTAAAGATATTGGAAAAGAGATCATAAAGGCCTTTAGGGCAATTGAAAAAGCTAATCCTACAAAGCTGACAGGTGTCTTTGGTGATGGTGCTTGGACAAATAAAAATAGATTACCTGATAGATTGCTGAAAGATTTGATAGAGCATTTTAGTAGCAAAACACTTAATTTAGAAAGATGCCCAGAAGATGAGTTAGGGAGAGGCTACGAATATCTAATAAAAAAATTTGCAGATGATAGCGGACATACCGCACAAGAGTTTTACACAAATCGTACCCTTGTCCATTTGATGTCAGAATTACTAGAGCCACAATCAAAGGAGTCCATCTACGACCCCACTTGTGGGAGTGCGGGTATGTTAATATCTGCTATTTATCACTTGAAAAACCGAGGTGTGGAATGGCGTAATGTAGCTCTTTACGGTCAAGAAATTAATGCTTTAACCTCAGCCATAGGGAGAATGAATTTATTCTTACATGGTATAAAAGATTTTTATATAGTTAATGATGATACGCTTAAAAAGCCAGCATTTATTGAGAAGGGCAAGTTAAAGACTTTTGATGTGGTCTTAGCTAATCCACCATACTCTATTAGTCAATGGGATAGAAGTGCATTTGAATCTGATAAATATGGTAGAAACTTTTTAGGGGTACCCCCTCAAGGCAGAGCAGACTATGCATTCCTTCAACATATTCTTAAAAGCATGGATAAAGAAACAGGTCGTAGTGCTATCTTATTTCCTCATGGCGTTTTATTTAGAAATGAAGAAGCCCATATGAGAAAGAAGCTAATAAAAAGTGATTTAGTGGAATGTATTATTGGTCTGGCACCAAATCTATTTTACAATGCTCCCATGGAAGCTTGTATCATGATTTGTAGGTCAAAAAAACCAAAAGACAGACAGAATAAAATATTATTTATAAATGCAATAAAAGAAGTAACTAGAAAAAATGCTGAAAGCTTTTTAGAAGATAAACACATAGCAAAGATTGCAGAGACCTATAAAAAATTTGAGACGGTAGATGGATTTGCAAAGCTTGCTACGATTGAAGACATAGCAAAAAATGATTATTTATTAAGCATTCCCTTATATGTTCATAAAACTATTCTTAAAGGAAAAGATGAACTGTTAAGTGTTAATGAAAGCTATGAAGAGTGGCTTAATACAGTAGAATTAAAAAATATTAGTTTTGAGAAACTAAACGACTTACTAGATAGAGAACAAACTACTATTGAGGAAGGGAGGGTTGAAAGTGAAGTATAGATTTGATGAAATTGCTATAAATTCGACTGAGAAGAAAAAACCTGTAGAAGAAGATAAATATTATTATTTAGGTTTAGAACATCTAGACCCAGGGCAGTTAAAAGTTTCAAGATTTGGATCTGAAGTTGCTCCTATAGGAGAAAAATTAATTATGAAAAAAGGTGACGTCCTATTTGGGAAAAGAAGAGCCTATCAAAAAAAGGTTGCTATTGCTCCTTTTGATGGTATTTTTTCAGCTCATGGAATGGTGCTTCGGCCAAATGAGGAAGTAATTAGTAAAGAGCTGTTTCCTTTCTTTATCAGCTCAGATTACTTTTTAGATAATGCTATTAGGATATCAGTTGGTTCACTATCACCTACTATAAATTGGAGTGATTTACGAAAGTTAGAGTTTTTTCTTCCAGCCAGAGAGGAACAAGACAAGCTTGCTGAACTTTTATGGGCTATAGAGGAAAATATTGAGGCATATAATAATTTGAATTTAGCAACTGAAGAATTAATAAAAGGTAAATTTATAAAAATGTTTGGTTCTCCGTTAGGAAAAGAATCAAAGTATAAAAGAGTGAAATTAAAAAAACTATGTGATAAAGCATCCTCTAATATTTCTATAAAAAAGGTTGAGCATGATATTGGTGATTATCCTCTTTATGGTGCATCTGGATTAATCAAATATATATCTAGTTATAAAATGGAGTTGCCATACATTGGGATAGTTAAAGATGGAGCTGGTGTGGGTAGGACATTTAAATTACCTGCTAAATCTTCTGTAGTATCAACCATACAATATATTTTACCAAAGCCAGAAACCAATATAAGCTATTTGGAATACCTAATAAAGTTTATGGATTTAGGTAAAGAATATACAGGTTCTGCTATACCTCATATTTATTTTAAAGATTATGGAGAGATATATGTTCCTGCTCCCCCTATAGAAATTCAGAAACAATTTGAAAAAATTGCTTGTGAAGCAGAAAAATCAATTCAACATACAAATAAATGTATAGATAATTTACAACTTGTAAAAAAAGCAATAGTTAAGAAATATTTTGGTTAACAAGCCACATGAAAGGAGCGGTTTTATGTTTAATGAAGAAAACACTGTTGAGGAAATGATAATTAAGACACTCATTAATAACGGCTGGAAGTACATGACATCAGAAGACTTACCACGTCAATACTCTGATGTTATGGTTGAACCTTTTGTTAAAGAGGCTCTAATTAGGCTGAATCCAGAAATAGCAGAAGAGCCCTCCAGGGCAGATGAGGTTATTTATAAGTTAAGGACACTTATTTTATCAGCTCAGTCTCACAATATAATTACACAAAATGAAACCTTTAAGAAGTTAGTTTTTGAAGAGAACTCCTTCCCCTTTGGTAAAGGAGGAAGGATGATTCCAATACGCTTCTTTGCTACAGGTTCAGACGAGGAAGCATTAAAGAATGATTTTGTAGTAACCAATCAATGGGTCTATCCTCAAGAAGAAGGCGGTAAACGCTTAGATATCGTGCTTTTAATTAATGGCTTTCCAGTAGCTATTGGTGAGATGAAGACTCCTGTAAGAAATGCAATAACGTGGCTAGATGGTGCTGAAGATATTTTGTCTTATGAGAATAGTATTCCTCAAATGTTTGTGACCAATGTATTTAATTTTGCTTCGGAGGGTAAATGCTTTAGATATGGTGCAGTTAAAGCTCCAGTTACTGTCTGGGGCCCTTGGCATACGGAAGATGAAAAAACTGAAGGTAATTTAGTAGATGTTCAAAGAAGTGTAGGAGACATGATGCAACCTCATAAGATAATGGATATTATGCAGTTTTTTACTTTGTTTTCCACAGATAAAAAGTATAGGAAGATAAAAATAATATGTCGTTATCAGCAATATGAAGGTGCTAATAAAATAGTTGAGCGTGTTAAGAACGGGTATCCGAAGAAAGGTTTAATCTGGCACTTCCAAGGTTCAGGAAAATCCCTGCTGATGGTATTTGCTGCACAAAAATTAAGAATGACCCCAGAACTCAATAATCCTACAGTAGTAATAGTAGATGATAGAATTGATTTAGAAACTCAAATTACACGAGACTTTAATGCTACGGATATTCCTAATTTAGCGAGTGCTGGCAGTAAAGAAGAGTTAATTGAATTTTTCAAAGGTGACACTAGGAAGATTTTAATTACGACTATATTTAAGTTTGGTGAAGTGGAAGAAGTATTAAATGAGCGTGAAAACATTATTGTAATGGTGGATGAGGCCCATAGAACACAAGAGGGTAACCTTGGTGAAAAGATGAGACTTGCACTACCAAATGCATTTTTCTTTGGTTTAACAGGTACACCAATTAATAGAATAGATAGAAATACTTTTGTAGCTTTTGGAGCCATAGAAGACGAAAGTGGCTACATGAGTAAATATTCTTTCTCCGATTCAATTAGAGATAAAGCCACTCTTCCTTTACATTTTGAACCTGTCCCAGTAGAGCTCCATGTAGATAAAGAAGCAATTGATGAGGAGTTTGATGCCCTTACTGCAACATTATCTGAGGATGAAAAAGCAGAGCTTTCAAGTAGGGTTAAAGTTGAAGCAATAATGAAAGCCCCAGATAGGATTAGAAAGGTTTGTGAGCATATAGCAAATCACTTCCAAACAAAGATAGATCCTAATGGATTTAAGGGGCAAGTAGTATGCTATGACAGAGAATGTTGTGTTCTGTATAAGGAACAGCTAGATAATCTATTAGGCCCTGAAGCCACAGATATTGTTATGCATACTAGCAATGATAAAGAGGACAAGTATAAAAAATATAGAAGAACTAGAGATGAAGAAGCTAAACTATTAGACACCTTTAGAGAAAAGAATAGCCCTTTAAAACTTATTATTGTAACTTCTAAGCTTTTGACGGGCTTTGACGCTCCGATACTTCAGGCCATGTACTTGGATAAGCCTATGAAAGATCATACACTCTTACAGGCTATTTGTAGAACTAATAGAACTTATGGTCAAGAAAAATCTCATGGATTAATCGTAGATTATATTGGAATATTTGATAATGTTGCAAAAGCTCTTAACTTTGATGACTCTACAATGAAGAAGGTTATTACTAATATTGAGGAAGTTAAGAAAAAGTTGCCAGCCATTATGAGAAAATGCCTAAGTTATTTCATGGGAGTTGATAGAACCATTGAGGGATGGGAAGGTTTAATGGCTGCACAGGAGTGCTTACCAACGAGCAAAGAAAAAGATGCCTTTGCAGCAGACTTTAGGGTTTTAAATCGTGCTTGGGATGCCTTATCTCCTGACAATTTTCTAAACCCTTACAAGTTTGATTATCAGTGGCTTTCAAAAGTATACGAATCAGTAAAGCCTACAGACGGTAGTGGTGGCTTAATTTGGTCTGCTTTAGGTAAGAAAACAATTGACTTAATACATGATAATATCTATGTTTCTGGTGTGAAAGATGACGAGGAAATATTAGAATTAGATCCAGATATGATAGATAGCTTTATAGAAAAGTATAATGATGCTAAAACTGCTGCTCGAAAAGTAGAAATTGACCTAGTAGCTAAAATACAGAAACATTCCAAGGAAAGAAAATATATAGCTTTAGGTGAAAAGTTAGAAAGGTTGAGAGAACAACACGAGCAAGGCCTTATTAATAGTATTGAATTTCTTAAGTATCTATTAGATCTTGCAAAAGAAGCAGCATCTGCTGAAAAAGATGTGGTGCCTGAAGAAGAGGTAGATAAAGGAAAGGCAGCTTTAACAGAACTTTTTAACGGAATAAAAAATAAAACAACACCTATTATAGTCGAGAGAGTAGTAAATGACATAGACAACATTGTCAAAATAGTCAGATTTGATGGTTGGCAAAACACTTCTGCTGGAAAACAAGAGGTTAAGAAGGCTCTGCGTAGTGTTGTATGGGTAAAGTACAAGATTAAGGACAAAGAAGTTTTTGATAAAGCTTATAAATATATCGAAGAGTATTATTAAAAATCAAGGTAGATTACTAAAAGCGTAGTCTACCTTCCCAATATTACAATGAACCTAATTAATTTTGTTTTCTGGGGGTGAGATGCCGATGGAGTATTTTTTAATCAACTTAGCAGTTGAAGAGCAATGTCTAGAAGATCTAATTAATAATATAGAAATATACTTAAATGATAATATAGAAGCTTTTGGAGAGTANTCTTATTTGGTAGATGAACCAGATGAAATTGAATTAATTAGCTCCGATATAGCTTTTGTAGGTGTTTCTAAAATTGAAACAGATAAATTTTCTCTGAAGGTGAAAGTTGACACAATCGCCTTTACTGCAATGAGATTATCTTCAGGAGAGCTAGAAAGCGATGAGATAAAACCTAGTTTTATTGTAGATATTTCAGCTAATATGGTG
>JGI24712J26585_10001752_pt1 | contig 18295 bp, 12 predicted proteins | sample BioPla3DNA2_FD_26585 | JGI IMG/M metagenome (IMG submission 26585) | reverse complement strand
TGACCACAGCCAAACTGGACTATCAAGCACAACAATATTGTAAGTGACTATATATACTTAGTCTTATATTAAAATATATTGAAAAATGGGGAAACTCAAACCACAAAATGGACATTGATTAGGTGTTTGTTTTTGAGAATGCTTAATGCTCATTAATTGCACCATGTAATACCTATATGGTATACTTTAAGCATATAAAAAACATTAAAATGGGGGTTGAAATTTATTATGTCAGCAAAAAAGTTTATACGTATTTTGATAATGACATTTTTAATATCAAGTAGTTTTAGTGTATTTGGACAATCCATAGAACTTGAAAAGGATTTAAAGGATTCAGTGATATTATTAGTAAATAGCAACATAGCATATTCGAAAAACACGGCTACATATATTGATACGTCCAATAAGGAAGTAAAAGCAATTGTTAAAAACGGAAGAACTCTTGTACCGTTAAGATTTATATCCGAAAACTTTGGTGCCGAGGTGAGCTTTGAAAATGAAACTAAGACTGCGATAATAAACTTTAACAACAGCAGCGTAAGGCTTACCTCAAACGATAAAACAATGCTTATCGATGAAAAAAAGGTTGAAATGGATGAACCGGCTCAGATAATAAACGACAGAATGCTGGTTCCATTAAGAGCTTTAGCTGAAAATGCTTTAGGCAAAGAGGTTTTCTATGATAATGGTTTGATAGTCATAAGTGAAGCTAAAATAAATCTCAGTTCCACAGAAACTGAAAAACTTATTGCGAAATTTAATGTATCGGAATTACCTTCCAACTATCAGCTTTCAGAGCCAGAGAAGGGTGATATGATTGCAGTAATGAAAACTAACCATGGCGACATAAAAATAAAGCTTTTTTATGAGGAAGCCCCACTTGCAGTTGAAAATTTTGTAAGACTATCCCAGAGTGGATACTATGATGGTCTTATATTCCACAGAGTCATAAATAATTTTATGATTCAAGGTGGAGACCCTGAGGGAACTGGTAGGGGTGGTGAAAGTATATGGGGTAGACCTTTTATAGATGAAATCAGCAGTAAGCTGAATAATATTCGTGGTGCTCTTTCGATGGCAAACAGGGGTCCTAATACCAACGGAAGTCAATTCTTCATAGTCCAGAACCCTGTTTTCGAGGATGAAATGAAAGAACGCTATAAATCAATGGGTATGGATCAACAGCTTATTGATTTATACTCTAAAATTGGAGGTACTCCATGGTTAGATGGCAAACACACAGTTTTTGGGCAAGTATATGAAGGTCTAGATATAGTGGATAATATAGCCGCTGTAGAGGTTGGAATTAATGATAAGCCTATTAAAGATGTAAAAATTCTAACAATTCATACTTATAGATTGGGAGATGAGAATGAGCCTATTGTCTTTGAAGATAGTGCAGATGAAAATCTAATTGATAGACAGAAAGCACCTGAATTTGAACTAGAAAATGCAGAAGGCAATAAGGTGAAATTGTCGGATTTAAAAGGTCAAATAGTAGTATTGAATTTCTGGGCTACATGGTGTCCACCGTGCAAAGTGGAAATGCCTGATTTTAATAAAGTAGCTGAAGAATTTTCAAAAAGTAATGATGCGACGTTACAATGTATAAATATTGGAGAAGAGAAGGATGTAGTGACTAAATTCCTAAAGGATAATGGTTATACTATGAATATTATTTTAGATACTAAGTCTGAAGTTGCACTTAAATATAATATATTGGCAATACCAACAACAATTGTTATTGATAAGGAAGGGAATATTGCAGATGAGATTGTGGGTACAGCTAGTTACGAGAAGGTTATGGAAATGGTTAATAACCTTAAGTAAGGATAGGTGGTGGAGTGCAAAATGCGTAATTTTATGTTTATAGTTATTATGGCTATATTTTTTGTAGTAATGGCAAGCGGGTGTCAAACAAGTGACAGGGAAAGTTCTGATAATAATGCTTCTGCTGGTTTGCCACAGGACAATGAATTGAAAAGCCCGCAACTAACTACTTCAGTTGTTACAGCTTCAATAAGTACAGCACAACCAACACCTGTAGAAGAGTTAGCATCTACAGTACGGCCAACTCCTTTAGCGGAACTAGAAGCTACAGCACAACCAGCACCTGTAGAAGAACTAATAGCTACAGTGCAGCCAACAGCCAGTAAACCATTAGACAGCTCTGAATTAGCTGAAAAAGATATAAAAGCTACAGCCAAGGTCAGCGGTTCAACAAATATAACACCTGACAAACCGTTAGAAGTTACACCAAAAGCAACGACAACCGTTGAGCCAGAAGAGACTATTATAGAAACTCAGCCCATGAGCACAATGAAGATTGAAACTAGTACTCCGACGCCTTCGAAGACGCCAGAAGTTTTGAAGACGCCTACTGTGACTTGTGATGATGATGTCTGCTGGATAATATATTAATTATTTCAGAAATAATGTTGGGGAACTTTAATTGCTGGAGGTCAAATATTGAGTAAAAGAATATTGTTTGATTTTGATGGTACTCTTGTAGAGTCTGAAAATATATTAGTTACCCTTTATGATGAATTGACCGAAGGGAATCAACAGTATAAAAAAGTTACAAAAGAAGATATTGAGAGTTTAAGAAATTATTCTCTCATTGAAAAGTGTAAAATGCTCGGGGTTCCAGTGTACAAAATACCTAAAATGTTTGTTGCAGCAAAAAAAATCTATGGAAAGCACTTAAGTTCAATAGGGCTGAAAGATGGAGTAGGGAGCATGCTATATGAACTGAAAAATAAGGGCTTCATGCTAGATATTCTTTCATCAAATGATGTAGACATTATAAGTGAGTTTGTGAAGGGCAAAAATATAAGTGTATTTGATAACATATATTCATCAAATAACTTATTCGGCAAGCATCACTCAATAAAGAATTATTTAAAAAAGCATGATTTGCTTGAAAAAGATATATGGTATGTAGGAGATGAAGTCAGGGATATAGTATCGTGTAAGAAAGCGGGTGTAAAGGTAATTGCAGTTGCATGGGGCTATGACTCTGAACAAATACTCGCAGAAGAGAAGCCCAATTACCTTATAAGAAAACCGCATGAGATTTTCGACATTTTAAGTAATCAATAGTCTATATTTATAGTAATGTTCAAAAAGAGAAATTATTAATATGTATGTCCTATGTCCAAACTACGGAGGGGAACTATGGGTATAAATAAGCGTCTGAACATAAAAAGATATCAGGAAATTATAACAGTTTTCGCTAAACATGGTTTTGGACTAATAATTGACCAGCTTGGTATTTTTGACTACTTGAAAATGAGAAAACATGGTACAGATGCGGAAACCACCAATTCCAAGCGTTCGATTGGCGAAAGGCTCAGAATTTCTTTAGAAGAGCTAGGACCTACTTTTGTAAAAGTTGGTCAAATACTCAGTACAAGGGCTGATATAGTTCCTCAGGATATAGTTGAGGAGTTAAAAAAGCTTCAGAACTCAGTTCAGCCTTTTAAATTTAACGAAGTTAGGGCAGTAATAGAGAGCGAATTTGAGGGGGCTCTTGAGGAGGTCTATAAAGAGTTTACTCAACAGCCCATAGCTTCAGCGTCTATATCGCAAGTTCATAAGGCTGTATTGGGCAATGGTAGAAAAGTTGCTGTAAAAGTACAGAGACCGGGGATTGAGAGGGTTATAAGCCACGACTTAAGTATTCTTCATGATTTAGCTCATTTTGTTGACAATCGTACTAAATTTGGGAAAATATATGATTTTAGCAGTATGGTAAAGGATTTTGAGCGGACATTAATAAATGAATTGGATTTTACAAAGGAAGGCGAAAATGCTGATACTTTTAGAAGAAATTTTACAAAGGATAAGGGGATTAAAGTCCCGGAGGTAAACTGGAATTACACTTCTCGCCGTGTTTTGACTATGGAATTTATTGATGGTATAGGTATACATGATCACAAGGCATTAGAGAAGGCGTGCATTGATAAGAAGGAAACGGCAAAAAGGATAGCCGAGTCAATATGCAATCAGATATTGAGGGATGGTTTTTTTCATGCAGATCCACACCCTGGGAATATAAAAATTTTAGAGGATGGAACAATAGTATTCCTGGACTTAGGAATGGTGGGACGGGTAAGTGAAGCTAGAAGGAAAACAATTTCTAAGTTTTTTGTAGGGATATCAAATAAAGATACTCGGATGGTAGCAAGAGCTGTTATGGAACTTGATGCAATGCAAGAGAAGAAAAACATTAGAAAATTTGAACAAGATGTGGATTTGATGATCGACAAATATCTTACAATGCCTTGGAGTAGGATAAATGTTGGTGAATTACTATACGAAGTTTTTAATGTCGCCTTTTTAAACGGTATAAGGTTGCCAAGAGAATTTACTTTGTTAGCAAAGTCCCTTGCAACTATTCAAAGTTTATTAGAGCAGTTAGCTCCCGAGCTTAATACTATAGAAGTGGCAAAGCCAATTGCCAAAAAATTAGTACTTCAGTCTTATTCTCCAAAAAACATCAGTAGTTTGTTGGCTAGAAATGCTTCAGCCTATAAGGATTTAATAAATGGGCTTCCCTTCTATATTCAGAATCTTTTGGAAAAGGCAGAGGACGGAGAATTAACTCTTCAACTAAAAATAAAAGATATTAATAAGATTCAAAAGCGTTTTGATAGGGCTATAAATAGGTTATCTTTCAGTGTTATATTACTTGCAGTATGTATTGTTATTACGGGTATTATTATTGGTACCAGCCAAAATGCAAGTGAAGGTAGTGATATGTACTTATTGAATGTTACTGCTCTTAGAATAGGGTTAGCTGCAGCGTTTTCAATTGTATTGGTGGTTATAATATCGATGATTAGAGCGGACCGCTAAATAATAGGTGAGTTGTAGACTAAGAACATAGGAGATTAAGGGTGTTTATTGCCATAAAAACTGACCTCCCGAAAGTTGGATTTTTTAGGTCTAACTTTTGAGAGGTCAGTTCATTTTTAAAGCTCTTCCTTTTTAAAGCAACTAATTTGATTTTTTCATTGAGCGGACTATTAATTTTACTATTTCAACAATCGGTATAATTGAAATTGAAAGTAATAAAGAAATAAGTAAGTTGGTAGCGGAAAGTGGAGTTAGCTTAAATACTATATTTACGCCGGGAATATATATTACGCAAAGCGATAAAGCAAAAGACAACACCATGGCACCAAATAAAACCTTGTTTCTAGTTTTCAGTGTGAATATAGATTTGTCTATTGACCTCAAATTCAATGACTGAAAAACTTCACAGGTTGACAAGGTCAAAAATGCCATTGTCATTCCGGTAGTGTGTTCAAAATTGTCACCAATAAAGTATGCTATTAATGTTAAGATGGCAATGATAACACCTTGATATATTACATTAATTCCAAGACCGTGTGCGAAAATTCCTTCTTTTGTGCTACGGGGAGGTCTAGTCATAATGTCATCTTCGGCTTCTTCCATTCCTAATGCTATAGCTGGGAATGTATCGGTAACAAGGTTAATCCATAAAACATGTATCGGTGAGAAAAGCTGAAAGTTCATTATTGTTGCTACAAAGAGAGCGACAACTTCACTTAAGTTTGATGACAACAAGAATTGAATAGCTTTTCTGATATTGTCGTATATTCTTCGTCCCTCTTCTACTGCATAAACAATAGAAGCAAAGTTGTCATCGGCTAATACCATATCCGATACATTTTTCGTAACATCAGTACCTGTAATACCCATACCTATCCCTATATCTGCGGATTTAAGAGCCGGGGCATCATTTACTCCGTCACCAGTCATGGCAGTAATCTTACCTTGTTTTTTCCAAGCGTTTACAATTCTAACCTTGTGCTCAGGTTGTACACGGGCATATACCGAGTAATTATGGATTTTCTTTTCAAATTCGTCATCAGGTATATTGGATAGTTCCGCACCTGTAATGGCCTGGTTTTCGTTGGATATAATGCCTAATTCTTTAGCAATGGCAACAGCAGTATCCTTATGGTCCCCTGTAATCATTATAGGACGTATACCGGCGTTGCGGCATTTTTCAATAGCTGTTTTTACTTCTGGGCGTACAGGGTCAATCATTCCAGTGAGACCTATAAATGTTAAGTTACGTTCAAGGCTTTCTGGAGAGATGTCCTCAGGAATTGAGTCTGTGTGCTTTAGTGCAGAAGCCAAAACCCTAAGAGCTTTGTTTGCCATTTTTTTGTTTTCTGCCATTATTTCTGAGCGATGAGCATCGGTTAATGGAACTTCACCGTCTTTTGTTAGTATATGTGTACAAGCTTTTAAAAGCTCATCGGGTGCACCTTTTGTATATTGAATAAACTTTCCGTTTGATTCTTTGTGTACCGTAGACATCATCTTACGAACGGAATCAAAAGGTGCTTCAGCAACACGAGGTAGCAGTTTAACGAGGTCTGTTTTGTTTTTACCTGAATCGTAGGCATATCTTACTAAGGCACTTTCGGTTGGTTCACCTATTACTTCATTCCCGTTTCCAGTGAGAGAAGCATCACTACAAAGAGCCATAGATATTGCAAGCTGTTCTATGTCACCAATAGCATAAGTTTCAACAACGGTCATTTTGTTTTGAGTTAAAGTACCTGTCTTGTCGGAACATATTACTTGGGTACAACCTAAAGTTTCAACGGCAGTAAGTTTTCTAATGATAGAGTTACGTTTGGACATCTTCGTAACGCCTATAGAAAGTACCACAGTAACAACAGCTACTAAACCTTCTGGAATTGCGGCTACCGCAAGACTTATAGCCATTAGGAAGGTTTCAAGTACATGCCCCCCCTGGAAACCACCGTTTCTAAACACACCAAAAGCGAATATGAAAACACAGATTCCAAGAACAGCTACACTTAGTACCTTACTCAAGGATGACAACTTTTTTTGAAGAGGTGTTTTTTCTTCATGGGTGCTAGATATAATATTTGCTATTTTACCCATTTCAGTTGACATACCAGTGCTTACTACAACCCCTTCTCCACGACCGTATACTACATTTGTACCCATGTAAGCCATGTTGACACGGTCACCTAGAGAAACGTCCTTACCCTTATTAGGAATGGCAAGATTAGTCTTCTCAGTTGGTACAGACTCTCCAGTAAGGGAGGCCTCTTCAATTTTGAAACTTGAAGCTTCAATAATTCTCATATCAGCAGGTATAGAGTCACCAGCTTCTAAAAGAACAATATCGCCAGGTACTATATTGTCAGATTTTACTTGCAATACTTGACCATTTCTTCTGACCTTTGAAAATGGAGAAGACATTTTTTGGAGAGCTTCAATTGCTTTTTCAGCTTTGCCTTCCTGTACAACGCCAAGAATCGAATTAACAACAACAACTACCATTATAATAATTGAATCGGCTATTTCACTTGCAAAGCCTGAAATAACAGCAGCTACAATAAGCACGATAATCATAGGATCTTTAAGTTGTTCTAAGAACTTTACAAAAACAGATTTCTTTTTACCTTCATCAAGCTTGTTGTGTCCAAATTTTTCAAGTCTTTTTTCTGCTTGAGAAGCGTCAATACCGTTTTTTGAAGACTCCTGGGATTTTAATACTGATTCAATTTCTTCAAAATAATGTTTCATTTACCAATTCCCTTTCATATTAATTTAGTATATTATAGCAATTAACATCGCTATTAACAATAAGATTAGCTATGTATACTAACTAGTAAGCTGTATTTTCTGTATATGTAATATTATTATTCTATAGATTCCAAATAATATGAAAAATAGAGAATGTGAAGTTATAAAGTACAGCTAATTTATTTAGAACATAAACTCTAATCTTTACAAATAATTTAACATGTTATAATATGATTAAAAACCAATAATAGAAAACATGTGTCCGGTTTTTACACATTTCATTGTTTATGGGAGGTTTTCGGACAGATTTGAAGAAGTGTTACCATGAGGTGGTCAAAATGCCAAAACCCGAACTTACAAAGCAACTTATTGCAGATACATTAAAAAAGCTTATGATGAATATAAGTCTTGATAAAATAACTGTCCAAGATATTGTTAAAGCGTGTGGACTAAATAGGAAAACTTTTTATTACCATTTTAAAGATAAGCAGGATCTTGTCTGCTGGATTTTTGACAGTGAATTTGCCGAACTTACGGATTTGAATCAAGATAACTCAGTTTTCGATGAGCTTGTAGAGCATTTATACAAAAATAGAGAATTTTATGTGGCTGCTCTTTCTTCCAATGTTCAAAATAATCTAAATGAGCATTTTTTTAAGATAATTTTTGATTCAAACATGATAAAAATAAAAGAGGCATTAGGTAGCAGCGAATTAGGAACTGATGAAATAAATCTTATTGCAAACTTTTTTTCAAATGGAATTGTAGGTAGTATAACACAGTGGGCAAAAGACGGCATGAGGTCTTTTCCTTACCAATACAGTGCAAAGCTTTACCCTATAACAGAAGAGTGTATACAGTTTATCGTTAAAAGATATGTAGAGAAATAATCCCATACCGCGGCAAAGCCGCAAGAATTCAGAACCATAGAATTCAGAATTTAAAACACTCTTACAGGTGATTTGGAGTATATTATTTACTTTGTTTGGAACTTTCAAAAATGATATAATAACATTAGCTCTACAATATCTATCTAATACTGTTAATTAAGAAGAGAAGTTCTAATAATTAGAATTTGGAAGAGCTTAACAATATTTTAGAGGATGTGAAATAGATATGAAGAAAGATAGAAAGATAATCGCGTTGCTTTTATCAGTAGTTATGGTATTTTCACTACATATAGCGGCATTTGCACAAGAACAGCTAGTGCCAGTGGGCGATAAAGAGCCTAGTGCATGGGCAGTAGAAGGCGTAGAATGGTCCGAAATATATGACCTTGCTGCGAAACATATGTTTCAAAACTTTAACTCAAAGGTGACAAAGGATGAATTATATAGTGTTTGTGTAAGTCTTTATGAGGCGATAGCAGAACAGACCATTATACCATCGGATAAAAGCTTGTTTAGTAATACTGATAGTGAAGCAATACTTAAGGCACATTCCGTTGGTTTATTTAAGGAAGAGGAAAAGTTTGATCCTCAAAGAGAAATAACAAGATTAGATATGGTTACATATACATATGACACAATAAAAGCTGCTCAGCCAGCCTTTAATTATGATGCGGATATAAAGCTTACCTTCAATGATGTAGCATCAATTCCGGGAAGTTCTCTTGAGGCAGTGAAGTATGTTGTTTCAAAAGGAATACTCAAAGGAAGAAATGAATATACTTTAGATCTTGAAAGTGGATGCAGCAGACAAGAGCTACTTGTGTTTGTTAAAAATGCTTATGAATTCGTGAGGTATGAAGCGGGGAAAGATTCTAAAGGTGCATTTTGGAAAGTAAGTGACGAGGATAGCTGCGTGTATTTGTTGGGTTCTATACATATAGCCGATTCTTCCATGTATCCTTTAGCTAAAGCGATTTTGGATGCCTATCATGAGGCTGACTATCTTGTAGTTGAGGCAAATGTAGCAAATGAGCAGGAAGTAGCTCTATATATGATGGATAAGGCATTTTATAAAGATGATACTACTCTTTACAAAAATGTACCTAAGGAGGTATATGATCGTTTTGTAGAGACTATTGAACCTTATGGTGTAAGACCTGAAATGTATAACAAGTTTAAACCTTGGTATGCAGCACTTCTTGTACAAAACTTACTGTTTGCTGAGAATTCTTTAAGTGGAGAAATTGGAATAGATATGGTTTTACTTCAAAAGGCTCTTGGTGAAAAAGAAATATTGGAAATAGAAGGGGCGAAATTCCAAGTGGATTTGTTTGATTCATTTACAACAGAGCTTCAGGTAGAGTTTTTAGCATCTTCGCTTTATTCAGACAAGGAAACTCAAAAAGAGTCGGTGGATATCGTTAATGAAATGATTAGTTGCTGGAAAGCTGGTGACACGGCAAAATTGGAAAAACTATTAGCCTCTGAAGAAAATGAATCGGAAGTTGATAAGGAATTTAATGAAAAGCTATTTACCTCAAGAAATAATAATATGGCAGAGAAAGTAAAAGGTTATCTTAGTGATGCTGAGAATAAAACATACTTAGTAGTGGTTGGAGCGGGACATATGGTTGGTGAAACAGGAATTGTTGCTCAATTAGATGGGCAGTACGAAATAGTGCAAATAAAATAAAGAAAATAAAAGCCTTAAATGATTATTAGCATAGACTTCAGGTGGAATATAGTTACCACCTGAAGTTTTTTTATTACGTATCTTTCGAACGAAGTGAAAGAGGCAAAAACGAAGGGGCTCGATGCCCTGAAGTTTTTATTACGCATATAATTATATATTTCTGACTATAATGGAGGTCTTATGCTGTCAATTACCTCATTTACATCAAACAGATCTTTAAGCGTTTCTACATGGTGCTTGAAAGAGTAACCGTCTATGTTTCTCCTGTCAATTAATGCACAAGTATCATATATCTCAAAATAACCTCCCGCACCTACACCACAGAGTATGTTAAAGCCTTGCTCAAGCAGGTATTTTAAGCCGGTATCCTTATAGGCAAAGGCACTTCCGAAAGGATATATGTATATATTTGTAGGTCCGACTAAAACTTCTACTTCTTTCTTCCAACGCATAGTGTCTCTTTGAAACCTCTCGGAGCTTATATTAACCGCATCAAGATGACCATAACCATGACTTGCAAAGGTCCAGCCTGTTTCTTTAAGACGTTTAATTACCTTTAGGGCATCTGCCTTTTCTTTTTCGTAATTAGGTGAATCCAGCTCATGGGTTCTGTATCCTAATACTCCCTCATATCCTGTGGATGCAATAATTCCTTTTGCACCGTTAAAAGAAAAATCCTTATGCTGTTCTACAAATTTGTCTAAAATAGGAACAATTTCATTGTCACGAGATATAATTTCTTTTCCGTCGGGGTCTATAGAATATGTAGCAACATCGCCGTTTTCATCTAGTATCAGTTTAAAAACATTGCCATTTTCAATCATATACTCATAATAGTTAAGATCATCGATGGATATAATAAGAGGCTTTTTACCAACGGGAAGCTTTAGTTCCTTTTTTATAAGTAAAGCTTTACCGTTGTCATTTTTAGTTTCATAAATATCGTCATAATCTACAAGAATATAATCTTTTTCGTATAAAGAATCTAATATTCTATTAAATTCTTCTACAGTTATCATCCAATCATTATAGCCTTTGCTCATAGAGTCGTTATCAAAAGCTCTTTGTGCGTATGCAATCAAAGGATGAAAGAATATATGCTGAACATTCCCTGTATATGGGACCAGTTCTACAACAGGAGTTGGAGAAGCTGTTGGAATAATTGTGGTAGTAGGACTTGGAGCAATTTTTTGCTCATAGATTTCATTGATAACTGCCTTTTCACTATTGTCCGCAGCACTGTTTTTTGTACAGCTTGGGCAACAGGCAATTAAAACTAAAAGTAAACAGACTAGTAACTCTTTTTTCATTTGTGAGTACCCCCCCTAAGTTTAAGCATAAATTTATATTATTCTACCTAATTATACAACAAATTTCGATTATAGGAAGGGAAAATACATTTTTTTATAAGGACATATGAACATAACTTTGCTTCTTTCATTTCATTCCAAGGAGCTTAGTAAAAACTACAGGGCATTGAACCCCTTCGTTTTTGCTCCTTTCATTCCATTGCAAGGAGCGTAATAAATAAACTACGGAGATCAATACTCCGTAGCTTTAATCGGCAAAGATTTATTTAAATGAGGGTACAAAGAAACTATTCTTTAAAAGCTTTTAGTACTAAGGTAGCGTTGTGACCACCGAAACCGAAGGAATTTGACATTGCGTAGGTTATATTAGCTTTTCTTCCTACGTTTGGTACATAGTCTAGATCACATTCGGGGTCAGGTGTATTATAATTAATTGTAGGAGGTAAAAAACCTTCCCTAAGCGATAATGCTGTGATAATAGCCTCTATAGCACCGGCACCGCCTAAAAGATGCCCTGTCATTGATTTTGAAGAGCTAACGGCAAGTTTGTATGCGTGTTCACCAAAGATTGTTTTAATAGCTGTAGTTTCGTTTTTATCATTTAGCTCAGTTGAAGTTCCATGAGCATTTATATATCCAATATCTGAGGGTTTTATTCCAGCATCATCTAAAGCAAGTTTCATGCATCTTGCACCGCCTTCGCCACCTTCAGCAGGTGCTGTAATGTGAAAGGCGTCATCTGTACAGCCATAACCTACTACTTCTGCAATTATATCCGCACCTCTGTTAACAGCATGATGATACTCTTCTAGTATAAGAATTCCAGCTCCTTCACCCATGATAAATCCATCTCTGTTAAAATCAAAAGGTCTGCAGCTAGATAAGGGATCTTCGTTTGTCGATAATGCCTTATTTGCACAAAAACCTGCATAAGTTAGTCGCGTAATAGGAGCTTCAGTACCTCCAGCTATAATGACATCGGCATCACCGCGTTGAAGAATCTTAAAAGCATCTCCCACGGAATTAGTCGATGAAGCACATGCAGTTACCACACATTCGCAAAAACCCTTAGCACCGCATTTGATTGCTACATTTCCTGATGCCATATTTGGTATCATCATTGGAACAAAAAATGGACTTACTCTGCCTGGACCTTTTTCAATAAGAATGCTATATTGGTTTTCTAATGTTTCAATGCCTCCTATTCCGGAACCGATTATTACTCCCATACGTTCTTTATCAATTTTATCAAGGTCTAGTTTTGCATCTTCAACTGCCATTTGTGCTGCTACAACGGCATATTGAGAGAATCTATCCATTCTTTTGGCTTCTTTCTTATCAATAAAGTCGTTAGGGTTAAAGTTTTTGATTTCTGCTCCTATTTTAGTGGGCATATCAGATACATCTATTCTCTCAATTTTACTGATACCACATTTACCGCTTTTTATAAATTCCCAGAATGGGTTTACACCGATTCCGACAGATGAAACAACCCCCATACCTGAAACAACTACTCTTCTTTGCATTTTTTAACCTCCCTGTGTTTACGTTGAAATTGAAATAATATAAAAATAGAAATAGTTCAAAGGTTTTTTCAAACATTTACTTTAATAAAGATAACATATATAATAATTTAAAAATGAACAGGAATTGCTTTTTATATAAAAAGGGTGTAAAAAATTATGATAAATGCAAAAGAAATTATTTCTCAGTGTGTAGACTATATTGAAAGCAATATTTATAACAAGATTACTTTAGATGACATTTCCAATCATACGGGGATATCAAAGTACCATTTACATAGAATATTTAAATCTCTTACAGGTGAAGCTCTAATGGAGTACGTGCAGTCACGCAAACTTACTCTAAGTATTAGGGAGCTTGTTTCCACTAATATGAGAGTGATTGATATTGCTTACAACTATGGATTTGAGTATGAGCAATCATATATTAGGGCATTCAGGAAGAAGTTTGGGTATACTCCGCTTAAAGTTAGATATGACCAAATTTCTCTGGTAATTAAGGAAAAGATAAATGTTAATGACATTTTGTCCTTGAATAGCTCTGTGGCATATAAACCTTTCTTTGTTTTTAAAAACAAGTTTAATCTTGTAGGTATACAGCATAAAATTTTAAGTAAATCGGGAGACAATATTGCAAACACTCATGGAAGGGATTTTTTTTATAACCATAGAAGTACTATACCAAATGTCGTGAAACCGAATATTTATTTTGGCTATACCGATTGGAGCAATGAAGGTTATATTTACTATACCCCATCAGTTCAAGTAGCAGATTTGACTACTATTCCAGAGGGCATGACAGGTATTTCCATACCTGCACATAAATATGTTGTATTTAGGTTTGTGGGCTTTTTCCGCCCAGATGAAATAAAGGGAAGGCAAATAGGGAGGTTGCTGGTTAACCTCCATAAAAAGTGGATTTATAATTCCAATTTCAAGTTCGCAGACACTTTCAGATTTGAGTACATAGATATTTCTCAGGCAAAGGATAATTACTGTGAGCTAGATATATATCAGCCAATAATAGATGTTGTGGATATAGAGAAGTATGATTAATGCTCTTTCGTTCTTTGGTTTTATTAGAAGGAAAATCAAGAAAACAGGAGAAAAGAGGAAAAATCTTAAAATAATTCAATATATATAATTAAAAGAAAGGATATAAGTAGTTGATTAAAACCATCGATGGTTTTATCATTATATTATAGTCAAAGATGGTCAAAGTCAGTAAGTAAAAACATTGTTTGTACTCGTAAGCAAAAAGTAGGATTATTCATTGTTTTAGTTATTATGATTAAGTATAAGATACTAAAATTATTCTAAAATAATAGAAGCTAATTAATGTTATGGTTAATTTTATAACCTTAAATTGTGGTTTTAAATTATAAACTATAAAAGTTTTTTAAGAAGAGCTATAACCTAAGAAAGGTGTGATGCAGTCATGAAGTATAAAGACTATTACAATATTTTAGGCGTTGATAAAAATGCTACTTCCGATGCAATAAAAAAGGCATATAGAAAATTGGCTAAAAAGTATCACCCTGATGCTAACCCTAATGACAAAAAAGCTGAAGAGAAGTTTAAAGAAGTCAGTGAGGCTTATGAAGTATTAGGTGATGCCGAAAAGAGAAAGAAGTATGACACCTTCGGTAGTGAGGTCAATTTCCAGGACGGTTATGATTTTGATCCATCAAGTTACGGCTTTGCTAACAATGTGAGGTATGAATACAGGACTAATGTTGGTGGGGGTTATAGTGACTTCTTCAATAGCTTTTTTGGTGAAGACGGATTTGATTTAGGTAGTATATTTGGTGGTGTAGGAACTAAGCACAGAAGACAAAGCTATGCTGCAAAAGGAAGCGATGTGGAAGCAATAATTGAGATTCTACCGGAAGAAGGGTTTGTCGGTATTGAAAAAAGTGTAAGTATAAGAGGGCGTAATGGAGAAAAGAGCTTATCCTTCAAAATACCTAAAGGGGTAAAAGATGGTGAAAAAATCAGGTTTAAAGGTCAGGGTAGACCTGGAATAAATGGAGGCTCAAACGGGGATTTGTATCTGATTGTCAAGTTTAAAAAAGGTAGCAGATTTGAGATTGAAGGAAAGGATTTGTTTACAACATTAGACATTATGCCGTGGGAAGCTGCTTTAGGTGATGAAAAACCTATTGAAACGCTAGATGGTAGAATACTGATTAAAATTCCACCAGGAATTCAGACCGATAATAAAATACGCGTCGCAGGTAAAGGTTATACCGATAGAAGTGGGATAAGAGGTGACCTTTATATTAAAATGCGTATAGTAAATCCAAAGATTATCAGTCCCGAGGTTAAAAAACTGTATTCAAAATTGAGAGATGTTGCAAAAGCAACTAATCCTTAAATATGACGTACAAAAGGCTTAAAGAATTTTCATAACGCTGTAGAGGAGGGATATTTAATGAATATTGATAAATTTACTGAAAAAGCACAGGAAACTATTTCTTTATCTCAGGAGATTGGCATAAGGTTAGGACATCAACAAATTGACGGTGAGCATTTACATTTAGCGATGGTAAACCAAGAGGAGGGGTTGATACCTAAGCTTATAAGCTATATGGGAATTAATGTGCAAATGTATATTGGCGATGTGGCACAGCAACTAGAAAAATTGCCAAAAGTATATGGAAGTGGTGCTACAAGTATGTATGCCACTAGAAGGTTTAACGAAATTCTCCTTAGAGCAGAGGACGAAGCTAAAAAGTTTAAGGATGATTATACTGGCGTAGAGCATATATTTATTGCTTTGCTAAAAGAAAAGGATACGCCTTCACAGAGCATATTCATGCGTTATGGCATCAACCTTGAAAAATTCATGGGGGCTTTGAGCAAAGTTAGAAGCAATCAGAGGATTACTTCTAAAAACCCAGAGGAAACTTATGATGCCCTAAAAAGGTTTGGTAGAGATTTGGTAGAGCTAGCAAGACAGGGAAAAGTTGATCCGGTAATTGGAAGAGATTCTGAAATACGTAGAGCGATCCGTATTTTATCAAGAAGGACAAAGAACAATCCTGTATTGATTGGTGAACCTGGAGTGGGTAAGACCGCTGTTGTAGAAGGGCTTGCTCAAAGGATACTTAAAGGGGATGTTCCTGAAGGACTCAAGGATAAAACCATATTTGCCTTGGATATAGGTTCGTTGATAGCGGGAGCAAAGTACAGAGGTGAATTCGAGGAACGTTTAAAAGCCGTATTAAATGATGTTAACAAATCAAGTGGTAGAATTATACTGTTTATTGATGAACTGCATAATATAGTAGGAGCAGGCAAAGCTGAGGGTGCAATGGACGCAGGTAATATTCTAAAGCCAATGCTTGCTAGGGGTGAACTTCATTGCATCGGTGCCACAACTTTAGATGAATACCGCCAATATATAGAAAAGGATGCAGCATTAGAAAGAAGATTTCAGCCAATTTTAGTGGATCAGCCGACAGTAGAGGATACCATCTCGATTTTAAGGGGATTAAAAGAGAGATTTGAGATACATCACGGTGTTCGGATAACGGATAATGCAATAATTGCGTGTGCTGTATTATCAAACAGATATATAAGTGACAGATTCCTTCCTGATAAGGCTATAGATCTTATGGATGAAGCTGCAGCTATGATAAGGACTGAGATTGACAGTATGCCAACAGAGCTAGATGAAATAAGCAGGAAGGTAATGCAACTTGAAATAGAGCGACAAGCCCTTAAAAAAGAGGATGACCTTTCTTCTAAAGAAAGACTAGCAGCCCTTGAAAAGGATATATCAACCTTGAAGGACAAGGCGGATACAATGAAGGCCCAGTGGGAGCTTGAAAAACAGAATATAAAAAGGGAAAAGGATATTAAGCAGAATATAGAAGATATTAGAAGACAAATTGAAGAGGCTGAGAGAAATTATGATCTTGATATGCTGGCGATATTAAAGCATGGTAAACTACCAGAACTTGAAAAGCAGCTTGAAGAGGAGAAGGAGAGAATTAAATCTGGTAAAGAAAATACTTTGCTTAAAGAAGAAGTAACAGAAGAGGAAATTTCTGAAATCGTTTCAAGGTGGACTGGTATTCCTGTTACAAGGCTTGTGGAAAATGAAAGGGATAAACTTTTAAATCTTGAAGAAATACTCCACAAAAGAGTTATCGGACAGGATGAAGCGGTAAGTGCAGTAAGTGATTCGGTTATACGTGCAAGATCCGGGCTGAAAGATCTAAGAAGACCTATAGGTTCGTTTATATTTTTAGGTCCTACAGGAGTTGGTAAAACTGAGCTTGCAAAAGCTCTTGCACAAGCTTTGTTTGATACAGAGGAAAATGTTGTGCGAGTAGATATGTCGGAGTATATGGAAAAACACTCTGTTGCAAGACTTATTGGTGCACCTCCTGGATATATAGGCTATGAAGAAGGGGGACAGCTCACTGAAGCAGTAAGAAGAAAACCCTATTGTGTAATACTCTTTGATGAGATTGAAAAGGCACATCCTGATGTTTTTAATGTGCTACTGCAACTTCTTGACGATGGCCGACTAACTGACAGCCAAGGAAGAACTGTTAATTTTAAGAATACCGTCGTAATTATGACTTCAAATATAGGAAGCCAGCATCTTTTAAGTAATATTTCCCGGGACGGTGAAATTACCGAGGCAGCAAGAAATGAAGTTATGAGCGAACTTAACCATAGTTTTAGACCTGAGTTTTTGAATCGTATTGATGAAATTGTACTTTTCAAGCCCTTAAGAAAAGAAGAAATTATTAAAATTATTGATCTTGCATTAGCAGATATTCAAAAAAGGCTAGATGACAGGAAGATAAGGCTAAATGTTACAGACAATGCTAAAGAGTTTATGGCGGAGGCTGCTTATACGCCGATATATGGTGCAAGACCTGTAAAGAGATATTTGCAGAAGTTTGTTGAGACTGAAATAGGTAAAATGATTATTAAAGGTACATTATCAGACCGCATGGAAATCAAAATTGACTCGGAGGGTGAAAAACTAACCATTGGCACAATGTAAATGTTTATAGAGGTCCGATTTTTGCGAAAGCAAAATATCGTTCCTCTGTTTCTTTCAAAGCTAGATAAGTCGAATCACCTGTCCTTAACTCGTGCAATCACTAAATCCTTTCTCAACAGGTTTTAATCCCCTTTATCCCTCTCAATATTTTGAGTTTCCCCAAATTTAGTAACAAAAAACTGAGGGATCTTTGAGCTTAAAGGCTTTGAAAATATCAAGTTGTTGTGATGGAGGTGGTTTTTCTA
>JGI24712J26585_10001750_pt1 | contig 18303 bp, 18 predicted proteins | sample BioPla3DNA2_FD_26585 | JGI IMG/M metagenome (IMG submission 26585) | reverse complement strand
ACTGTCAGGTCCACAATGCTTGAAGAGTTCCTGGGACCCAAAAAGTACAAAAACGAAGGTGTCAGAAAAACCGATGAAGTGGGTCTTGTCAGAGGCCTTGCCTGGACCAGTGTGGGTGGAGAGGTTTTGGATGTTGAGGTCAATGTAATGGATGGCAGCGGAAAGCTTGAGCTGACCGGAAACCTGGGCGATGTTATGAAGGAATCTGCAAGAGCCGGTATTTCATATATACGGAGCAGGGCCAGGCAACTGAACATTGATCCGGAGTTTTATAAGAAAAAAGATATTCATATTCATTTCCCCGAGGGAGCGGTGCCGAAGGACGGGCCTTCCGCAGGTATAACGGTAACTCTCGCTGTTATATCCGCGCTGACGGGGGCTCCGGTGCGAAGTGATATAGCCATGACGGGAGAAATAACCCTCAGAGGCCGCATTCTGCCCATCGGCGGTCTTAAGGAAAAGACCATGGCAGCTTTGCGTTCAGGTATAAAAACCGTTATAATTCCAAAGGAAAACGAAAGTGATTTGGAGGAAATTGATCCCCTGGTAAGAAACGCTCTCAACTTTGTCACAACGGATCATATTGACAACATTTTGGATTTTGCCCTTGACATGAAGGCAATAACGCCAATCAGCAAGGATTGTGCAAAAAGTCCTGCCGTTGTCCCTGAGACTTCGGGTCAGGAAGAAAACAGAGCGATTTTGCAGTGAATATAGTTAAAAGCAAGTATCCGGCGCGATGAAGCCGGATACTTGCTTTTGACAGGGAATGTAACCGTTAACTACATTATACCGCTGTGCATAATATGGTCTGAAGGCTTATAAGGCAGCCCATCGGCTGCTTTTTATGTCAGAAGATAAAATGCAACGGGGTGATAATCAGGTGATCCAATACTTAATAATATGCCGCTCCCTTACATACGCCCAGAGAACCGCAAAAGTACTTGAAAGAGCAGGTATAAGCGCTTATGTAATGAGACCTCCCATGGAGATTTCCGGTGAGGGCTGTATGTACTGTGTAAAGGTATCCGAAAAGCGCCTTTCAGACGCGCTCATTGCGCTCAACAACGCCAATATGGGACACGGTAAAATATATATGCTGGACAGTGACGGGAAAAGCAGCGAGGTGAGGCTTTGATATATTTAGACAATGCCGCCACAACCCTGCAAAAGCCGGCCGCTGTCGGGAATGCCGTAAGAAGGGCTATTTACGGGCTGGCCTCACCGGGGAGAGGAGGACATAGCTTCGCTAAAAAAGGAGCCGAGACGGCTTTTAAAACAAGAGAAGCCATAGGGGAGCTCTTCAATGTGAAAGAGCCTGATAATATTGTTTTCTGTATGAACGCCACCCACGCGCTCAATATCGCGATAAAGGCTCTTGTGAAAGCAGGAGACAGGGTTGTTATTTCAGGATATGAGCATAATTCCGTATACAGGCCTCTGGTTGCCATGGGGGCCGAGATTGCGGTTGCGGCCTCACCACTGTTTCGCCCTTACCAATGTATTGAGGCTTTTAACGACGCTATGACCTGGGATACATCTCTTGTTGTCGTAAACCAGATATCCAATGTTTTTGGGTACATTTTGCCGGTGGATGAAATTGCCGAACTCTGCAAAGCCCGGGGAATACCCTTTATTGTTGACGCGTCCCAGTCCGCAGGGCACATAGATATTGATATGGTCAGGCTGGGAGCTGCCTTTGTGGCCATGTCAGGGCATAAGGGATTATACGGGCCCCAGGGTACGGGGATACTGATAGCCGGCGAATTGGACCATTTGAGCATAAAAACCTTAATGGAGGGGGGCAGCGGCAGCAATTCAAGAGGGAAAACAATGCCTGATTTCTTGCCGGACAGACTTGAGGCGGGCACTCATAATATGCCGGGCATAGCAGGGCTTCTTGAGGGAGTAAGGTTCATAAAGGAAAAAGGGCAGAGGAAGATTTTTGAACATGAAACCAGGCTTGTTACTTATGCTGGAAGGCTTCTGGCGGAAATACCCGGTGTATCCGTTTACATATCCGACAGGCCAGGCTGTCAGAGCGGCGTGCTCTCTTTCCTGATTGATGACATGTTATGTGAGGTGGCGGCAGAGGAGCTGTCAAAAAGGGGCATTGCTGTGAGAGCAGGACTGCATTGCGCCCCCCTTGCCCATGAGACTGCCGGGACTATTGAAACGGGCACTATAAGAGCCAGCTTTTCCGCGTTCAACACCCGGGATGAGGTAAGGGCGTTTGCCGCGGCGGTCAGGGATATTATAGAAAAAAAGAAAGGCAGAAAAGAATATCAAAATAAGTATAACTCTATAAATAACGCCCACTGAACGAAAGGGTTTTTCAAACGGGCAAAACAGGCCTGTTTTGCCCGTTTCAGATACATTGAGTGACCGCCTGAATGGATATGCAGACCCGCGCCGCAATTTAAAAGCGTTGCAAACAGGCATTAAATAAACGCCTTGGCCATAAAAGCAAAAACATGGGTATATGAGGAAGCGGGGTTTAAACAGTGGTAAGATTATATTTTAAATATTTTATGAACGATTGTTGTCAACACTGCCATTTTATTATATAATCAAAAATGTATATCTATATATAGGGATATAGATGATGAAGATGATGGGAGCAACTGGGTAAATGAAATTCATCGGTGATGCCGCTGCCTTTGTGTGGAATATCGTGCAGACAATAAGACCCAACGACATATTGGATATTGCTGTTGTGGCCTTGATTATATATAAAATAATATCCTTTGTAGCAAAAACGGGTCTTGCCAAGGTTATAAGGGGTATTATTTTCCTGCTTGCTGTTTTGTGGCTGTCTACGCTCCTAGATTTGAACGTGGTAGAGTTCTTAATGGGAAATACCATTGAGCTTGGTTTTATAGCGATAATAATTTTATTCCAACCGGAGCTCAGGCGAATGCTGGAAAGAGTCGGAAGCAGCAATATTACTCAGCTGTTTGGCAGGAACGTCAATGTCAAGGAATTGGAAACTGCAATAGATCAATCGGTTTCGGCCTGTATAGAGCTCTCAAAATCAAGAACCGGTGCCCTGATAGCATTTGAGCGTGATATAAAGCTTGATGACCCGGTGAAAACCGGTAGCATTTTAAATGCAAACACTTTGGCGGAGTTGCTTGTGACCATCTTCTTTCCAAATACCCCCCTCCATGACGGTGCTGTCATAATACGAGACGGGAAAATAACCGCCGCCGGATGCATGTTGCCTTTATCCAACAATCCCAATCTTAGCAGGGCTCTTGGAATGAGGCATAAAGCCGGTATAGGATTGAGCGAGACCTCCGATGCGGTTGTTGTGGTGGTATCGGAGGAAACAGGCTCAATATCCGTCGCGGTTGACGGAATGCTCAAACGGCATCTTGCACCAGATACTTTGGGAAAACTTCTTAGAAAAGAGCTGCTTACGGATGATAGCGACAGAAGAGGAAAAAACATATTTGAAAGAATATCCAAGGTGAAGAATAATGATAAAAAAGACCATAACAAGAATAGCTAACAGCAAGATATTCTATGTCGTTATTTCCATTATTATATCTTCTTTGCTTTGGATGTATGTCATTAACGTGGAGAACAAGGAGATAACGAAAACCGTTACCGGGATACCTGTGGAATTCGTGGGGAAAGATGATATCCTTGCAGACAGGGGCCTTCTTATAAGCGAAGGTGGTGAGCAGGCCGTTGATATCACATTCTATGGGCGAAGGAATATCGTATCCAAATATGACAAGTCGAATATTAAGGTAACGGTTGACCTGACAGATGTAAGAACGCCTACCGTGATAAGCAGAATATACGAAGTGGAGCTGCCTGAAGGAAAGCTTGATAAGGATGTAATAATAACCGAAAGATATCCACAGTATATAAGTATCAGCTTAGACAAGAGGATGGAAAAATCAATCCCTGTGACTGCAATCCTTAAAGGGAGTGTCGCCGAGGGCTATATAGCTGATGATTTTGTCTTCAATCCCTCTGCTGTCAATGTAAGTGGGCCTGAAGGGATTGTCTCTAAAATTTCCAATGCTGAAGTAACGTTAAAAAGAGAAAACCTTAAGGAAACAATAGTTGAAGAGCTGGAATATGTTTTGAAAGACGAGAAGGGGAGTGTAATATCTTCCGATAGAATCATTTCCGATATTCAAACCGTGGAGGTTAAGCTGCCGATTCTTCAGGTTAAGGATGTGGCTTTAACTGTGGATGTGGTGCCGGGCGGAGGCGCGGAGGAGAAAAACGCCAAGATAGTGGTGGACCCCGGCAGTATATCTCTGGCCGGTGACCCGGATCTTCTGAAGGGGATCAATCGCATTTCTCTCAGAACCATAGATCTTGCCGAAATAAGCAGTACATTTATAGAATCCATACCAATACCGGTTCCAAACGGAGTTACCAATCTTTCCGGTGAATTATATGCGAATGTATCGGTGGAAATACTCGGGCTTGTCATAAAAAAGCTCAGCAGCTCAAACTTTGAGGTAATAAATGTTCCGGCGGGCTATACCGCATCGATTGCAACTCAAAAACCCCTGGAAATAACTATACGGGGACCCGCCGATGAGGTTGCGCAGGTAGGATCCCATAATATCAGAATTGTCTGCGACCTGTCCGATATTGAGCAGGTGACGGGTATGAAGGCTTTTCTGCCCACAGTCTATGTGGACGGATATGAAAATGTAGGCGTGATTAAAAACTACAGTAAACTGATTATATCCCTCTCAAAAGATGGGGGCTAGCATTTCACAGGTGGTATATTCTTGACACAGACAGCGATAGTAAAGAGGATAATAAACGATGGGCTTGCCGAGGTTTCGGTGGAGCGGGCATCGGCCTGCGGGGACAGTTGTGCCACCTGCGCGGCCGGATGCTCTCGGAAGCGCGTTTTGAATGTAACGGCTGTCAATAAAATCAGTGCCTTGCCGGGAGACAGGGTTATAATAGAAAGCTCCGGACTGAAGTTTTTTTCCATTGCGGCGCTGGTGTATATATTACCTTTGGCATTCTTTCTGGCTGCGTATTTCCTTGCCACCCTGCTCAATGCAATGGAGAGTGTTTGTATTTTAATCAGTACGGGAGCTTTTATTGTTGGTTGCCTTGCGGTATACCTTATAAATAAATTCATCAGACGGGACAGGAAGCTGGACTTTGAAATAGTCTCATTTGCTCCCTGAAAAAAGAAATGTATGGTTATATACGCCCTTTAAAAGGCGAGTTAAAAATAAAAGAATATGAGCAGTTTTCCGCGGTCTATTGCGGTCTATGCCATACCCTGAGAAAAAGATATGGCTTTTTATGCAGATTTTTTGTCAATTACGATTTTACGTTCCTTGCCATGTTGTTGGCGGATGAGGATTACAAACCTTCCCTAAGCTACCGCAGGTGCTCTGCGTCACCCTTTCGGAAAAAGTGCGTCTGCGAGACCAGCCGGGTAAGCGAAATAGCCGCCGATTACAGTATCATTCTTGCATACTGGAAGCTGATGGATTCCCTTGAGGATGAGGGGATTTTAAAAAAAGCCTACATATGGCCGCTCAGTGTCATGGTCAGAGGTAAATACAAAAAGGCAGTCTCACGACACAGGGAATTTGCCTCCCAGGTGCAAGGTAAGCTGAAAGAGCTTCAGGAATATGAGCAATCTGAGGAACAATCCATTGATGGGGCGGCAGATAAATTTGCCCTCATCCTGGAGGCTGCGGCACAAGTTATTACAAATGAGAAGCGAAGACTTATCATCGGAAAATTACTTTATCATATTGGAAGGATTATATATATTCTTGATGCTGTGGACGATATTCAAGAGGATTTTGCGGCCGGGAGGTACAATCCGATAATAAAGAGATACAATCTGACTTCCGGAGTAATGGACGATGAGCTAAAGGAACATTTGAAGATAACGCTGCATCATTCGGCAAACATAGCTGCCGCGGATTTTGAACTCCTTGACGGGACCGCTTATACGGATATAATTTCAAATATCCTCTACCTTGGTATACCAAACACAATTGAGTTGGTTTTCAGCGGGAAATGGAGAACCGTTAAGGAACGCCTTCCCAGGTAATACTACAAAAGCTATAAGGAGAAAAGGATGAAAGACCCCTACAGCGTTCTCGGCGTATCGCCAAACGCAAGTGACGAAGAAATAAAAAAAGCATACAGAGAACTGGCAAGAAAATACCATCCGGATAGCTATCAGAACAATCCCCTGTCAGAGCTAGCTCAGGAAAAGATGAAGGAAATAAACGAGGCATATGATGCCATTATGAAGGCCAGAGAAGGCGGCTCCTCCTCCGGAAGCCGGTACGGCAGCAGCGGAGGCGGCGGACATGGCAGCTCCGGCTCCCAAACCGGACCTTTCGCAGAGATAAGAGCGGCTATAAATTCAGGAAATATATATTTGGCTGAAAATATGCTGAAAAATATGGCAAACCGTAACGCAGAGTGGCATTTCTTGATGGGAAGCGTGTGTTACAGGCGCGGGTGGCTTGACGATGCCATGCGCCATTACCAAACAGCCGTTTCAATGGAGCCGGGAAACCTTGAGTATCGCCAGGCTCTGCAATTTATGCAAAGAGGGGGAAACTTCTACAGACCTGCCCGATATCAGGGAGCTTCCAATATGGATGCGTGTAACTGCTGCTCCACACTCATAGCCGCAGACTGCTGCTGTGAATGTATGGGTGGAGATCTGATAACCTGCTGTTGATATGGATAAGAAGGTAAGACGTTTGACAACAACAGCCATGCTGACAGCCCTGGCTTTGGTTTTTCTTGTATTGTCGGCAGTTGTGCCCACCATGAGACTTGCATTGGTTGCCATATCCGGACTTGTCACCGCGGCAGCCATAATTGAGAGCGGTGTTGCCGCCGGTATCACAGTTTTTATCGCCACCTCGGTGCTGGGCTTCATAATTTCACCTTTAAGGGGGAATGTGTTGGTATACTGCCTGTTTTTTGGCTATTACCCGATTTTGAAAGGTTTTATAGAGCGGCTAAGACCGATATATTTGGAATGGATACTAAAGCTTATCCTGTTTAATATATCTCTGACAGCGGCTCTGATGCTGTACAGAGCGGGGTTTCTTGTCGCCGTGACAATTCCTGATATTGCGGTGCTGCTTATCTATGCCGCGGCGAATCTGGCATTTATAGTTTATGACATCGGATTTTCAAAGCTAACTGCCTTTTATATTTACAGGTTTAAAAGACGGAAATGATTAATTGGGAAGATGTATTCATGCTTTTGAATCACCGCTTTGGGGTGAAATGGAGGCTGGCTTGATTAAAAAGCTTAAGTGCAACGGCGCATACCTCCATTGGCTTTAGCATTTGAAAAATGAATGGAGGTAGAGAAGTGATGATAAGCAGTATGACGGGGTATGGAAGTGCAAAGGGCACTATTGATAAACTGGAGGTCAGCGTTGAATTACGCAGCGTAAACAGCCGTTTTTTGGATTGCTCTGTAAAGATACCAAGACTGTATGCTTTTGCCGAGGAGCAGATAAAGTCTCAGATTCAAAGCTGCGTATTAAGAGGGAAAGTTGATGTATACGTAAATATTGACAGTTTTATGGCAGATGATGTAACCATAAAGCTCAATGAGCCTTTGGCGCAGGCGTATATTGAAGCATTTAAAATGGTTAGCGAGAAATTCGGCGTTGAAAACGATGTGGGAATCACGGCCCTTAGCAGGTTGCAGGACGTTTTTGTAGTGGAGAAGAAGGAAGTAGATGCGGATTTGTTTCTCCGGGAATTAAAGGCTATACTGGGACAAGCCCTGGAGGGCTTTAATGCCATGCGGAGAAAGGAAGGGGAGAAGCTGCGCAGTTTTATTATCTCCAGGCTGGATGAGATAGACAGGCTAATCAATGAAATCGAAAAGCGCTCTCCTGAAAGTGTCAGGGAATACAGACAAAAGCTGGAAAGGCGCATAGCCGAAATGCTTGTGTCTGTCCCAATAGATGAAGCACGCATTTTAACCGAGGCGGCTATTTTTGCAGACAAGGTTGCAGTAAGCGAAGAACTTGTAAGGCTCTCAAGCCATGTTGCGCAAATCAGAGCTCTTCTTGAGACAGGCCGGGGTGTTGGGAGAAAGCTTGATTTCATAGTTCAGGAATTAAACCGGGAAGCAAATACGATTGGTTCAAAATGCTGTGATTTGGATATAACACATATGGTTGTTGACTTAAAAGCCGAAATAGAAAAAATCAGAGAACAGGCTCAGAACATCGAATAGGAAACAGCAACCCTGATGCCATTTTTCAATGTGCATGCGCATAAGAAAGGATATAAGAATGAAACTGATAAACATAGGCTTTGGAAACATGGTGTTCGCGAGCAGAATAATAGCGATTGTGGGTCCGGAATCCGCACCTATAAAACGTGTTATACAGGACGCGAAGGAATCCGGCCAGCTGATTGACGCCACATATGGAAGGCGGACAAGAGCTGTAATCATATGCGACAGTGGCCACATAATACTCTCAGCCCTCCAGCCGGAAACCGTTGCCAACAGGTTTTCAGGGAATGTCGGTGCGGAGGGCGGCAGCGAGCAACCAGGCAAAGGATCTGACAGTTAATAATGATAATATTTCGCTTAAATAGGCGGACAGCCATATAGGGAAGTGTTCCCGGTATTCTGCGAATTTAAGTGGTTATGAGGAAATGGGTTTGCAAAACAAGGAAAGGGGAAAAGGTTTTTCACCGTGGGAAAACCAGAGAGGGAATATGGATAAAAAACCGGGTAAGCTGTTTGTTATATCGGGACCCTCAGGGGCCGGAAAGAGCACCGTAATAGCGAGGCTTTTGAGAAGCCTGAACACGGTTTATTTTTCGATATCCGCGACAACGAGGCCGCCCAGGCGTGGAGAGCGAGACGGAATAGATTATCACTTCATCGAAAGAAGAGAGTTTGAGAAAATGATAGAGCGGGGTGAGCTTCTGGAGCATGCGGAGTATGTAGGAAATTATTACGGTACACCGGCGAAGCCTGTTGAGGAGAAGCTTGCCGCAGGATATGATGTTATTCTTGACATCGAAAGCGATGGAGCAAGACAGGTCATGAAAAAACGGCCCGATGCAATTGGAATATTTTTGTTTCCCGGAAGCTTTAAGGTTCTTGAAGAGCGTCTCAGGCTCAGGAGCACAGATGAAGAGGACAAGATTATAAAGAGAATGGAAAAAGCAAGGCAGGAGTGCCAGCGGATTGATATGTATGACTATATCGTAATAAATGACAGGGTTGAAACAGCCGCGGAAGAGGTTATAGCCATTATGAGGGCGGAAAAATGCAAGACCGCGGAGCGAGTACACTATCTGAAAGGAGAATGTTGACCATGTTATATCCACCGATGTCAAAGTTGTTGGAAAATATAAACAGCAGGTATCTGCTGGTAAACGCCATAGCAAACTTATCAAGAAAAATTGCCTCGACGGCGGCAGAGAGAGACGAGGTACTTGAAAAAAAACCTGTTTCCATAGCAATAGACCTTATTTCAGAAGGCAAGTACACTGTCAAGCTTAAAGACAGGGATGAAGACTGATAAAATAAGCAGGAGGCAAGGAAACCCGCTTGCCTTTTTGTGTTTTCGGCCTGCTGTTATTTGGTTAAATGTACTATATAATTGCAGTCAGCTGGAGGAGTTGATATGAGGATGATTGCCAGGGTTGCGGTGGAAGCGGCAACCTTTGCAATAGACAAGCCTTATGATTATCTGATACCGGACGAGTTGAGACCCAGGGCCAAGCCCGGCATGAGAGTTATTATACCTTTTTCCAGGGGAAATAAGAAAACAGAGGGCATAATACTTGAGGTTGTGGAAGAAAGCGAGTTTAAAAACTTAAAGAGGATCAGTGAGCTTCTGGATGATGAGCCCGTAATCACAACCGAGCAGCTTAAGCTTGCGGCATGGATGAAGTCGAGGTTTTTCTGTACCATATATGACGCGGTCAGAGCCATGCTGCCCGCCGGTCTGTGGTTTAAAAGCAGTAATCTGTGCAAGATAGCACCTGGTGTTGATAAGGCTTTTGCATATGAAAAGGCAGGAGACGACAAAAAGCTCATCAAGCTTCTGGATATACTCTATCAGACCGGCGGCAGCAGGAGTATAGATGAGCTTGCAAAATTGATGGGCTCAAAGGTGTCCGGGCTTATGAGCCGCCTCCAAAAAGAGGGGGTGCTTACATACCATATGTCCGTAAAAAGGAGAGTATCGGATAAAACAGTTGACACTGCTGTACTGGCGGTCAGCGCCGAGGAAGCCCTTGAAGCCTCTGAAAAGAAAAAAAGATCCGCCCCCCAGCAATCGGAGATTTTAAAGCTGCTTTCCGATTTTGAGGAAGCGGAGATAAAAGAAATATGCTATTTTACAGGAGCGGGCAGGTCCAGCCTGAAGGCGTTGGAAAAGGCCGGCTATATCCGAATAGAAAAACGTGAGGTTTTCAGAAGACCTTTGCACAGCGACAGCTCGGCCCCCCTTATAGAACAGCTGAATTCCGAACAGACCAAAGCATATGAGGGTATAAAAAAATTAATGCAATCGGATGCCGCAAACGCGGCACTTTTATACGGTGTTACCGGAAGCGGTAAGACTGCCGTCTATATAAAGCTTCTTTCAGACATCATATCCGAAGGCAAGGACGCCATTGTTTTAGTGCCTGAAATAGCGTTGACTCCACAACTTGTTGCCACCTTTACCCGGCACTTTGGGGACAAAATTGCGGTTTTACACAGTTCTCTTACAATGGGTGAGAGATATGACGAGTGGAAGCGGGTAAAAACCGGCATTGTAAATATAGTTGTCGGCACACGCTCCGCCGTATTCGCGCCGGTAAAAAATCTGGGACTTATTATCATTGACGAGGAACAGGAGAGCACATATAAATCGGAAAACCCACCCAGGTATCATGCAAGGGATATAGCAAAATACCTGTGTGTTCAAAATAACGCCCTTCTGCTGATGGGCTCGGCAACGCCGGCAATTGAGAGTATGTATAGTGCCCAAGCAGGAAAATACCACCTTTTCACACTGAGAGGTCGCTTCAACGAAATGGCTATGCCGAAAGTCATTATTTCCGATATGAAGGCGGAGCTCAGGGAAGGAAAGGGCGCGGTGATAGGCTCTGATTTAAAGCATGAGCTTGAAGAGAATATAAAAAACGGCAGTCAGAGCATACTGTTTATTAACAGGCGTGGTACCAGCAGCATAATAACCTGTCCTGAGTGTACCCACCTGTATACCTGCCCGGATTGCAGCGTAAGACTCACATATCACTCTGCGAACAGACGACTTATGTGCCATTACTGCGGCCATTCGGAAAGAATAGGAGAAAGATGCCCCAAATGCGGAGGACTGCTTAAATTTATCGGGATAGGGACGCAAAAGGTGGAAGAGGAGATTGAAAACCTGTTTCAGGGCACACAGATATTGAGAATGGATACGGATACGATTACGGCTTCCCGCTCCCATGAAACGATTTTAAAGGAGTTTTCGGAGAAAAAAATACCGATTCTTATAGGGACTCAGATGGTAACGAAGGGTTTAAACTTCGAGAATGTGACTCTGGTGGGAGTGATTAATGCTGATCAATCCCTTTACGCAAGCGATTATCGTGCTCACGAGAGGACCTTTAGCCTGATAACCCAGGTTGTAGGACGCTCCGGCAGGGGAAGCCGGCCCGGCAGAGCTGTGATACAGACCTTTACACCGGAAAACGAGGTTATAAAATATGCCGCGGCACAGGATTATGACGGTTTTTATGAAAGGGAGATAGCCATACGTCGGATGACAGGTTCTCCGCCCTTCACACAGCTGTACTGTCTTTCCGTGTCCGGACTGGATGAGCAGTTGGTGCTGCTCTGCTGCAGAGAGCTGAAATCGGCTCTGATTAATTCCCTGAAGGATATAAAGGACCTGAGCGTACTCGGCCCTGCCCCCGCACCGGTTGTAAAGGTGAAAAACCGTTTTCGATACAGGGTTTTTGTGCGCTGCCGGCCGGGCAAGAGGGTCAGAGCAGTAATAGCAGCTGCCATTAAGAAATTCAATATGGATAAAAGATACCGTAAAGTCTCTGTTTTCGGAGATGTAAATCCCTTGGATTGAGATTGACTGCACTGCCTGCACAGGTTTTATTTATAAAGACAGGGAAAAATAACAACAAAGGAGGAAGTGGCGGATTTATTGCGCGATGGAAAACACATTGCAATAGACCGGCCGTGTAAGATGGGACTAAGAAATATAATAAAAAAAGGTGAAAGCACTCTTGCTAAAAAAAGCAGGGTAATCAAAGACTTCAATGAAAGGCTGCATACGCTGCTTGACGATATGAGGGAAACAATGCTGGAAGCCAAGGGACTGGGTCTTGCTGCGCCCCAGGTGGGGGTGCTTCGCAGAGCTGTGCTCGTGGTGGATACAACTGAAGAAGAGGACAGGATAATAGAGCTTATAAATCCCGAGATTATAGAGTCGGAGGGCCTTCAGGAAGGGCCTGAAGGCTGCCTGAGTGTGCCTGATGTATGGGGGATTGTAAAGCGCCCCATGAATGTGAAGGTGAGGGCTCAGGACAGGTATGGTAAGGAATTTGAGATTGAGGCGGAGGGATTGACCGCCAGAGCATTCTGTCATGAAATTGACCATTTAAACGGAACCCTGTTTACAGATATATGCGAGCGCATTCTGACCCCGGAAGAGGTGGAAGAGCTGTTTTTCTCCGAGGAAAATGATGAGGAAAACGACCAGGCGGATACCGAAACGGAGAAGGTATAAATGCGCGTAGTATTCATGGGAACGCCGGATTTTGCCGTATCCTCGCTGGCCGCCCTGTATGAGGACGGCGGATATGATATATGCGGGGTTTTTACCAGGGCCGATAAAGCCAGGAATCGGGGCATGAAGCTGAGCTACAGTCCCGTCAAGGAATATGCGGTGTCCAGGGACCTGCAGGTTTATCAGCCGGAAAGCCTGAGGGACGGTGAGGCGGCACAGAAGCTTAAAGACCTGAAGCCCGACCTGGTTGCGGTTGTTGCCTACGGGATGATACTGCCGGAGGAAATTTTAAATATCCCTCCATTGGGCGCGATCAATGTCCATGCTTCCCTGCTGCCCAAATACAGGGGATCAGCCCCCATACAATGGTCGATTATAAACGGAGAGAAGACAACAGGAGTCACCACTATGTATATGGTACCAAAGCTTGACTCCGGCGATATCATAGATGTGGCCGAAACGGATATTGGACAAGAGGAGACATACGGCCAGCTTCACGACAGATTGAAAACCATGGGTGCGCAGCTTCTGTTAAAAACCCTCGGCGATATTAAAAATGGATGTATAAAAAAGCTCCCGCAGGACGAGAGCCTTGCCACATACGCTCCGTCCATAAAAAAAGCCGATACAGTGCTGGATTGGAGCAGGCCGGCGAGGGATATAGTGAACAAGGTGAGGGGGTTAAACCCAAAGCCCGGGGCCAGGACCGTCCTTGGTGGTACAAGCTTTAAAATATTTAAGACAAAAAAGTGCGATATCGAAACCCGGGCGGAGCCGGGGAAGATAATATCCGCCGGGGGTGCAGGTATACAGGTAGCATGCGGAAAGGGAGAAGCTGTTCTCATCACGGAGCTTCAGGCACCGGGAGGAAAAAGAATGAGTGCTTCCGATTACCTGAGAGGCCATAGTATTGAAATTGACTAACAATCAGAGTGCAAGTGACAAAACAGGAGGTTAATATGCCGATTTCTGCCCGGGAGGCGGCACTCAACGCCCTTATAACATACAGGCGCAGAGGAATCAGAACCGATATTCTTTTAAATGATATAATAGAGCGGGAGCGGCTGGACAAACGGGAGGCCTCGTTGTTCTACAGACTGACAATGGGGGTAATACAAAATCAGAACCTTTGCGATTACTATATCCGTTTTTTTCTGACCTCTCCCATTAAAAAGCTGCAGCCAGTTGTTCTGGACATACTTCGCCTGTCAGTATACCAGCTGGTGTTTCTGACCAAAATCCCCAGGAGCGCGGCGGTTAACGAGGGTGTTAAGCTGGCCAAAAAGCATTCCAACAAGGCAGCGTCCGGGCTTGTAAACGCGGTTCTTAGGCGTGTGGCGGAAAGTCTGCAAAACCTTCCCCCCATTGAGGGAAAGGATGTAATTGAGGTATTATCAATAAAATACAGCCATCCGCCGGAGCTGGTGGAGTATCTTGTATCCCGCCTGGGACAGGACGGCGCAGAGGCTTTTTTAGAGGCGTCCAATAAGATTTCACCCCTTGTCATACGCATAAATGAGCTTAAGACAACGCCTGAAGACCTGGCGAGAGAGCTCCGGCTGTGTGGAATTGAAGGGGAGCCTCACCCGATGCTAAAGGGCTTTTTTAAGCTATACGAAGCAGGAAATCCGGAAAAAATGCCTTTGTTCAGGCAGGGGTATTTCACCGTTCAGGACCCGGCTTCAGCGATGGCGGTTATGGCATGCGGTATAGAGAAAGATATGAATGTTCTTGACTGTTGTGCCGCGCCGGGAGGAAAATCCTTCATGGCTGCTCAGCTTATGCAAAACACAGGCTCCATACTGTCATGTGATCTGCATGAGAAAAAGCTCAGACACATAATTCAGGGTGCCGAAAGACTGGGCATCGAAAATATAGAATGCAAAGCAATGAATGCATCGGAGCCCCACAAGGGGCTGTATGAAAAGTTTGATGTGATTATATGCGATGTGCCCTGTTCGGGTTTCGGGGTTATAGCAAAAAAGCCTGAAATACGGTTCAAAACGTTTCAGAGCATATCTGCCCTTCCCAAAACCCAGCTTTCAATTTTAAAAAATGTCTCAAAGTATCTAAAAAAAGGCGGGACTTTGCTGTATTCCACGTGTACTGTTATGGAAAATGAAAACGAAGACATTATATATTCCTTTATTGAAGCAGACGACAGTTTTATATTGGAGCCCTTTTCTCTGCCCGCAGGAGAAGCGCCCCATGGCCATATTACCCTATGGCCTCACATTCACAATACGGACGGTTTTTTTATAGCAAAACTAAAGAAAGCGAAATAAAGATATGGCAAGGGATATAAAGTCAATGTTGCCCCGCGAAATGGAGGAGTGCTTAAAAAAAATCGGAGAGCCTGCCTTCAGAGCCAGACAGGTTTTCAAGTGGCTGGCCTCGGGTGCCACAAGCTTTGAAGATATGACCAATATAGCCAGGAAGCTGAGAAAAAAGCTCTCTGAGAGCTTTTATATAACGGTGCCGAAAATTCTGAGAAAGCAGGTATCGGCACAAGATGGGACAATAAAATACCTGTGGGAGCTCAGAGACGGGAACGCCGTGGAAAGCGTGTTAATGTCATACGAGTACGGGAACACGGTGTGTGTATCCTCCCAGGTAGGCTGTAAAATGGGCTGTGCCTTCTGCGCCTCAACCATAGGCGGGCATGTTCGCAATCTGGAGCCCTCGGAAATACTGGACCAGGTTATATTCTCCCAGCTGGATTCACGCAGAAGGATATCAAATATAGTCATGATGGGAATTGGTGAACCCCTTGATAATTTTGATAATGTCATCAGGTTTCTGGAACTTGTAAATCATCCCGACGGGCTCAATATAGGAATGCGCCACATAACCCTGTCTACCTGCGGAATCGCTGAAAGAATTGACAAATTGGCCTCTTATAATTTACAATTGACTTTATCGGTATCGCTCCATGCTCCCGATGATGAAACCCGCAGCAAAATAATGCCGGTAAACAAAAGCAACAATATCTCAAAGCTGCTTGAGGCATGCAAGCGTTACCATGAAAAGACCGGAAGACGGGTATCCTTTGAATATGCGCTTATTAAAGGAGTCAATGACGGGGACAGGCACTTGCGGCTTTTAGCAGAAAAAATGCGCCAGGTCTCAGGGCATGTCAATTTAATCCCGTTGAACGAAGTGGAGGGCTCTCGGTTTAAGCCGGGAAATGTGAACAAATTTGCCAAGGGGCTTTCCGAACTGGGAGTTAATGTGACCGTAAGAAGAAGACTTGGTGCGGATATAGACGCGGCCTGCGGTCAGCTTAGAAAGAAAGAGAGATCTCCTTCGAATCCGGGTAAAGGGATGGTGTAAAATTGAGGTGTTGGGGATTAACTGACAGGGGTGCAGTCAGAAATGAAAATCAAGATTCGTTTATTATAGAAAAAGTTTTAGACGTGAATGGCGACGAAGTATGCGTATGTGTTGTGTGCGACGGTATGGGAGGCGCCAAAGCGGGTGATGTGGCAAGCAGTATTGCCGCCCAGGCTTTTATCAACCATGTTAAGGAAGGCCTGAGAAGCGGACAGCCAAGGCGTGAATTGATTGGAAATGCCGTGAGCTTTGCAAATGAAAGCGTGCTGTTAAAGGCCCGTGAAAGCGAAGAATACAGCGGAATGGGAACAACGATTGTTGCCGGCATTGCCGATAATAAAAACGCCGTTATAGTGAATATCGGAGACAGCCGCTGCTATCATGTTAATAAATCCGGGATCAGACAGGTAACCAAGGATCATTCCCTTGTAGAGGATATGATAGACAGAGGCGAGATACTTAGGGAAGAGGCATGGAAGCACCCCAATAAAAATCTTATCACCAGAGTCCTGGGAACCGATCTGGGAACACGTTTCGATATATTTGAAGTGGAGTTGGCCCGGAAGGATTGTCTGCTGTTCTGCACGGACGGTCTTAGCAATATTGTAAACCCACAGGAACTTCTGTTTGAGATTATCCACGGTGGTCAGATTGAAACAGCCGCTGCGAGAATGATGAAAATTGCCCTTGGACGAAATGCTCCGGACAACGTCACAGTGGTAGTTTTAGCTGAGTAATTGGAGAGGTACTATGGATAACAATATGGACAAATATATTGGCAAGTGTCTTGACGACCGATATGAGATTATTGAAAGAATCGGCGTCGGAGGCATGGCGGTAGTATATAAAGCCCTTTGCCACAGGCTCAATCGCTATGTGGCGATAAAAATTTTAAAGGATGAATTGGCAGTTGATGAGGATTTCCGCAACAGATTCCACACGGAATCCCAAGCTGTGGCCATGCTGTCCCATTCAAATATAGTAACAGTATACGATGTCAGCCGCAGTGCCGGTCAGGAGTATATTGTTATGGAGCTCATAAAGGGGATGACTCTAAAGCAGTATATGAAGCTGCGCGGGATACTCAGCTGGCAGGAAACTCTGCATTTTACCACTCAGATTATCAGAGCCTTAAGCCATGCGCACAGTAAAGGTATCATTCATCGCGACATAAAGCCGCACAATATCATGATACTGCCTGACGGCAGCCTGAAGGTCACGGATTTCGGCATAGCAAGGCTGCAGACCACTCAGAATACACTGACTCAGGAAACACTGGGGTCTGTCCACTATATTTCACCCGAGCAGGCTAAGGGAGGTAATGTTGACGCACGTACCGATATTTACTCCCTTGGCGTTGTGATGTATGAAATGCTGACAGGGCGTTTGCCCTTTGAAGGGGACAGTGCCGTTTCCGTCGCAATACAGCATTTGAGCTCAATTCCTCTTATGCCCAAAGAGATAAACCCGGATATACCCACAGGGCTTGAGAGCATTACAATGCGCGCAATGAATCCCGATTTGAAGCAGAGGTACCAGACTGCCGATGAACTCCTTGAGGATTTGGAGGCATTCCGCAAAGATCCTGAAACAGACTTTGATTACAATGAGTTTGCCTTTGTGGCGCCAGGTATTGAAGATGAAACCATGCCAGAGATTGCTCCGGCAAATGACCCGTATAGAAGCAGAAAATTGAGCGGCAGCTCGGCAAAATCTCCTTCAGGCAGATTTGACGTTGTCGAAGATGATTACAGGCTCAGGTATAAGAGGACAAAGAGAATATCCTCATTGACAGGCGTGTTTTTTCTGCTTGCCTTCTTTGTTGCCATTGGAATATTCCTTTGGAATTTTATAATTAAAGAATGGGTTGTCAGCCCGGAAAACACAGATATAGAGGTGCCCAGTTGGATTGGCGGCTTATATGAGGAGGTCAAGCAAAACCCCGCCTACGCCGATTATAATTTCAATGCTACCTATCAGGCAAGCGAAGAATATGACTACGGGTTCATTATAAGCCAGGACCCGACGCCGGGCAGAAGAGTTAAAAAGAGAGATAAAATTGAAATTAATCTGGTTGTCAGCCTGGGCGATGAAAAGATAACCATGCCGGATGTGGTAAATAAAGAGCACAGACAGGCAGTTATAGAATTGCAGAAGCTGGGGCTGGAGGTCAGCAAGCCGTATCTGAGAGTGACCTCCG